>JACCDV010485788.1_pt1 | contig 23002 bp, 22 predicted proteins | sample 7446131 | NCBI WGS metagenome assembly JACCDV01 (sample SAMN15323448, study PRJNA562643) | freshwater metagenome | isolation source: river surface water | place: USA:Blue River Watershed | collected 2017-08-17
AGCGCAATTCATTGAACGTTGCAAAACCGGGAGTGTGATTGAAGCCGATTTGGCGACCCAAGAAAAAGAGGGCATGCCAACCGGTTTATATGTGACCCACCCCTTAACCAATGAGCCAATTCCGCTGTGGGTTGGTAATTACGTACTGATGTCGTATGGCGATGGTGCAGTGATGGGAGTTCCCGCCCATGATGAGCGTGACTTTGCCTTTGCTAATAAATACCATTTGCCTATTAAGCAGGTGATTGCTGTTAAAGGGGTAACCGATCTTTTTAATACCTCGCACTGGCAAGAGTGGTATGCACAAAAAGAGAACACCGAGTGTATTTACAGTGGGCCCTATGACGGCTTATCGCACCCAGATGCTGTGCAAGCCGTTGCCAAGGATCTGAAAGAGCGAGGTCTTGGTGAGCTAAAAACGACCTATCGCTTGCGCGATTGGGGTATCTCTCGACAGCGCTATTGGGGGACTCCAATCCCTATGATTCACTGCACTGATTGTGGCGAAGTGCCGGTTCCTGAGTCGGATTTACCTGTGGTCTTGCCCGAAGACTGCGTGCCAGATGGTTCTGGTAATCCTCTCAATAAACGTCAAGATTTTTTAAAAGTCGATTGTCCGAAGTGCGGTAAGCCTGCACGGCGTGAGACCGACACCATGGATACCTTTGTAGATTCCTCATGGTATTTCATGCGCTATACCGGTCCCGATGCAAAAAGTATGGTGGACTCTCGTAATGACTATTGGATGCCAATGGATCAATACATTGGCGGAATTGAGCATGCGATCTTGCATCTGCTGTACGCTCGGTTTTGGACCAAGGTAATGCGCGATTTAGGTTTGGTGCGCTTTGATGAGCCTTTTCTAAATCTCCTCACGCAGGGGATGGTTCTTAACGAAACCTTCTATAAAGAAGATTCGAGTGGCAAAAAGCAATGGGTTAATCCTGCTGATGTCGAGCTTGATCTTGATGAGAAGGGACGACCCATTGCAGCTAAGCTCATCAAGGATGGCTCACCAGTCAATATCGGTGGTGTCGAGAAGATGGCCAAAAGCAAAAATAATGGCGTTGATCCGCAAGCCCTGATTGATCAGTATGGCGCTGATACGGCACGGCTATTTACGATGTTTGCCGCTCCACCTGAGCAGCAACTCGAGTGGTCGGGTGCTGGTGTAGAGGGTGCTTCTCGGTTCCTGCGTCGTTTATGGAGCTATGCGAGTTCGCAAGCGGAATCTTTACAAGCAGTACATTCGTCCCTTCCAAGCGATCTCAATGCTAACGAAAAAGAGCTGCGCTTTGAAGTGCATACGATTTTGAAGCAGGCTAATTTTGATTATCAACGTCGCCAGTACAACACCGTGGTCTCGGCTGCCATGAAGATGTTGAATGTGTTAGAGCCCTTTAAGTTAAATCAGGATGTAAATTCGATTCGTCCTGAAGTGCTTTCGGAATCACTCGGAATTTTGCTACGCATTTTGTATCCCGTTGTTCCACACTGCACCTATGCGTTGTGGGAAGACCTTGGATTTGCCAAGCACTTTGGCTCTTTATTGGATGCACCTTGGCCGCAAGTGGATGAGTCTGCTTTGATTCGGTCGGAGATTGAGTTGGTGTTGCAAATTAATGGCAAACACCGAGGCCAAATCAAGGTACCAGCCGATGCCTCAAAAGATACGATTGAGGCTATTAGCTTACAGTCAGAGCCTGTTTTGCGACTCTTAAACGGTGCGGCGCCCAAGAAGATCGTTGTGGTTCCGGGCCGCTTAGTGAATGTGGTTGCATAAGCAGATGAGCGTACCTCATAATTTCAATCGTCGCCTGCTGCTAAGAAGTAGCCTTTTTGGCTTCATAACAGTTTTTGGATTGTCTGCATGTGGTTTTCGTTTACGTGGCTCTGTCACTATTCCCTATAAATCGATTTTGATTTCAGGGCGACCATCGCCCCAATTACGTTTTGACCTCGAGCGCATTATTTCGACAGGAACAAATGCAAAGGTAGTCACCTCGGGTAAGGATGCCGATTTGATTCTGGATATTGTGAGCGAAGATAGTACTCGGCAAATTTTGACCTATACCTCGACGGGTCAGATTTCTGCGTATCGACTCAATAATCGGGTCGTGTTCCGCGCTTTTGATAATACGGGTGCCGAAGTCATTCCAGAATCCGATATCTATGTGATACGGGATCTCGATTTCACTGTGGCAACTGTATTGTCTGCCGATATCCAGCAACAACAATTTTTAGAGAGCATGCGTTCTGATTTGGCGCTGCAGATCTTGCGTCGCATTGCCACCCTAGGTCGGGTGAGTAAATAAATTTTCTATTTGATCGATTTCAATGATCAAAAGTGATGCCTTTCAGATTCATTTGGCTGGTTTAGCGAAGGGTTCCCAGAGCCTTCATCCCTTATATGTTTTTTCGGGGGATGAGCCACTTCTGATGATGGAGGCTGTGGACAGCCTCAGGGCATTTGCCAAAACCCAAGGATTTACTGAGCGCGATGTGATGGTTCAGGATCGCTACTTTGATTGGCCATCGTTATTAAGTGTCGGGCAATCCATGTCCCTGTTTGGCGATAAGCGCTTTGTGGAACTGCGTATGCCCACTGGCAAACCTGGTCGCGAGGGGGCGGATGTACTGAAAAACTTTGCCACTTCTTTAGGATCAGCCGGCTCAGTGCCTGACGTGATTGTGTGCATTCAGCTTCCGCGTCTTGATCTGAAAACCAAGGGCTCTGCTTGGTTTGTGGCGTTAGATGAGGCCGGGATGGCGGTCCAGATTGATTCGATAGACCGAAGTCAATTACCCCAATGGATTGCTAAGCGAATGTCACTGCAGTCGCAATCCGTTGAACCTGGGGAAGCGGGGCTGCGCAGTTTGCAATGGATGGCCGATCAGGTTGAAGGTAACTTGATCGCTGCCCATCAAGAAATTCTGAAGCTGGGACTTTTGTATCCCAGCGGAGTGATTACCGATGAGCAAATTCGTGCTGCGGTTCTCAAAGTTGCTCGCTATGATCTATTTGAGCTGACAGAGGCACTACTGTCTGGTGATGCGGCACGTCTGAATCGAATGGTGGACGGCCTACAAGGTGAGGGTGAGCCCTTGCCTCTAATTCTGTGGGGAATTAGCGATGAGCTAAGAACCCTTAATCGGGCCCAGACTGCGCTTACTGCAGGGGAGAGTTTGCCAACCATCATGCGTAATTACCGCATTTGGGGAAAGCGCGAGAAGCTCTACCCGATGGCACTCAAGCGCATTCAACCCAAGAAACTCAAACAAGCTCTAATACTTGCGGCTAATTTAGATAAGCAGGCAAAGGGTCTATGGGTTCGAGATCTTCCAGCTAATCCTTGGGATGGTTTGCGACTTGTTGGGAGTTTATTGCGTTAGAGTATCAACTATGGCAAATGAGATGAACCAAACGATTGAGCAAATGATGCTGACCATTGGTCAGCAAGCTCGCCTCGCTTCAAGGGCGATGGCCAGAGCCAGTTCTGAGCAAAAGAATCAGGCATTAAGCAATATTGCGAAGGCTATTCGTAGGGATGTCGCAAAGATTCTGGCGGCCAATGCCCGTGATGTGGAGCGGGCTAAGGCCGCTGGTCATGACGCTGCATTTGTGGATCGTTTGACCATGACCGAGAAATCAATTGAGACCATGGCCTTGGGTCTTGAGCAAATCGTCACCCTGGAGGATCCAATCGGTCAGATTACCCCCTTTAAACAGCAACCCTCAGGTATTTTGATTGGGCAAATGCGTGTACCCCTTGGTGTGATTGGCATTATTTACGAGTCCCGTCCCAATGTCACGATTGATGCGGCAGCTCTATGCTTAAAGTCAGGAAATGCTGTCATTTTGCGAGGTGGATCGGAGGCAATTGACTCCAATACATTTTTAGCTGGATTAATTCAGGAGGGCCTGGCTGCCGCTCAGTTACCAGCCAATGCCGTGCAAGTGATCCAAACAACTGATAGGGCTGCCGTCGGAAAAATGATCACTATGACCGAGCACATTGATGTGATTGTGCCTCGCGGCGGGAAGAGTTTGATTGCGCGCCTGATGCAAGATGGCCGAGTGCCCATGATCAAACACCTCGATGGAATTTGCCATACCTTTATAGATGAGGCTGCGGATATCGATTTAGCGATTAAAGTATGTGATAACGCCAAGACCCAGCGCTATGCTCCTTGCAATGCGATGGAAACTCTACTCGTTCATGGCAAGATCGCACCTCAGGTTTTACCCAAGCTTTGCCGAATTTATCAAGACAAAGGCGTGGAATTGCGTGTGGATCCAAAGACCCGCTCCTTGCTTGAATCGAATCAATTTGCTAACTTGGTCGATGCGACTGAGGAAGATTGGCGCACAGAGTATCTGGCGCCGATCTTATCGATTAAGACTGTTGAGAGTCTTGATGAGGCAATGGATCATATTGAGCATTATGGTAGTAAGCACACGGATGCGATCATTACCCAAAATCAAGAGCATGCCAATCGTTTCTTGCGAGAAGTCGATAGTGCGAGTGTGATGGTCAATACCAGCACCCGATTTGCAGATGGCTTTGAGTATGGCTTGGGTGCCGAGATTGGGATCTCCAACGATAAGTTGCATGCGCGTGGCCCCGTTGGTCTTGAGGGGCTGACCTCGTTGAAGTACGTGGTGATGGGCCACGGTGAAATACGTCAGTAATTTTGATAAAGAGACTCTATGTTTGATGGTTACCTTTGGGCTAAAACCCTGCACATCGTTTTAATTGCCTCATGGTTTGCTGGGCTTTTTTATTTACCCCGTATCTTTGTAAATCTGGCACAAGAAACCAATGATATCGCCTATGAACGTTTAATCGGTATGGCACAACGACTCTACCGTTTTATGACCATCCTGATGATGCCAGCGGTCGCTTTGGGACTCATTTTGTGGCTGTATTACGGAGTTGGCCGCGGCTCGATCTGGATGCATGTGAAGGTGTTATTAGTGCTGATTGTGATTGGCTACCATTTGCAATGTAAGCGTCTCCTTAAGCAATTTGTTCAAAAGCAAAATACCAAAAGCCACGTGTGGTTTAGATGGTTTAATGAGGCTCCAGTTTTGCTGATGTTGGTAGTCACTGCTCTCGTAGTCATTAAGCCGAGCTGATCCCTATTGTGAAATTTTTTATTGTTTGTCCGGGCGGACTTGAGGCAGTTTTAGCCCAAGAGCTCGAGGAGATTGTCGCTCGACCTGAGATAAAAGCATTGGGGCGATCATCGGTTGACCCAGCCCCGTCAAGCTTAACCGGCGGAATGGGGGTTGAGGGACCGCTTGCCTTAGCAATGGCAATGAATCTGCATTCACGGATTGCCAGTCGTGTTTTGCTAAAGATGACCGACGGACCCTATAAATCCGAGGATGATCTTTATCATCAAGTAAAAGCGATTGGTTGGGAAGATTGGTTTTCCTCGAATCAAACGCTTCGGGTCGATATCACCGCACAACGATCGCCTCTAAAGAGTTTGAACTTTGCTACTTTGCGAATCAAAGATGCGATTGTTGATCGTTTGCGTGAGCAAACGGGTGGACGCCCGAATATTGATACAGTGAATCCCGATGTGCGGATTCAGGTTCATTTGACGCAACAACATGCCACCATCTATTTGGATACCTCGGGTGAGCCTTTGTTCAAACGCGGCTGGCGGGAGGAAAAGGGTGAAGCGCCTCTTAAAGAGAATCTCGCTGCTGGGATTTTGCGATTGACCAACTGGCAAGCTGCAATGCCGCTTTATGACCCCATGTGCGGAAGCGGCACCTTTTTGATTGAGGCTGCCCAGATAGCCTTTCATATTCCAGCGGGGGCGCTGCGAGCGCGCATACTTGGCTCATCCGATCAAAATATAGCCGTATCGTGGAAGCTATCGGTTATGCAAAGTGGCTTTGGCTTTTTGCGACTCAAGCCCTTTTTGAGCTCCCTGGAAAAAAAGAACTGGCAAACACTTTGCGATGCTGCGAAGACGGAAATGCATCGGCATCAGAAAGACACCATTGCAATTAGTGGCAGCGATATCAACGAGAAAATGATTGCCATGTGTAAGGCAAATTGGCAACGCGCGCAGTTGCCTGGATTGCCTGTGGTTCGACAATTGGATGCTATCGCGATTAGGCCCAATATTGATTTAAGCGAAGGGCAAAAAGGGGTGATGGTATTTAATCCACCTTATGGAGAGCGCCTAGCTATGAAGGGTGGCGACTCTGATCGACCCCATGTCTTTGGTGATAGCAAGGCTGCATACATGCAAAAACGACGTACGAGCCGAGAGCCTTTATTAAAAGAGCCGATCGATCCGAAGTTTGCAATGCTACTCGATCAGTTTAGCAAGCAACTGAAAGACCATTTTGCGGGTTGGGAGATCTTTGTTCTCACTGCGGACATGGGCTTACCGGGCCATTTACGCATGAAAGAGTCCAAGCGCACCCCATTATTTAATGGCCCCCTGGAATGCAGACTTTTCAAGTTTGAGATTCGGGGGCGAAGCGATGCCCAGAAATCGTAAAATAAGATTTCAATCTGAAAGAAATAACAAATGGAATATAAAACCTATATGTGCCTGATCTGCGGCTGGATCTACGATGAAGCCAAAGGTTGTCCGGATGATGGCATTGCGCCTGGAACCTTGTGGAAAGATGTTCCCATGAACTGGTCGTGCCCCGAGTGTGGTGCGCGCAAAGATGATTTTGAGATGTGCGTCATTTAATGAATTAGACTTTTTAATGAATGCCATGAGCCAAAACGATCAACTCTTCACACGCGCCCAGAAAACGATTCCAGGTGGCGTGAACTCTCCAGTGAGGGCATTTCGGCAAGTGGGGGGTACCCCGCGTTTTATCAAGCGTGCAGAAGGCCCTTATTTTTGGGACGCCGACGATAAGCGCTATGTTGATCTCATCATGTCATGGGGGCCCATGATTGTTGGGCATGCGAACCCAGAAGTAGTGGAAGCAGTGCAGAGTGCCGCAACTCAGAGTTTTAGCTATGGTGCCCCGACCGCAGGGGAGATTGATCTTGCTGAGCGTATTTGTGAGCTAATGCCAGCAATCGAACAAATTCGTTTAGTGTCGAGCGGCACTGAAGCGACCATGAGTGCCTTGCGTTTAGCCCGCGGCTATACCAATCGTGATTTGATTATTAAGTTTGAGGGCTGTTACCACGGCCATGCGGATAGCCTGTTGGTCAAAGCCGGTTCTGGTTTGCTCACTTTTGCCGATTCCACAAAGAATGCACCTTCATCGGGTGGTGTGCCTCAGGATTTAGTGAGGCATACCTTAGTGCTGCCCTATAACGACGTTGGTGCTCTAGAAGAGGCCTTCAAGCGCCATGGTGATCAGGTCGCTGCATTAATTTTGGAACCGATTGCTGGCAATATGAACTTAATTCGTGCGACTCCCGAGTTTGTCAAGGCGGTTCGTTCGCTCACCCAGCAGTATGGCGCCGTATTGATTTACGACGAGGTGATGACGGGATTTCGGGTGGCCTTGGGCGGCACCCAATCCTTGCATGGCATTCAGCCGGATTTAACTTGTCTGGGCAAAGTCATGGGTGGCGGTATGCCCATGGCAGCATTTGGAGGTAAGCGGGAGATTATGGCGAAGCTCGCTCCCTTGGGTAATGTTTATCAGGCAGGCACCTTATCTGGCAATCCCGTTGCAGTAGCTGCAGGGGCGAAGACCTTGGAGATCATCTCGCGACCCGGGTTTTTTGAATGCTTGACCGAACAAACCAAAAAATTAATGGCGGGATTGCAGCAAGAAGCCAATCGAGCTAAGATTCCATTCTCGGTCGACAGTGTTGGTGGAATGTTTGGCTTCTATTTTTCACAGACGGTACCAATTTCATACGAAGCAGTGACCAAAACCGATATTGAAGCTTTCAAACGCTTCTTTCATGCGATGTTGGACGAAGGTGTTTACCTTGCTCCATCCGCCTATGAGGCTGGATTTACATCGATTGCACACGATAACGCAGTGGTTGATGAGATTATTCGTGCAGCTCAGCAATCGTTTCAGAAGATTTAATACGCTCACATCCGTAGCGGGTGATCATAGCCCGCCACACTGACTGTCTTAATCGTAAGCGATTTGGAATCCTCAGTTAAAGCCTTGGGGTTCATTCTTTCCAAGTGGTCAAGATCGATTGCAGTTAGAGTACCGCCCCATACGCAGCCAGTATCAATTCCGATCACCCCTTGGCGATTGAGTAGGCCAAGCGTTGACCAGTGACCAAAGACAATAGGGATCGATTTTGTTTTACGATCAGGCGCTTCAAACCATGGGATATATCCAGCTGGACCATTTTCTAATCCCTCTTTGCTTTTGAACTCCATTTCGCCCTGAGGAGTACAAAACCGAATCCGGGTTAGGGTATTGGTGATTAAACGCAAACGATCAAATCCAGATAATTTTGGATTCCAGCGATTTGGGGTGTTGCCATACATTTGGGATAAAAAATCTCGATAGTTTTTATGGCGTAGTGCAATCTCCACCTCATGAGCCAAAGATAAAGTTTTCTTAATGCTCCATTGGGGTAGCACCCCTGCGTGCACCAGTAAGACCTTGCCATTACTCAGTGCCATGGGACGGCATCTCAACCAATCGATGAGCTCACGACGATCAGGTGCAGCCAAAATATCATCGATCGTATCAAGAGGCTTGGTATCACGAAGTCCTGCATCACACGCCAATAAGTTCAGATCATGATTACCCAAAATACACTCGGCAACCCCCTCTTCCTGAAGTTGCTTGAGTCGCCGCAAGGTACCCAGCGAATCTGGGCCACGGTTGACGAGATCCCCCAGAAAAATGAATTTAGAGCCATGGGGGAGTTTCTTGATGAGTTGATTCAGGGGCTTTAAGCAACCCTGTACATCACCAATCGCAAAGACGCGCGTCATTACTCAAGCCACTTTTTTCAAAACGTTGTAGCGAATCAAGGTCGCCTTGCGGGCTTCATCATGATCGACGATGGGGCGAGGGTAGTCTTTACCCAAAACAATTCCTGCTGCCTCGAGTTCAAGCTGGCCCGCAAGCCAGGGCGCATGAATTGATTTATTGGATAGCTTTTCAAGGGCGGGAATGTATCGGCGGATAAACTTACCATCGCTATCAAAGCGCTCAGACTGGGTAATGGGGTTAAAGATCCGGAAGTAGGGTTGAGCATCGCATCCAGAAGAGGATGCCCATTGCCAACCACCATTGTTAGAGGAAAACTCAAAATCGTTCAGATGTTCGGCAAAATACTGCTCACCCCAGCGCCAATCGATGCCGAGGTCTTTACATAAGAAACTAGCCACGATCATGCGCAAGCGATTGTGCATATAGCCTGACTGATTGAGTTGATGCATGGCTGCATCGACTAGTGGGTAACCAGTTTGGCCATCGCACCAGGCCTTAAATAATTTTTGTGCTTTGGGACCGTGCTCCCAAACAATCTTGTCATAGTCGGGCTTAAATGATTCCCCATCGGCAAGGCGTGGGTGATTGGCCAAAATCATGAAATAGAAGTCCCGCCATATGAGCTCACTCAGCCATGTGCTTGCACCAAGACTGCTTGCAAGCATTCGACGATGAGCCTCGCGAACCAAGCCACGGATTGATAGAAGACCAAAGCGCAAGTATGTAGAGAGGTAGCTGACGCCTTTGGTTGCTGGGAAGTCTCGGCCAATGTTGTATTGATCAATTCGTTTTAGAAAGTCACTCAAAAAGAGCTCAGCACCCTTCTGACTTGGGGGTAGATACTTTTCTATGCCTGTCGGTCTAAATCCCATGGATTCCAGCGAAGGGATGCCGGTATCAATGCTCTTGGGAATGGGGGCATATCGACCCTGTAAGCCAGCATTAGGGAGATCGCAGACAAAGGGCTCAAGGTCTGAGGGGTTTAGTTTCTTAAGCCATGCATTCTTATACGGAGTAAAGACCGAGAATACGGTTTCAGAGTTAGTTAAGACTTCAGTCTTCTCAAAAATAACCTGATCTTTAAAATGCTGGAACGCAACGCCATTCTTCGCAAGCGTTTGTGCGATGGCCTCATCGCGTGAAATTGCCGAGGGTTCATAGTCATGGTTGGTAAAGACTGCTTGTGCATCAAGTTGTTTAGCTAAGGCGGGGATGAGTTCTATTGGGTTACCATGACGGCAAATGATTCCGCTTTCTTGAGCTCTTAGCGTTTTATCTAGATCTTCAATCGTTTGCCAAATGAAATCGACCCTGCGATCAAAGCCTTTGCCTTTGGAGAGTAGGGGGGTAAGGATCGAGGTGTCAAAGATAAAACAGACCCAGACCTGTTGATACTGTTTTAGGGCGTGATGAAGAGCCGCCTGATCATATAGGCGTAAATCACGTCGAAGCCATACCAATGCACTTGTCATAGGCTCTATCTTATTCGGGAATGCGATTTTGATTATGATGCCCTCATGGATAGCCTATTTTTTATTACTTCGAAGATTGTTCAATTCCTAATTGAGCCTTTAAACCTGATTTTCTTGGCTACCCTTCTGGCATGGTTTTTTCTTACCATCCGCAAGCCCGTCTTCACCAATCGTCTTTTGGCATTTGCAGTCATTGGCTTCCTGGGCGTGGGGTATATGCCTATTCCTGAGTCTTTGATCCGCATTCTGGAAAATGTCGTTCCCAAACCATCGATTCAGAATCTCAATCCCGACCAATTTGCCGGGATCATTATTTTAGGTGGGGCCATTAGCGGCGAGGATGTTGCAATCGATCGCGGTGAGGTATCTATCCACTCTGCTGCTGAGCGGATAACAAAAGGATTGGAGTTGATTCGCAAGTATCCAGATAAGCCATTTATCTTTAGCGGTTTTTCGGGAAGAGTAAATCCAAGAGGGATGTCAGAGGCCGATGCCTTTAAGCAATTGATTCAAGAGCAAGGGCTTGCCGATAGAACAAACACCACTGCCTTTTACGAGAATCAATCTCGCAATACTTATGAAAATGCGGTTTATTCCAAAAAGATTATCGATGCCATTTATCCACAATCCCCAGACCAACTGTTAAAACCATGGCTTTTGGTCACCTCCGCGAGTCATATGTATCGCTCTGTAAAAATCTTTGAAAAGCAAGGCATTGCGGTGATTGCTGTACCAGTGGATTACCAAACAGCGAATACCTTGCAATGGCGCGAATTTGATTTAACGGAGGGTGCATTTCTGTGGAATAAGCTACTGCATGAATATATTGGGATTGCAGCATATCAATTGACTGGAAAAATATCACTTTTCTGAATTCCTGAGGCTTGCTAGAATGAGTTGTGAGCCAAGCCAATGCCTTCCCCTCATTCAGTTCCTTTGCTAACCAGTTCTTGTTAGCCATGCCGGGTATGCTAGACGAAAATTTTTCAGGTTCCTTGGTGTATCTTTTAGAACATAGCGACAAAGGTGCTATGGGACTGGTGGTCAATCGTCCGACCGATATTGTGCTCTCAACCCTGTTTGAGAAAATCGAGCTAAAGCTTGAAATCGCCCCATTACTTGATCAGCCAGTTTATTTTGGTGGCCCCGTTCAGGTTGAGCGAGGATTTGTGCTGCACCCGACTGATCTTGCGGAGAAGTACTCATCTTCATTAATCATTGCAGATGGCCTCACTATGACCACATCTAAAGATGTTCTTGAGGCGGTAGCGAATGGCTCTGGACCTGAGAAGTTTCTGATGACACTAGGGTATGCGGGGTGGGGTGCAGGACAGCTCGAAGAGGAGATTTCGCTCAATGGGTGGATCAATATCGCCATCCCAAATGATCAAATGCAAACGATTATTTTTGATACGCCATATACCGATCGTTATCAAAGGGCAATGCAGGTTTTGGGCTTTGATCTAGCAAGCCTTTCTGGAGAAGCGGGGCATGCCTAATGATGCTTCAAATCCAGTAACCATTGTTCTAGGTTTTGATTACGGCACTAAGCGGATTGGGGTGGCGGTTGGCAATTCGCTGACCGGAAGTGCTCAAGCTTTGGATGTAATCCAAAATATCAAGCCCAATCAAACATATCAAAAAATTCAAGAGTTAATTCATGAGTGGCAGCCGAGTTGCCTAGTGGTAGGTTTACCATTGCATCCAGATGGTGCTGAACATGCAATAACCAAACGCTCGCGCTCGTTCGGTAAACAGCTTGCCAAGCAATCTGGTAAGCCCATCCATTATGTGGATGAGCGCTATTCCTCAGTGTTATTAGAACAAGACACCCAGTATCAGGGGGCTCTAGATTCGCATGCAGCTGGATTGCTCATAGAGCAGTTCTTTCGCGAGCGCAGTTAACTCCTGATTAATCACTAGCGCAGTAATGCATTAATTGCAATCAAATCCTCATCGGATAAATTAGCGGCCTGAGCTTTCAAGCGCAATGCGTTCATAATCGTGTCATAGCGGGCTTTGTAGAGTGAGGCGCGTGTGGTGAAGAGCGTATCTAAGGCAATTAAGACATCGATGTTAATGAGGGTGCCAACGTTGTAACCTAACTTACTGGATTCCACTGCGGTAGCCGAGGATTTCTCAGCCGCTTCTAATGCCCTGACTGTAGCTAAGCCACCATAGAATCCAGTAAAGGCTTGGCGGGTTGCCTGGGCAGCGGTACGTCGTAGATTGTCGTAATCTGCCTTCGACTTATCAAAAAGCGCTGCGTTTTGGCGGATGACGGACATATTAAATCCGCCCGACACGATAGGTAGTGTCATTTGTAACGCTAACGTGTTGTTATAAATATTTTGTGTTGGGAGTGGGTTAAAGTTCAGAGCAGAACCATTCGATTGATTAAAACCCGCAGTCCCAACAAAGTTAACGCTTGGATAGTTTGCGGCGAGAGAGCCTTTATATACACTCTCGGCTAATTGCACACTGAGTTGACCAGCCAGCACTCCATAGTTGGCGTTTTCGGATTGGGTAATCCAGTCCTCCAATGCTTGGCCTGGGGGTAGTTTGGGACTGACACTTTCTGCAATTGGTACTCCTTTGATATCCTTATTGCGGGCCCTTGGATCAGCCACCACCCCAGCAATCGAAACATCCTTTGCCATTGGTTTAATGTGCTTGACCGGGTGGCCAATCAGCTGTTCGAGAACTCCGCGTTTAACGACTAGGTCTGCATGTGCAGCAATCTCTTGAGCATTTGCGACATCAAAGCGTGCCTGGGCATCATTGGCATCGACGATCGTAGCCGAGCCAATCTCAAACTTGGCCTTTGCAGCCTGAAGTTGTTGACGGATTAACTCTTTTTTGCTCTTGAAAAGCTCAACATTGTCTTGAGCTGTTAATACATCAAAGTAGGCTTGCGATACTCGAATGACCAAATCTTGCTGAGCTTGATAAAACTGAAGATCAGAGATTTTGCTATTAAGCTCTCCTTGTTTAAATAGCTGCACCCCACTTAAGTTAAAGACCGGTTGGGTTAGCGTAAGGGTATAGCTACGCTGATCATAAACTCGGTTATTGCCCTCTCCGTGCTGGAAAAACCGAGTAGCAGTTGGATTAGCTGAAACCTGTGGTAGCAATACGGATAACCCCTGCCAGTAGAGCTCTTTTCGGGCTGCTAAATTAAAGCGTGCACTATTAATCACTGGATCATTAAATGCAGCCTCTTGATACAGGGTAAGGAGATCCAAAGTACGGCCATCGAGCGCCTTACGGTTTTGGGGATCCGTTAGGTTCGATGAAATCGGTGGGATTGGAATAGCTGTTTGTGGTGGTGCTTCGAGCCTTAGAAGGTCTTGAGGACTTAAGGTCTTGGGTAATGCATTATTTGCCGGTGTTACGGTGACGGAGCCTTGATTAGAGGTTGGCTGCTGATTCGATTGTGAAAGTACCTGGCTAGATACTATCCATCCAGCCAGTCCAATGAGGGTAATTAATGGGAACCGTTTCATTGAATGCATGATCCGAAGTTTAAGCCCAAACGCCAAATTGATGAGTTTAGGGATTTAAGGCTTTAGTATTGATACTTATGGAACCATTACTTTTATTCAAAGCTCTCATTCTCGGGGTTGTTGAGGGCTTAACCGAGTTTTTACCTATTTCGAGTACTGGGCATTTAATCTTGGTGGGGGATCTCTTAAATTTTAATGATGAGCGTGGTAAGGCTTTTGAAATCATCATTCAGTTCGGTGCCATTTTGGCGGTGTGCTGGGAGTACCGTGAGCGCTTATTCAAGGTGACCAATACCTTTTTTTCTAGTAAACAATCACAAAAGTTTGTTTTGCATGTGGTGATTGCCTGTATCCCGGCCATGGGGCTTGGTCTGATTTTTGGTAAGTTCATTAAGACTCATCTGTTTTCACCAGTCCCTGTGGCAAGCGCATTCATTGCGGGGGCCTTTGTGATCTTCTGGGCGGAGTATCGCCAAACTAAAGCATCAACCATAAGGAAAATCGATAGCATTGATCAGTTGACTGCACTCGATGCTTTAAAGGTTGGACTGGCACAATGCGCGGCTCTGGTACCAGGCACCTCACGTTCAGGAGCAACAATTATTGGTGGGATGCTCTTTGGATTGCCGCGAGCCGTTGCAACTGAATTCTCCTTCTTTTTAGCAATCCCGGTCATTGGTGGGGCAACTGCGTATGAGTTACTCAAGATTGCAAACTCGCCCCAAGTATTTGGTTTTGCTGATTTTGCGCCTACCCTTTTAGTTGGTTTTGTCGCAGCCTTTATCTCAGCATTCATTTGTGTGCGCTGGCTGATTCATTATGTTGCGCATCACAACTTTATCCCCTTTGCTTGGTATCGTATTATTTTTGGCGTTTTAGTTTTGGTGACCTCGTACACCGGTCTTGTCGCTTGGTCTAATTGATAGTTGCAGAGTAAAAATATGAACCTTTCAATTGATGCTATACAGGCCAATATTCAGCTGGCCTTAGCACCTGTCTTTCTCCTAACAGCCGTCGCTACCTTAGTTGCTGCGATCACAGCGAGGCTGGCTCGTAATGTAGATCGGATGCGTTTTATCCAGAACCAGCTATATGGCGATCAGCAGCTTAGTCAAAAGCTGAAGACGCATTATGAGAAAGAAATTGATGAGTTCAAGACCAGAGGAAGGTTATGCACTCTGGCCATTTTTTTTGATGTCTTGGCGGGTGTTTTAATTTCTCTGACGGTTCTTGAGCTATTTTTAGTGCAAACCGGTGCAGGAAAATTGGTCAACGTAGGTTATGTTTTGATCACATTTGTTGCAGGCTTAGTCTCATTTGTGGTTTCTCTAACGCTGATCTTGGTTGAGGTTATATTTGCCTATCGCTCGACAAGTTGGGATATGCCTGCGCAAGAACTATCTCAAAAGCCTAAAAGGCCCTAGGAATAAAATTCGCAGTAACCTAAAATTTCTGAAAGATATCTATGTCAATCAATCAAAGCAAAATCCTCATCACTGGTGGCGCTGGCTTTTTGGGCTCTCACCTGACTGAGCGCTTACTACGTGAGGGTAATGATGTTTTGGTAGTGGATAACTTTTTTACTGGCAACAAACAGAACCTTGCGCACTTGATGGGTAACCCTAATTTGGAGATCATGCGCCATGATGTGACCTTTCCTTTGTATGTCGAGGTCAATCAGATATATAACTTGGCGTGTCCCGCCTCTCCAGTGCATTACCAATACGATCCCGTGCAAACCACCAAAACTAGCGTACATGGCGCCATTAATATGCTGGGTTTGGCGAAGCGCACGAGAGCACGTATTTTGCAAGCCTCTACGAGTGAGGTCTATGGTGATCCAGAGGTGCATCCTCAACCCGAGGGCTATTGGGGTAGGGTGAATCCGATTGGCATTCGGTCCTGTTATGACGAGGGTAAGCGCTGTGCTGAAACCCTATTTTTTGACTACTTTCGCCAACACCAAACCGATATCAAAGTGGTCCGTATCTTCAACACCTATGGACCAAGGATGCATCCTAATGATGGCCGGGTCGTGAGTAACTTTATCGTACAGGCCTTGCAAGGTAAAGACATCACGATTTATGGAGACGGTTCTCAGACCCGAAGTTTTTGCTATGTCGATGACCTAATCGACGCCATGGTCAGAATGATGAACTCAGAGAAGGGTTTTACTGGCCCCGTTAATATTGGCAACCCCGGAGAGTTCACCATGCTCGAGCTTGCCGAGATGGTTCTCAAGCTTTCTGGCAGTAAATCCAAGATTATTCATCAACCATTGCCATCGGATGATCCGAAGCAGCGTCAGCCCAATATTGATTTAGCTAAAGCCAAATTAGGGTGGGAGCCCAAGGTATCCCTTGAGGATGGCCTGAAAGAAACGATTGCTTATTTTCGAGTTCTATTGAAATAAAAAGGCATGGATAAATTCCTGCCATCAAATCATGCTCATAGAAAAATTCGCTCCTTTGTTCGTAGAGCAGGACGCACTACAAGTGCCCAAGAGCATGCGATCGCAACTTTAGGTGGTCAATTTTTACTACCGTTTCAAGATGCATTATTTGATTGGTCAGTATTTGGTCCGTCGTATCAGAATGCTCTGCGCATTGTCGAGATCGGCTTTGGCATGGGTGAGTCCACCGCTCAGATTGCGCAAGCTCGTCCCAACGATATATTTTTAGGTCTTGAAGTTCATGAGCCCGGGGTTGGCGCACTTCTTAAACGCATTGGTGAGTTGGATCTTCACAATCTTCGCTTAATTTCCCATGATGCTGTTGAGATACTCGAGCGGATGATTGCACCCAATTCTTTGGATGGGGTTCACATTTTCTTTCCAGATCCATGGCATAAAACGCGTCATCATAAACGTCGCTTAATTCAAAAAGAATTTGTAGAACTACTCGTTTCCCGATTGAAGCCTAATGGCTATCTTCACCTGGCAACGGATTGGCAGCATTACGCGGAGCAAATGCTCTTAGTTCTCAATCACCATCCTCTGTTACGAAATCAATCCACTCAAAAAGTTCGCTTAGGAGCCATTCTCGGCATCGATCAGGATCAAACTATTGGTGGTATTGATTGGACGGCGGAGCAGTTACAGGGGATGCATGAGGGTTTTGTCGATAAGCCCTCGTATCGCCCGCAGACCAAATTTGAGAATCGTGGTCTCAAATTAGGCCACGGGGTTTGGGATTTGCTCTATCGTAAGCGTGAGACTTAAAGCCCCATGCATACGTATTTCATTTCAAGGTACTCGTCGACTCCCCAAGAGCTACCCTCGCGGCCTAAGCCAGATTGCTTGACTCCCCCAAATGGGGCTACCTCATTTGAGATCAGTCCGGTATTGACTCCCACCATGCCAAATTCGAGCGCTTCAGCGACCTTCCAAACCCGACCAATATCCCGACTGTAAAAGTAAGACGCTAGACCAAATTGACTGCTATTGGCCAGTCGAATCACTTCATCATCATTCTCAAATGGTATGACCGGTGCAACTGGACCAAAGGTTTCTTCATGGGTAATGAGCATGCTATTGGTTACATTGGTAAGAACCGTTGGTTCATAAAACGTTCCACCCAAACTTGCACGTTTACCGCCAATTACAAGTCGCGCCCCTTTGCTAATTGCATCCGCTACATGTCGCTCCACCTTTTCAATGGCCGCTTGGTCGATGAGAGGCCCTTGAGAAACGCCTTGCTCTAGACCGTTTCCAATTTTGATTGCTTTGGTTGCAAGGGCTAACTTTTCTACAAATGCATCGTGCACTTTTTTATGTACATAAAACCGGTTGGCGCAAACGCAAGTTTGCCCGGCATTTCGGTATTTGGAGCTCATTGCGCCCGATACGGCAGCATCAATATCGGCATCGTCAAACACAATGAAAGGCGCATGACCACCAAGCTCTAAGGAGAGCTTCTTGATCGTTGGAGCACATTGCGCCATAAGAATACGACCCACCTCTGTAGAGCCGGTAAAGGATAAATGGCGAACGGTTGGGGATTCGCAGAGGACCTTACCAACCGCAATGGATTGCTCAGCATCGGCGGTCACGATATTAATGACCCCTTGCGGGACCCCTGCTTGATTCGCTAGTTCCGCAATTGCGAGCGCTGACAGCGGCGTTTGTTCTGCAGGCTTAATCACGATAGTACATCCGGCTGCCATTGCCGGAGCGATTTTGCGAGTAATCATGGCAATCGGAAAGTTCCATGGGGTAATGGCAACACAGACCCCAATGGCTTGCTTTAAAACAATGGTGCGCTTATCACTCCAAGTGGTTGCTGGAATGGCGCCCATGACTCGTTTGGCTTCTTCGGCAAACCATTCCACAAAGGAGGCGCCGTAGACCACTTCCCCCTTAGCTTCGGCAAGGGGTTTGCCTTGTTCAAGTGTCATGAGGGTGGCGAGATCATCCGCATTCGCCAAAATTAACTCAAACCACTTGCGCATGACCTGGGCACGCTCTTTGGCCAGCTTCCCCTTCCAGGCATTGAGAGCTAGCTCGGCAGCAGAGATCGCTTCTTGGGCATCGGAGACGTTCAAATTGGCAACCTCAGCAATAATTGCGCCATTGGCGGGATTGGAAACGGCAAATCGAGCGTTCCCTGACGCTTTCACCCACTGGCCGTTGATAAAAGCATCTTCATGAAAAAGACTGGGGTTTTTGAGGAGTTTGCGGATATCAATCGTTGAATTGGGGGCGTTCATGATGTTCTTCTTTTAAGTGGGTGGTATCTCGATGGCTTAGTGTAATCCCAACCGTAGTGGAAGATTATTGGCAATGATTGGCTCCAGAAGGAGGGGTGCTTGACTCTAGACATACAAAAATAGATCCGCCAATCGTATTGCCTATGGAGCGAATGCTGATTTCTAAAAACTACTACCAATAGTGGATATGACTCAGTTGACAGCCTATAGGTAGTTAGAGTGGTATGTGTTTTTTTCCAAAATATGAAAATATGCCCCGAATAAATGTTTTTTTCATGATGAGGAATGAGTGTTGACTAACTTAATTAAATCATTGTTTTAATTGATCTTTTTATATTCAGTAGCGCATCATATTAGGGTTTAAACGGATAATATGAATTAATTGATATATAAAATCATTTCTTTATTCTTGACAGGTTATATAGGGGTTTCTAAGATTCGGCATGTTTAACAGTTGTTGCACTGCAATATAAATTGAGTCTAGTTATTTAGATTCTTTGTATTGTGTGTGACCCAAGCAATGAAACCATTTAATTTGCCAAAGACAATTGGGATTGAACAGCACTTGGCCTCTGCATCCTTAGCTAGGCTCATACAACGCCTTTTTGCATTTATGGTTGCCGCTATTCTTGCTGTTTGGTTGCTTGGCCCCCGCACCGGTGCTGGAATATTTGATCTTGCCCACTACTTAGTTCCTGCAGAGGCCCGTGCACTGATTCTTGGGGCGGATAGCGCTGAAATCTTAACGGCTGATGAGTCGTCTAATCAGCTCAAATTTTGGAGCTCAAATCCTCAGAGCATCCCTTCTATTGCGGGACCCGCATCGCAAATCCCAGGACATTTGGTCGACTTAAGTGCAATTGATCGCTCCATATTGCGATCCGAGAATGAGCGTCGCGCGGTTGCAGAGCATTTAGCTAAAAAGTTTCGGATTTCTTTAGAAGACACTCTTTTCTATGTCAATCAAGCCATGATGGTGAGTAAAGAGGTCAACTTAGACCCCACCCTCATCTTGGCGGTGATGGCGACGGAATCTAGCCTAAACCCGCGCGCTGAGAGCCGTGCGGGTGCACAAGGATTAATGCAGGTTCGAACCCATGTCCATCAAGAGAAATTTGAGCCCTATGGCGGCCCCTTAGCGGCCTTTATCCCTGAGGCAAACATTCGGGTGGGGGCTCTGATTTTGAAGGCTTGTATCGCTCGCGCTGGATCGCTTGAGGATGGTTTAAAGAGTTATTTGGGCGCCCCCAATGCAGCTAGCGGGATTGGTACCTATACCCATAAGGTATTCACAGAGCGCGAAGAGTTGCGTAACGTTGCGCGCCGCTTAGGCGGTAACGTTTAATCTGCTGCGATTTCAGCTTGCCGCAGTTTTTGGGCAAGCTGATCCAAAACCCCATTGACGTATTTATGGCCATCGGTGCCACCAAAGGTTTTTGCTAACTCCACAGCTTCATTAATTGCAACCTTGTAGGGTACCGATAGATCAGCAGCTAACTCATAGGTACCGATCAGCATGGCAGCATGCTCTACTGGTGATAGTTCAGCCAAGGGTCGATCCAACTCCGGAATAATGAGTGCATCAAGCTCTTGATGCTGGCCAATCACCCCCTGGAAGATGTTGGCAAATAAATCACCCTGACATTTTTTAAATGCCGGATCTTCGCCAAGTTGTTTTGTGATCGCACTGATTGTTAAGGGGGCATCGCTTAGCTCGCCCGCCTTTTGAATCACCAAATACTGATAGATGCCCTGCAAGGCATACTCGCGGGCACGCCTTCGCGGCGTGAGCGAGCGCTTTGGGTTTTGGGTCGATCCAGCCGTCATGTAATTACGCTGACTCAATATCGAGATCAGGATTGATTGCTAGGGCGAGATTAGCCATTTCAACCGCGGCGCGGGCACAATCACGACCCTTTTCAAGGGTGCGTGCAAATGCTTGATCATCGGTATCGCACGTTAGCACCCCATTGGCAATCGGAATGTCGTGATCCAAACTAATGCGAGTAATGGCGCTCGCAGATTCATTAGAGACTAATTCAAAGTGGTAGGTTTCTCCCCGAATCACAGCGCCCAGGGCAATCATGGCATCAAACTCGTGGGTCTTCGCAAGTTGGGAGAGGGCAAAGCCAATCTCTAAGGCACCAGGTACTGTAACAAGTTGAATGTCTTGATGAGCAACACCTAAATTGAGTAACTCAGTAATGCAGGCTTCCGATAGCGCTTTGCAGTGCTCTTCATTAAAACGAGCTTGCACAATTGCCACCCTTAGGTCTTGACCATTTAAGTCAGCCTCAAAGACATCGATGTCGTTCATGCGCTATTCCTCAAGATGAGATTGGTGTGTAGGGGATGTGATCAATAATTTCTAACTGATAGCCAGACAAACTCGGTACTCTAGAGGAGTTGGCTAGTAAACGCATTTTGCGCACACCCAAGTCTTTAAGTATTTGTGCCCCAATTCCGTAACTACGGAAATCGGTTTTTCGCTCCGTACCGGATTGACCGGGTGGTTTTGAAGGGTTGTGATTGGAACCTTGGTCCAATTGAGTTAACTTCTCAAACTGTGAGAGCCATTTGAGCTCGTTGGGAGCAGCAACTCCTGCAGCATTAAGTAAAACAGCAACGCCGCAGGGTGAATTGGTGATCACTTGTAGGGCTTTACTTAAAGGCCAGGAATGCGTGGATTGATCAATATCCAAAAGATCCAAAACAGTAACCGGTTCATGAACCCGCACAATCGATTCTTCAGCGGACTGCGGGTCTCCTTGAACCAGTGCAAGGTGTAAGCAGTTACTCGGCGTATCTCGATACACTACACCCGTAAATCGACCCCAAGGGCTGGCAAACTCGCGCACGCCTTCGCGCAACACAATACTCTCTGTTTGACTGCGATACTGAATCAGATCCGCAATCGTTCCAATCTTGAGTTGATGCTCTTTAGCAAATTCGATGAGATCGGGCAAGCGTGCCATACTGCCATCGTCTTTCATGATTTCGCAAATCACGGCAGTGGGCGAGCAACCAGCAAGACTTGCTAAATCACAACCGGCTTCCGTGTGGCCAGAGCGAATTAAGACACCTCCAGGTTGAGCCATTAAAGGAAAGACGTGACCTGGCTGAACCAAGTCGGCTGGTTTGGCATTTGGGGCAACTGCGGCCTGGATGGTGCGTGCTCGATCAGCTGCTGAGATCCCAGTCGTTACGCCACTGGCGGCTTCAATCGAAACCGTGAAGTTTGTACCTAGGGCAGTGCCATTGTCTCGAACCATCAGAGGTAGGTTTAATTGCTGGCAACGCTCTTTCGTGAGGGTAAGGCAAATGAGACCGCGACCATGCTTGGCCATGAAGTTAATGGCCTCAGCACTGACGTGATCAGCGGCAAGAACTAAATCACCTTCATTTTCACGGTCTTCTTCATCAACCAAGATGATCATCTTGCCAGCACGAAGGTCGGCCACGATCTCATGAACGGGGCTAATGGCTGGTAATGGTGAGCTTGGCATGGTTATGGAATTCGTAAGTAGAGCGTCATTTTAAGCCTTCTTGCTCTTAGTAGGTCTCTACAACAGGATTTTCCGAAGAGGCTGATGGTGAAGCCCTGTGGATTTATGAACAATCTTGGGGATCAGCCACTTCAGGAGAATCCTAATGAACGATGACCATTTACCCGAATCTGGAATGGTCTTATTTGAGCTTTTGATTGCGATGGCCCTTATCGTGGGCAGTATTAGGGTCGCCCACACGGTTTATTCAAAACTCGTCATGAAGTCTATTCAATTAGAGAAGTCCCATGCCGCATGGATTCATCGGAAGAACCAGCATGAGATTGCAATTTATTTGAATCGATTCAAAAGCCAGCAACCAAAAAATTCGCCTCGATCAAAACAATGAGCCTACTAGCGTGCTTAACAGCACTCACACTCAGCGCTATTTTGCTTTTGCCATCTGCATGGTTAGTTCATCAAGTACTTACTCATCACGCTCAGCTCGAGGATCGAGTTTTGCTACAACAGAATATGGATCGCTCACTGGAGTTAATCAGTCGAGCGATTCAAGGTGCGGGGTATCAATCTAGCTCAATGCAGAATTCATTGACAGCAAACCCAATCACCATCCAAAAAGGCGGCTCTTCTCGCGGTTCTGATGCCATTGTGCTTACCCAAGATATTCCGGACAAATTAGGGTATGACTGCATGGGTAATCCTTTAGCACTCGAACGCACTATCAAACAACAGGCCTATCAGCGGTTTTATGTAGAACCCAGTCGGCATGATTCTCGAACCCAGACGCTGATGTGTCAGAGCGTCGATCGTCAAGGTCGGTTACATCAGGGTGAAATTCTGAGTAAGGTTCAGTCCTTGCAGATTAACTGGGTAAGAGCACATTCA
>JACCDV010536453.1_pt1 | contig 23002 bp, 26 predicted proteins | sample 7446131 | NCBI WGS metagenome assembly JACCDV01 (sample SAMN15323448, study PRJNA562643) | freshwater metagenome | isolation source: river surface water | place: USA:Blue River Watershed | collected 2017-08-17
ACTGCCACTTTCATGCCTAAGCCATACGCTGGCGACAACGGTTCTGGCATGCACGTTCACCAGTCCATCTGGAAAGACGGCAAGAACTTGTTCGCAGGCAACGGCTACGCTGGTTTGTCTGATTTCGCCCTGTACTACATCGGCGGCATCATCAAGCACGCTCGTGCTTTGAACGCGATCACCAACCCTGGTACCAACAGCTACAAGCGCTTGGTGCCTCACTTCGAAGCGCCAGTGAAATTGGCTTACTCTGCCAAGAACCGCTCTGCTTCGATCCGTATTCCTAACGTGGCCAGCGACAAAGCACGCCGCGTGGAAGCGCGTTTCCCCGATCCATTGTGCAACCCTTACCTCGGCTTCGCAGCCTTGTTGATGGCTGGTTTGGACGGTATCGAGAACAAGATTCACCCAGGCGAAGCAGCGACCAAAGACTTGTACCACCTCCCTCCAGAGGAAGACAAGTTGGTGCCAACCGTGTGCTCTAGCTTGGACCAAGCCTTGGAAGCCCTCGACAAAGACCGCGCCTTCTTGACCAAAGGCGGTGTGTTCACCGACTCATGGATTGACTCTTACATCGAATTGAAGATGCAAGAAGTGACCCGTAGCCGCGTGGAAGTGTCTCCTGTCGAATACGACATGTACTACTCGCTGTAATTCGTTGCAACGACGCGTGCAATCAAAGGACGGCGCGAGCCGTCCTTTTTTGTTTCAACATGACTTTTTGAGGTGCTTGAGCGTGTTCAGTTTTGTTCGCACATGTCTGCTCATGGTTTGTGGGTGCAGTGCACTGATGGTCAGTGCCATATCGGATCCTCAGCGCATTTATCGCTGTGGCAACGCCTACACCAACCAACCAGATCCCGCGGGCCAGTGCACGCCTTGGGTCGGTGGCAGTGTGACGGTGATTGAAGGCACAAAGGTACAAGGGGCGCAAGCTGCCTCATCGTCTACGCGCAACAGTCCTCAGGCCGCAGGTGTCATCCAAGTCGATGCTGAGCAGCAGCGACAACGAGATGCGCAATCGCAGACGGTGTTGCAAGCTGAGTTGCAACGCGCGCAAAAACTGCATGTTGAGTTGCTGCGTGAGTGGAACAGCGGTGAACCTGAGCGTCGAGCCGATGAATTCAGGCAGCCTCAAAAATACCAAGACCGTGTGACGCAGTTACGCCAAGCGTTGCAACGCACAGAGGCTGATATTGCAGGCTTGCAACGCGAACTCTCGCGTGTATCGGCAGGGGCCAAGCCATGACACCTTCTTCAACTATCCAGAGTGCATCACCTTACACGTCTGCATTTGATTTGCTGGCCACGTTGGTGGCTGTGGTGCGTACGGACGGCGTGGTGGTCTTTGCCAATGCAGCCTTGGAAGACATGATGGGCGTGTCGCGTCGTGTCATTGAGGGCGCTGCGTTGGCCAGCTACTTCACGGAGCCAGAGTCATTCATCAATGCGCTGCAGGGCGCTCAAACACAAGCATTTGCCACGCTGCGCTATGACGCGAAATTGCGTCGCCCATTACAAGACCCATTGCCCGTGCATGTGATTGTGGCTCCCACAGAGGTCGCGGGAGAGGTGCTGGTCGAACTCTTGCCGCTTGAGCAGCAAACGCGCCAAGACCGAGAAGAGCGCTTGATTGACCAAGCGCAGGCCAACAAAGAACTGATTCGTAACTTGGCACATGAAATCAAGAACCCGTTGGGGGGCATTCGCGGTGCTGCGCAATTGCTTCAAATGGAAATTGAGAGTAAAGACTTGATTGAATACACCCAAGTCATCATCCATGAGGCTGATCGACTGCAGTTGCTGGTTGATCGTTTGTTGGCGCCACACCGTCGCCCGCATGTGGTGGGCGATGTGAACATTCACGAGGTGTGCGAGCGGGTACGTAGCCTCATCTTGGCTGAATTTCCCAAAGGGCTGCGTGTGGTGCGTGACTATGACACGTCGATTCCAGAATTTCGCGGTGACCGCGAGCAGCTCATTCAGGCCGTGCTCAATATCGTGCATAACGCAGCTCAGGCTTTGATGGACAGGGTGTCAGACGGGGATGCACAGATTGTGTTGCGCAGTCGTATCAGCCGACAAGTGACTTTCGGCAAACAACGCTACCGGTTGGCACTGGAATTGCATGTCATTGACAACGGGCCAGGCATTCCGCAAGACATCAAAGACCGCCTGTTTTTTCCTTTGGTGTCTGGACGGGATGGTGGTTCTGGTTTGGGGCTGAATTTGGCGCAAACGTTTGTGCAGCAGCACCATGGCTTGATTGAGTGTGACAGTGTGCCGGGGTGTACGGATTTCAAAATCCTGATCCCCTTGCCTTGAAGGCTCCGCTGGCCCCTAACTTAGAAAAGAAAGTGCCGAGATGAAATAGAGTTGGATTGTGGATGACGACCAGTCAATTCGCTTCGTGCTGGAACAAGCGCTCTTGCGTGAGAATCTGCCTACCCGCAGTTTCACCAGTCCACGCGAGGTGCTGCAAGCGCTCGATTCGGTGGGCGAGGATGAGGGACCACAAATTTTGGTGAGCGATATTCGCATGCCCGGTGGATCGGGCTTAGATTTGCTTACCCAAGTCAAAGAGCGTTTACCAGCGCTGCCCGTCATCATCATGACAGCCTTTTCAGATTTGGACAGTGCGGTGCAAGCGTTTCAAGGTGGCGCGTTTGAATATCTGCCCAAACCTTTTGATTTACCCAAGGCGGTCGAACTGATTCGCCGCGCTTTGGACGAAAGCCAGCGCGAGCAAGCTCAAAGCGAAGCGGAAGATGAGACACCCGAGATGCTGGGACAAGCGCCTGCTATGCAAGACGTGTTTCGAGCGATTGGTCGCTTGAGCCAAAGCCATGTGACGGTGATGATCACAGGTGAAAGTGGTTCAGGTAAAGAGCTGGTCGCGCGAGCCCTGCACAAACATTCGCCACGCGGTGACGCAGGCAACAAAGGCCCGTTTGTAGCTATCAACACGGCGGCTATTCCTAAAGATTTACTAGAGAGTGAACTCTTTGGCCACGAACGCGGGGCCTTTACAGGTGCGCAAACCACGCGTCGTGGCCGCTTTGAGCAGGCCGAAGGTGGCACCTTATTTCTTGATGAAATCGGCGACATGCCGTTTGATTTGCAAACCCGCTTGTTGCGTGTCTTGAGCGATGGCACGTACTACCGCGTTGGGGGGCATAACCCCATCAAAGCCAATGTGCGCGTGATTGCGGCGACCCACCAAGACTTGGAAAAACGCGTCAAAGATGGTGTGTTTCGTGAAGACTTGTTTCACCGTTTGAACGTGATTCGCTTGCGCTTGCCCGCATTGCGTGAACGCCGGGAAGACATTCCCACCTTGACGCGCCACTTTTTGCAGCAGAGTGCACAACAATTGGGCGTAGAACCCAAGCGAATCGCGGATAGCGCCCAAACAGTGCTCAATCAGTTCGCTTTTCCTGGCAACGTGCGTCAGCTTGAAAACATTTGTCATTGGTTGACCGTCATGGCACCCGCACAAGTGATTGAGCCCAAAGACTTGCCGCCTGAAGTGACCTTGACAGCAGAAGCGCAAGCGTCAATGCGTCAGACGGGGCAAGACGCTTCGAGCTTTCCGGACGCAGATGCGCTGCAGACATCCAATGCACCCCCTTCAGCGAGTGACACTGCGGTGCCCCCTGTGGCGCTCAATATGCCCGGCGCAGATTGGGAGCAGGGCTTAGAAGCAGAGGCCATGCGCTTGCTCGTCGCCGGCCGTACCGATGTATGGGACGTGTTGGTCAACCGTGTAGAAGCGAAGTTGATTCAAACTGCTTTGGCAAATACCCGAGGTCGACGCATTGAGGCGGCGCAAAAATTAGGTATCGGGCGTAACACCATCACCCGCAAAATCCAAGAGTTGGGTTTGGATGATTGAGACACACCGGTCCCTCTGAGCATGGACCGGTGGTCGGATTAGGCGAGTGTCACGACGACCGGCGTGTGGTCGCTGGGGCGTTCGTTCTTGCGCGGTGTTTTGTCAATCACGCAGGCTTGCACAGTGTCTTTGAGCGCGTCGCTCACCAAAATATGATCAATGCGCAGACCACGGTTGCGGCGAAATGCAAACTCCCGGTAGTCCCACCAGCTGTAGCTTTTTTCGGGCTGATCGAATAAGCGAAATGCGTCGTGCGTGCCCAGTTCAATCAGTGATTGAAAGTGTGTGCGTTCTTCTACAGTGCAATGGATGGTGTCTTTCAAAACCTCAGGGTCCCACACATCGCGGTCATCCGCGGTGATGTTGAAGTCTCCCATCAACACTAACTTGGGGTGCTGTTTGAGTTCTTCGTGCAGCCAGTTGTGCAAAGCCTCGAGCCATTGCATTTTGTAAACAAACTTCTCGCTGCCTGGGGCTTGCCCATTGGGAAAGTACGCGCCAATCACACGCACATCGCCCACTGTGCCTGCAATCACGCGAGCCATCTCGTCTTCAAAGTTGGGGATGTTTTTCACCACATCCGTGGCTTGCGTGCGAGAGAGTAGGGCCACGCCGTTGTAGGTTTTTTGGCCAAAGAACGCCACCTTGTAACCAGCCGACTCAATGGCTTCTTGCGGAAACTTGTCATCTGTGCATTTGGTTTCTTGCAGCACCAACGCATCGACAGGGTTGGTTGCCAACCAGTCCAGCACTTGCGGTAAGCGCACAGTGAGCGAGTTGACATTCCAAGTGGCGAGTTGCATAGCGTCGACTTTAAATGTGAAGTGCCGCTAAGACGCCAACGCCAATGCCGAGTGCACCTGTCCCAAACATGGCGTATTCGACCCAGGTTTTGCGGGTCAACAAGGCGATGGCGGCCAAGGCAATCGCCACTTGCAGCACGGTAGTGGCTTGTGCCCAGCGGTGGTGTTGGTGTAACTCGGCTTCGGACATGTCATCAAATTGGGTGGCTTGCGCTTCCAGCTTTTCCGCATTCAGCTTGATGTCTGCCTTCTCGGCTTTGTAGCGTTTGATTTGCTCTTCGTAATGTTCTTTTTTGGCAGTGGGGGCCAATTCCAAAGCCAATTCCATCAAGTTTTGCTTGCTGCTTTTGGCTTGGTAATAATTCCATTGATTTGATGCTTCTGTCTTTTTAATGGCTGCATCGTTTTTGTATAGGCCTGCGTTGGCCTGTGTCGCACCACCCATATAGCCAAAAATTGCACCGACCGTGGCGATGATGGCGGTGAACATGGCAATTTTGTTGGTTGAACTGTTGCCATGACCTTGCGCCGCATGTTCTAGCTCATGGTCGTGTGGGCCGTGAACGTGGAATCCGTGTCCAGACATCGATGTACTCCTTGTTAAATGGTGCGTTTGAAGGTGACAAAACTGTAAGTCAAACCGTTGTTCGCCACATGGGTTGTGCGCTCGGTTTCTTGCCAGCTGCTGTCGAACGTAGGGGCGAAGGCATCGCCTTCAAAGTCGGCATCGATGTCAGTGATGACGGCGCATTCGGACAAAGGCATGGCCTGTGCATAAACCTCAGCGCCACCGATCACCCATATCTGTGCATCAGCGGGGCATTGTTGTACCGCCTCTTCGATGGAATGGGCCACCAACGCGCCATCGGCCTGCCAGTTTGTTTGGCGCGTCACCACAACGTTGGTGCGCCCTGGCAGGGGGCGGAATTGGGTTGGCAATGACTCCCACGTCTTGCGGCCCATGATCACCGGTTGACCGAGCGTGGTTCGCTTGAAGTGAGCCAAGTCTTCTGGGAGATGCCAAGGCAAAGCATTGTCTTTGCCGATCACGCCATTGCGCGCCCGCGCGAAAATCAAATTCAAGGCCATAGCTTAGACGGCCACAGGCGCTTTGATGGCCTCGTGGCATTGGTAGTCCAACACCTCGAAGTCTTCGTATTGGTAGTCGAAGATCGATGCAGGCCGACGTTTGATGTTCAGCGTGGGATAGGCAAAAGGCGAACGGCTCAATTGCAATGTCACTTGCTCGTGGTGGTTGCTGTAGATGTGGCAGTCACCGCCTGTCCAAATGAAGTCACCCACATCCAAGTCGCACTGCTGGGCCACCATATGGGTGAGCAAGGCGTAGCTGGCGATGTTGAACGGTACGCCCAAGAAGATGTCGGCACTGCGTTGGTAAAGCTGGCAGCTGAGCTTGGCCTTTTCACCGGGGCTTTGAGCAGGTGCGACATAGAACTGAAAGAACGCATGGCAGGGCATGAGCGCCATCTTGTCGAGTTCAGCCACGTTCCAAGCGCTCACAATGATGCGGCGGCTGTCAGGGTTGTTTTTCAAGGTGTCGATGACTTGCTGAATTTGGTCAATGTGGCCGCCGTCAGGGGTGGGCCAGCTGCGCCACTGCACGCCATACACGGGGCCCAAATCCCCGTCTTCTCGGGCCCATTCGTCCCAAATGGTCACGTTGCGCTCTTTGAGCCAGTTGTTGTTGCTAGAACCCGTCAAGAACCACAGCAATTCTTGGATGATGGAGCGTAGATGCACTTTTTTGGTGGTGACCAGAGGAAATCCCTCGTTCAAGTCAAAACGCATTTGATAGCCGAACACCCTTTTGGTGCCTGTTCCGGTGCGATCGGTCTTGGAAACCCCGTGGGTATCCACGTGTTGCATGAAATCTTCGTATTGGCGGCGAATGGGGCGCATAAGGGTAAGTGGGTAAAAAACTGTGTCAGAGTTTAAGTCCAGACGGCTTTTCGGCCGCTAGGATAGTGGTCAATTTGTCGTGAGTATTAAAGTTATCTACGCCACGTGGCGTATTGACGACTGTTGCTTGCGCTGCGACAGTTATCCTCTTACTTTTGCCAAATTTGCGACAAAACTGTCAAATATGACATCCAACGAACCCTCACAAATCAAGCGCAATGTCTATGACACCTGCGACCCGCAATACTTGCGCCAGTTGCGCGAGGCGGCAGGGATGGATCTGGTTGTTTTAGCACGGACCGCCTGCTTATCTGTGGCGCAGGTGCGTCAGCTAGAAACAGATGCCAGTGACAATTTGTTTTATTCAGAGGCTATCAAACGCCAAGCATACAAGCGCTTATTGATGATTTTGGGGGCAGAGCCCCCAACAGTGGAGGTGCCACCAGAGCTTCGTGATGCGGGCAAAGTGGCGGAGGCGCATCTGGATACCTTGGATCAAATTGTGGCGATGAGCCATCAGCCTGCCATTCATCGTTCAAGCGCCGACGTTTTGGCGACCGGCTTGGAAAAGCTTAAAGAACATCGGCAAGCCATCGGCGCTTTCTTATTGCTGGTCGGTGCCGTTGCCTTGTTTGTTTGGAACGGTATGCAAAGTGATACTGCACCGGCACCTGTTGCTTCACATGCATCATTGACTGTCGTGCCTGAGGTCGCTACGCCGGCCGCTTCTGTATCTTTGCCGGTTGTTGTGGCATCTGCTCCCACTTTGGTGGCCTCTTTGCCAGTTGTTGCGCCAGTGGCCTCCGCGCCGCCGATTCCTGTGGCTGCCCCTGCTTGTGCTTATTCCAACGATGCGATGCCTCAGGTGACCTCGTTGTTTGCGAAAAAAGAAGGTCGTTACGTGTACTTGGTCAGCAGCGCCAATATTGAAGTTTGTGTGGTGGATGGCAATCAGCAAGCGACCTTGCTTCGGCTCAAAGCCGGTGAAAACCGCAGTGTCTATGGTGTGGCACCTTGGCAGTTGTCAGGTGCGGGCTTAGAAAACGTGCAAATTTATTTCCAAGGCGGACGTATTTCTTTGCCAGATGCCAACACCACGCGGTTGAAACTGGTCGAAGTTCCCGTTGCTCGATAAGGTCTATGTTTAAGAAGATGAAGTTCGGGCCGGCAGATCAAGGTGCTGCCACTGAAAAAACCATCATTGGTCAGTCGGCCGTGGTGGTTGGCAATATCGTGTCGCAAGATATGGTGCAGCTCAAAGGACACGTTGTCGGCAATATCGATGTCAACGGCAGCCCGAACGCGCAGTTGTCTGTGTTGTCACAGGCACATGTGGAAGGGGACATCAATGCCCAACAAGCCGTTGTCAATGGTGTGGTGACTGGCAATATCGAATCAACGGGACGTGTTGAGCTGCATTCAGGCGCTGACGTCAAGGGCAACATCTCTTATGCCACCATGGCGATTGAGCATGGCGCTAAGTTGTACGGGATGATGAGCAGTCACAATGACAAATCAGATTGATTCATTGCAAACGCTGGGTCATGTCATTGTCATCGATGATGACGCTTCTGTGCGGCGCAGTTTGTGCACCATGCTAGAGCGGGCGGGTTATGGTGTGAGTTTGTATGACTGTGCGGATGCTTTTCTAGCCAATCCAGTGGTGCCTAAGCCCTCGGTCATTCTTCTCGATATGCGTATGCCGGGGACCACCGGAGTCGGGCTTCAGGCGCAATTGAAAACACTCGCGCAAAATGTGCCCGTCATTTTTGTCAGTGGGGACAGTCGCCCTGAAGAAATCATTGCAGCCATGAAGCAAGGGGCGGTTGATTTCTTGCTCAAACCCTTCACAGCACAAGCCATGATGGACGTGATTCAAAGTGCCATGCGCATGTCTGAAATTGCCATTGTGGAGTCTGATAAAAACTTGCAGGTGTCAGAGCGTCTGCAACGGCTGACACCGCGTGAAATGGAAGTGTGTCACTGGATGGTACGGGGTTATTCCAATCAGCAAATTGCCAGCATTGATGGTGGCGCATCAGCCACCATCAAGCTGCACCGTGCACGTGTGATGGACAAGATGGGCGCAACCACCTTGCCAGAGTTGATTGACATGCTGATGGATATCGAGATCCCCGCACCCCAGCGCCAAGCCGATTAAGCGCTCGCTTCTTCGGCGAGTAGAGAGGCTTTGGCCTGTTTCAAGCGCAGTCGTACATGCAGGGCACAAGCCGCAAACAAGGCCAAACACAAGAATACTTCGATCAATGCTAAATAATTGCTGGGTGCTGCATCGCCCCAGGCGCGCACCACGCCTTCTGTGAAGTACAGCCAAATCAAGAGACTTAACCAGCGGTAGGTGTACATGCGATTTTTCAGCAAGCCGGTGAGCGGAAAGCACAAGGGCAATACCTTGAGTGCGAGCAAGGTACCACCTGGGCGCACGGGCGCAAGCCACAACTCCCATGCCAGTCCTAACACGATAAGGCCAGTCAGACTGGCCACGGCGATGCGACGCGTCCATGTGACGTGCGCGAGCGAGTTTTCTTCGAGGAGGGGAGCGTCTTGAGGCATAGAAAGTGGGATGATTCAACCCCATGATTGTCTCGCATCTCAAACTTTTCTTTGCCCGTCTGCTTGATTTCCCTTGGCGCCATGCCATCCAAACTTTGCGTGCACGTTTTCGCGAAGACCGCTTGGGCCAAACTGCAGGCAGTTTGACGTACACCACCATCATCGCCCTGGTGCCTATGGTCACAGTGGCCTTGGCGGTGATCACTGCGTTTCCCGTGTTCAGTGACTTTCAAACGGTGTTGCAAAAACGTTTGATTGAAAGCTTCGTACCCGACAATATTTCGCGCCAAGTATTGGGCTACATCACCCAGTTCGCCAGCAAAGCCAGTCGTTTGGGTGTGGCGGGCGTGATGGCTTTGTTGCTGTCGGCTTTGGCCTTGGTCTTCACGATTGATCGCACACTCAACGCGATTTGGCGTGTGCGCCGCCGCCGCCCGTTCGTGCAAACCATGCTGCTGTATTGGTCTGCCATCACGCTGGGGCCGCTGCTCATGGGGGCGAGCTTTGTGTTGTTGTCCCAAGTGGTGGCGGTGTCACAAGGTTTGATGTCTGAGACACCCAAGAGCATGCGCGGGCTGCTCAGTGTGTTGGAATTCTTCTTATTGACGTGGACGGTCACGGCTTTGTTTAAGTACGTGCCCTACACCCAAGTGCGTTGGAGTCATGCTTTGGTAGGCGGCCTGTGGGTAGCTGTTGCGACGGAAGTGGCCCGCAAAACCTTGGTGTATTACTTTGGCAAGATGAGCGCCTACTCAGCCATTTATGGCGCGTTTGCCACGCTGCCTATTTTGCTGATCTGGATTTATTTGGCTTGGGTCATTGTGCTCGTTGGTGCGGTATTGGTGGCCAACTTGCCCAGCTTGGTGGGCGGTATCAAACGCGATGGTCGTAGCGTCGGCTGGCGTTTTCAGCTGGCTTTGGAAGTGCTTCAGCGTTTGAATGTGGCACGTCACGCCAATGAACGTGGCTTAAGTTTGTTGCAGCTGTGCGAAGCCCTGCACCTTGATCCTTTGCAACTCGAAGAAGTTTTGAGTACGTTGGTCGAATTGGATTGGGTGGGACGTTTGAGCGAGTCCACCAACATTCACCATGACGAAAAAGAATCGCGCTACGTCTTTCTTGCAGACCCCCACCAAACGCTACTCACGCCCTTGATGGATCGCTTGCTCTTGGTTCGCAGCGTCGAGAGCGAGGGTTTGTGGATGAAGTGGCAAGACCTGCGCTTGCGCGACGTGTTGTGACGTGTTCAGCGTGCTGTGCTTAAAAACGTGTAGATCGCTTTCAAAGTTTCTTCAGGGGCCTCGGTCATTTGATGGTGGCCCATGGGCACCTTGACTACGCGATAGGTTTTGCCAGTGGCTGCTGCTTGGTCTATCAAGCTTTTGGCAGCTTTGGGCGGCGTCATTTGGTCACGCTCGCCCAATACAAATAACACGGGGCAGGTGAGTGCAGCCATGGCGTCTAAGCCTTGGTCATAGCAGTCGCATGCGACAAAGCCACGATGAAAAATGTTCACCTTGGGGTTGCTGGCCAACACACGTCGGCCCAAGGCCATCGACGCGCCGTACACCCACGTGCCTGGCCCTAGGGCTGAGGGCGGGGCCGACAAGGTGGCGCGTGAAAACACGTTGACCATCTTTAAGGCCTTCATGGGCTCGTTCAACGAGGCCTCAATCAAGGCGGGTGATACCTTCATGGGGTAGGCGGTGCCCACGAGCACGGCATGGGTGATGCGATTTTTCAAATCGGCTGCTGCTTGCAAGGCAATGAGTGAACCCCAGCTGTGCCCCACCAAGGCGGCTTGCTGAACCCCTGCAGCGTCGAGCAACTGCGTCACAAAGGCAGCAGCTTCTTGCACGCTGCTGGGGGCCTCGCCACCGCTGCGTCCATGGCCGGGTAAGTCCACCGCCAACACATTGAAGCCGTGATGAGCCAAGTAGCGGCTTTGCAAAATCCAAACACTGTGGTCATTGAGTACGCCGTGAATAAACACCACGGTGGGCAGTGTGGCATCAAAGGCTTTGCCGCCGGTGTAGGCATAGGCTTCGTAGGCAGTGGCTTGGGTAGGGTGCAGGGTGAGCTTCATCATGCACCTGCCTTGGCTGCAGCTTTTTCGGCAGCTTTCAATGCGCGCTTCAAGTCGTCGATCAAGTCGTCGGCATCTTCCAAACCAATGGACAAACGAATGGTCCCGGGTCCAATACCTGCATTGTTCAACGCATCGTTGCTCATGCGGAAATGGGTCGTGCTTGCTGGGTGAATCACCAAACTGCGACAGTCGCCCACGTTGGCCAAGTGACTGAAAATTTGGAGCGCTTCGATGAAGGCCTTGCCTTGTTCACGCGAGCCTCGGATGTCAAAACTAAAGACCGAACCCGCCCCGCGTGCGCCAAAGCGCAGTAGTTTTTCGGCCAGCGCATGGCTGGGGTGACTTTCGATCAAGGGGTGGCCCACACGGCTCACCATGGGATGGCTGGCTAAGAACTGCACCACTTTCTCGGTGTTGCTCATGTGGCGATCCATGCGCAGCGACAGCGTTTCGATGCCTTGCAAAATCAACCAAGCGCTGTGTGGACTCATGCAAGCGCCGAAGTCGCGTAAGCCTTCGCGTCGGGCACGGAGTAAAAAAGCGCCCACGGTGCTTTCTTCGCTGAACACCATGTTGTGAAAGCCTTCGTAGCTTTGCGTGAGTTCTGCAAATTGGCCACTTCTCTCCCAATCAAAGCTGCCGCCGTCTACCACCACACCGCCAATCACAGTGCCGTGACCGCTCAAAAACTTGGTGGCCGAGTGGTAGACCAAATCGGCCCCCAGCTCCAAGGGTTTGACCAAGTAGGGTGTGGTCAGCGTGCTGTCTACCAGCAGCGGTACGCCTGCTTCGTGCGCAATTTGCGCCACATTGGGAATGTCGAGTACATCCAATCCAGGGTTGCCCACCGTCTCGCCAAAAAACAATTTCGTGTTGGGTTGCACGGCAGCACGCCAAGCATCTAAATCGTTGGGTTTGACAAAGGTGGTTTCAATGCCAAAGCGGCTTAAGGTGTAGTGCAACAGGTTGTGTGAGCCGCCATACAAAGCGGTGCTGGCCACAATGTGTGAGCCCGCGCCCATGAGCGTGGCCACACACAGGTGTAAAGCGGCTTGTCCGCTCGCGGTGGTGATGGCACCAATGCCGCCTTCGAGTGCCGCCACGCGTTGTTCGAGCACAGCGTTGGTGGGGTTGCTGATGCGGCTGTACACATGGCCGGCGCGTTCAAGGTTAAACAGCGATGCGGCATGATCACTCGACTCAAAGACAAACGAGGTGCTGAGGTGAATGGGCACGGCGCGTGCGCCGGTGGCGGGGTCGGGAGCCGCACCCGCGTGCAAGGCGAGCGTGTCAAAGTTGGGGTCAGAGTAGCCGGGCATGGTTTTCTCGGATGTTTTGTCAGAATTTCTGTGGCGATTGTGGGCTATATTTCAAACCTCACTGGGGGAGATAAACCATGAAAGTCAGCGATATTCTGCGCGTCAAAGGTCAAAGCGGTGGTACTTTGTTCACCATTGATCCCATGGAGCCTTTGGTGGCTGCCGTGAGCATCATGGCCGAAAAAGACATGGGCTCTTTGTTGGTGATGGCGCATGGTGACTTGGTGGGCATGTTGACCTTCCGCGAAGTGATTCAAGCGCTGCATCGCAACGGTGGTGCGTTGGGTGACTACACCGTGCGCAGCGCCATGGACGACCATCCCCTCACATGCTCTCCCGAAACCGACATCGACGATGTGCGCCGCATGATGCTTGAAAGCCATGCGCGTTACATGCCTGTCATTGGTAATCGCCAACTGCACGGCGTTATCAGTTTTTACGATGTGGCCAAGTCGGTGGTAGACAGCCAGAACTTTGAGAACAAGATGCTCAAGGCCTACATCAAAGACTGGCCCAGCGGTACGCCAGACCCTGACGACAAGTAAGCTGCGCCATGGTGGTGGGATAATCTCGCCCCATGAGCGGCAATACCTTCGGAACCCTTTTCAGTGTCACCAACTTTGGTGAATCCCACGGCCCAGCCATTGGCTGCGTGATTGACGGCTGCCCACCGGGCATGGCGTTGAGCGAGGCTGATATCCAGCACGACCTTGACCGGCGTCGCCCCGGCACAAGTCGGCACGTGACCCAACGCAACGAGCCCGATCAAGTGCAAATTCTGTCTGGCGTGTTTGAGGGCAAGACCACAGGTACACCAATTGCGTTGCTCATCCAAAACACAGACCAGCGCAGCAAAGACTACGGCAATATTTTGCAAACCTTTCGCCCTGGTCACGCGGACTACACCTATTTTCAAAAATTCGGCATTCGCGACCCGCGCGGTGGCGGTCGTTCTTCGGCCCGTTTGACTGCGCCCACCGTGGCGGCAGGTGCAGTGGCTAAAAAGTGGCTCAAAGAAAAATACGGCACCACGTTTTACGGGTGCATGACGCAAATCGGTGAGTTGTCCATCCCATTTGAGAGTTGGGATCATGTGCCGCACAACCCGTTTTATGCACCCTGTGCCGATGTGCAAGCTTACGAAGACTACATGGACAGCTTGCGCAAAGCGGGTGACTCGTGTGGCGCACGCATTCGCGTAGTCGCCAGTGGCATGCCAGTGGGCTTAGGTCAACCGATTTACGACCGTTTGGACGCCGATATCGCCTACGCAATGATGGGGCTCAATGCTGTCAAAGGCGTTGAGATTGGTGCCGGCTTTGCCAGTGTGGCACAACGCGGCACCACGCACGGTGACTCACTCACACCGCAAGGTTTCGCCACCAACAATGCGGGTGGCGTGTTGGGGGGTATCAGTACAGGCCAAGACTTGGATGTGAGTATCGCGATCAAACCCACCAGTTCTATCCTGAGCCCTCGCGAGTCGATTGATCAAAACAGCCAATCCACTGAGGTGGTGACCAAGGGGCGTCACGATCCGTGCGTGGGCATTCGCGCCACGCCGATTGCCGAAGCGCTGCTGGCGCTGGTCGTGATGGACCACGCTTTGTTGCATCGTGCTCAATGTGGTGATGTCCAAGTGGCCATGCCAGCCATTCCCGGTCATATCGCGTAGGTCTGTTTTGACATCACCGACCTCACAAGCGCGTTCGAGTAACGCGCTTTCTCGTTTCCAGCTCTTTCCTTTTGCGGCGCTATCGGCCAGCTACTTCGCGCATATCGGTTTCTTCAATCCCTACTTGCCACTGTGGCTCAAAGATCTAGGTTTTTCTATCACCATCATCGGCTTGCTCACAGCCGTACAAGCAGCGACGCGTGTGTTGGCGCCGTATGGGTGGGGGTGGCTCAGCGATCACACCGGTGAACGCGTCAAGTTGTTGCGCTTTTGCGCAGGTGCAGCGCTTTTTTGCTCGGTCGGCTTGCTGGTTGAAGGCAGTGTGGTCTGGATTGCGGTGGTGTTGCTGCTGATGTTCATCCACACCAGCGCCATGATGCCGATGAGTGAAGCCGCATTGGCGCATTTGGTTAGCACCGATCAGGGATTCGATTCACGTCGTTACGGTCGGGTGCGTCTGTGGGGATCACTCGGTTTTTTGGTCACGGTGTTTCTAGCAGGTGCTTGGTTTGAATTACAGGGGATGCAGAGTTTTCCAGCGTGGTCGGTGGGTTCGTTGGTCTTGCTCAACTTGAGCGTGTGGTGGTTGCCTAACCGTCAAGAGGCGGTGCATCACGACGAAGGGCGTCCGTCGGTCATGCCCGTCTTGCGCCAACGCAAGGTGCAATGGTTCTTTGCCACGGTGTTTTTTCATGTGCTGTCACACATCGGCATTTATGTGTTTTTCTCGCTCTACCTTGACGAAGCGGGTTACAGCAAAACCATGATTGGCGTGTTGTGGGCTGTGTCGGTGGCGGCGGAGATTGTGTGGTTCTTCACGCAAAGCCGTTGGCTACCCAAATTCAGCTTGTCGATGTGGATGCTCATCTGTGCCTGTGCGATGGTGTTGCGCATGGTGTTGACCACCTGGGCTGTTGAATGGCTGTGGGCGTTGCTGTTCGCGCAAGTGCTGCATGCGCTGACGTTTGCCACACAACACACGGCGTGCATTGCTTTGTTGTCGCACCATTTTCCTGGCCGCTTACGTGGCAGGGGGCAAGCCTTGTATGCGTCGATTGGCTATGGCGTGCCTGGTGTCTTGGGTGCGTTGGTTGGGGGTGCTTTGAGCGAAGTATGGGGCTTGTCATCGGTGTACGCTGTTTCAATTGGTACAGCGATGCTGGCCTGTGTGTGTGCATGGCAATGCATGCGGCAACATGCCAAGCACTGACTCCGTTGGGTTAGTGAGCGAAACGCAGAAACAGTTGCTTGGTTTGTTGTGACACCCAATGGTGGATGGGAACTTCTGCTTTTTCATGCAGAAACAAGCCCATGCCCACACAGCACAACCACGCAAAGCTTGTCAAAGCCAAAGCCACATACGGGTCATAAAAATGACTTTTCTCCCACATGGCGCTAAATAGCACGATGGCGCCGAAATGCGTCAAAAACAGCACATAAGCGCTGTTGGATAGGCGATGCACCGTGCGCTTCAAGGGCGTCCAGTGCACCATACCCCTGGGCTTGATGACCAGCCAAATGGCTGTGAGCAAAGCCAGCGACAAACGCGTGCGGTACTCAAGCCCCAAGGCGCCAAGGCCAAGTAATGCTGTGAGCCAAAACACACAGGCTTCAAAGCGCGAGCGCTTGGCCCAAGCCGCCAATATGCCCAAGCCATATGCTGCAAAAAAGTAAATCGCCCAAATGTCAAGTTCATCGACACGGTTGAATTGCCACATGGATGCCACGCACAGCAAGGCAACGATGACGGATAAGCGCCGATTGGATGGGGATTGCAAGCTGTAGCACAGCAGAATCAAGAGGGTATAGAGTTGAAAGTCGATCGCCACATACCAGACCCCGCTGGACAGTGCTGCAAACCCCAAGAGGTCGTGGAGCAAGAACGTGTGCGCTAAAAACTGCCACAGGCTAGGCTCACTCGGTAACCAGTCTGCATGAATGGTGCTGCGTGACAGTGCCACAGCCAAGCTAATGAGCGCCAAGGCCAGCATATAAAACGGGACCAATCGCAAATAGCGTTTGAAGATGATCTTGAGTGGCTGAGTGACGGGTTTGTTCATGACCGATTGCGCGGCCAAATAGGCGCCGACCACTAAAAATACTTGCACCGCCAAACGTGCATATCGGTAAAGCCACTCCATCCATTGCGGCCACATCAGTGTCATGGTGTCGGCCATCGGGCCGTAGGCTGCGAAGTGATGCCACACAATGAATTGCGCGGCCACGACTTTCAACACATCGACTGTGAAAGAACGTTCTAGCAACCAATAGTCCTCGTGGTGCGTTAGTCGTTCGGCTTGAAGATCAACAGCAAGGGCGAGTGCACGCGCCCATCGGTGTCGCGCGGCAAGATCTCCGTTTTGTCGATGGCTTTGAGCACGGCATTGTCCCAAGCAGTGTTGCCGCTGGACTTGACCAGTTTGCGGCTCACAATGGTGCCGTCAGGGGCGCAACGCACTTCCACTTCGGCAGCAGGGTTGCCAGAGACTGAGCTAGGGTCAAACGTGATATTCGGTTTGACGCGTGCCCGTATGCGGCCGCCGTAGCTGTCCGATGGGCCTGACGCTTTCATTGCGGTTCCCGTAGCGTTTTCATTGCCGCTAGCTCCTGCAAGGCCAGCGATGCGCTTCATGTTTTCTTTACGAATTGCTTCGAGTTTTTTGGCTTCCTCCGCAGAAACCTTGCTGTCTTTTTGCTCGACTTTTTTCTTGGCTTCTTTCTCTTTACGTTCTTTTTCAGAGCGCTCTTTCTCTTTACGCTCTTTTTCCTTGCGCTCTTCTTCTTTCTTCGCTTCTAGCTTGCGCTTGTCTTCTTCTAGCTTGGCCTTGGCTTTTTTCTCAGCCTCTTTTTTCACTTCTTCTTTGCGTCGCTCTTCTGCCTTCAAGGCTTCTTGAATTTTTTTCTCTTCTTCGAGTTTGCGTTTTTTGGCTAGCGCAATCTCGGCATCTCGGTTCGGCGCAGGCGGCTCTGGCGTTTTCACCACAGGCTTAGGTTCTGGCTTAGGTGCAGGTGGTGGGGGTGGCGCTTCAACTTCTACCAACTTGGGTGCGGCTGCCATGGGCATAGCAGACCACAATTCGGCTTCGACCGAGAGGCTGTTGTCTTGCTTCCATTGAATGCCAGCGGTGAGCGCGACGATGAGCAAGGCGTGCACCACCAAAGACGCGCCCACTGAGCGGCCTGTGCCCGCGGGGGCAGGTGGTGCAAACTCAATGTGCTTGGGGCGTGCGCTCATGCTTGAAAAAATCAATCCACCAATTGAACGGCTAAGCCCACACGTTGTACGCCAGCGCGTTGCAAGGTGTCCATTGCCTTGACCACAGTTTCATATTTGATGGTGCGATCGGCGGTGATCACCACAGGGCCTTGTGAGGCCTCACCTTGTAGATCTTTCACATCGCGAGCCAATCCAAGCAAAGTACTGTTGACTGACTTAGTCACAGTGCCCGTGCTCTTGACGGTGATACGTTCTTCTTTACTGATTTCCACGTGAATCACTTGGTCGGGCACACTGGCCGCTTTGCCCACGCTGGGCAAGTCAATCACAGTGGGCGAAATGAGTGGCGCGGTCACCATGAAGATGATGAGCAGCACCAACATCACGTCGATGAACGGCACCATATTGATGTCGTTCATGGCGCGGCGTCCGCGTCCGGAGCGGGGGGCAATTGAAGCCATGGGCGTCGTCCTGCTCAGTGGCCCATCGTGCTGGCGCTGACGTTGCGCTGCAAGATATTGCTGAACTCTTCGATGAAGGTTTCGAGCTTGATGGACACACGGTCAATGTCACGCGAAAAGCGGTTGTAGGCCAACACCGCAGGAATCGCCGCAAACAAACCGATGGCCGTGGCCACCAAGGCTTCGGCAATACCGGGCGCCACTTTGGCCAAGGTTACTTGTTGCATCCCAGCTAAGCCCGTGAAGGCATGCATGATGCCCCAGACGGTGCCAAACAAGCCCACGTAAGGCGATACAGAGCCGACAGAAGCCAATAAAGACAAGTTGGATTCAATCGCATCCATCTCGCGCTGGTAGCTCGCGCGCATGGCGCGGCGTGCACCGTCCATCAAGGCGCTGCTGTCGTTGATGCGGCGCTCACGCAGTTTTTGGTATTCGCGCATGCCGCTGGCGAAGATGCGCTCCATGGGGCCTGAGTGCTTGGCGTTTTGCGCCGCAGCGGCGAACAGCTCGTTCAAACTGGTGCCTGACCAAAAGTCACGCTCAAATTCATCGTTGAGTTCGTTCACACGTTTGAGTGCCCCAATTTTGCGGAAGATCGCAGCCCAGCTGGTGATAGAAACACCCATCAGCATCAGCACCACCACTTGCACCACCCAACTGGCGTTGAGCAGCAAATGAACGATGGAAAAATCTTGTGTCATGTCAGTCGTTCCAATACAGAAGAGGGAATTCTCGCAGGCTTTAAGGTGGCCGCTTCAACCCAGCCGATGCGAATGGTGCCTTCGCACAGCAGGGTGTCATCGCGCCATACGTGTTGGGCAATCACCAAGCTGGCACGGCCACTTTCGACCAAGTGTGCGGTGACGCGCAGCTGGTCATCCAGCTTGGCTGGGCGCAAGTACTTGACGGTGGTTTCGCTCACCACAAACATGCCGCCGGTTTCTTCGCGCAGCGCATGTTGCCCCATGCCCAAGGCACGCAGCCATTCGGTGCGGGCGCGCTCCATGAACTTGAGGTAGTTGGCGTAAAACACAATGCCACCTGCATCGGTGTCTTCCCAGTAAATGCGGATGGGGAATTCAAAAGGGGTACTCATAGGCTCAGCCCAACAAGGTTTGTAAACGCCCGATGGCGGTTTGCAGCTCAGTCATGGAACGCGCGGTTGAAAAGCGCACAAAGCGCCCCGTGTCGGCGCTGCCAAAATCACGCCCGGGTGTGATGGCCACATTGGCGCGGTTCATCACTTCAAAGGCAAAGTCCCAACTGCCTTGTATGCCCAGCGTGTGCGCCGCTGCCGTGCAATCGGCCCACGCGTAAAACGCGCCGTCTGGCATGACAGGCACGGTCAAGCCCAGCGCATTGAGGGCAGGCACAAAATAGTCGCGTCGCGCTTTGAACTCGGCACGGCGGCGTTCGTATTCGGCAATGCTCTGTGGCTCAAAGCAAGCCAGGGCGGCATGTTGCGACACGGTGCTGGCGCAAATGAAAAGGTTTTGCGCCAATCGCTCCACCGCAGGCACCAAGGCTTCGGGCACGACCAGCCAGCCCAAACGCCAGCCGGTCATATTGAAATACTTGCTAAAACTGTTGATGCTGATGATGTCCTCATCCAAAGCCAAAGCGGTTTGACCGAACTGCGTGTCGTAGCTCAGGCCTAAATAAATTTCGTCAATCAAGGTCACGCCACCGCGTTGCTTGACCTCATGGTGGATGGCACGCAATTCGTCGGGGTGAATGGAGGTGCCGGTGGGGTTGGACGGGGAGGCTAGCAACACGCCTTTGGTGCGAGGCGTCCAGTGTGTGCGCACTTGATCGGCGCTGAGTTGAAAACGTTGCTCTGCGGTGGTGGGCACCAGCACGGCACAGCCTTCGGAGGCACTCACAAAGTGGCGGTTACATGGGTAGCTCGGGTCGGGCATGAGCACTTCGTCGCCTGCTTCGATGAGGGCCAAGCAGGCCAGCTGCAAAGCGGCAGAGGCACCAGCGGTCACCACGATGCGCCGCGCTGGCACGTTCACCCCAAAGCGGCTGCGGTACCAGTCGCTGATGCGCTCGCGCAGCGCATCGAGCCCAAGGGCTGGGGTGTATTGGGTGGAGCCGTCACGAATGGCGCGTTCGGCCGCTTGTTGCACCAAGGGCGGGGCGGTGAAATCAGGTTCGCCAATGTTCAAAAAGATCATGGGCGAATCGGTGTGCGCCACGTGCGCCGCACGTTCGGCTGCGGCTTTGGCCACTTCCATCACATAGAAGGGTTCAATGCGTTGGGCGCGTTCGCTCAGGCGCATGGGTTTTAAGCTTGGCCTTTGGCTTTGTCGGCCTGAACTTCGACTGCGCGCAGCTTGGGGGCCAAGCCATGGAGCACGCCGTTGACGTATTTGTGGCCATCGGTGCCACCAAATGATTTGGCCAACTCGATGTATTCGTTGAGCACCACGCGCCAAGGCACGTCGATGCAGTGTTGAAACTCATAGGCGCCCATCCACATCACGGCGTGTTCGACGGGGGAGATTTCGTCAAGCTTGCGGTCGAGCAAGGGTTCAATCAAGGCATCCAAAACTTCGCGCTGCTCAATACAGCCGTATAACAAGGCGTCGTAGTGCACCGAGTCAGATTTATGGAAACCGCTCAGGTCGCGGGTGAATACATCAATGTCAGCGGCCTCGTTTTGGCCGACTAAGAATTGGTAGAGGCCTTGCAGCGCAAATTCGCGGGCACGGCTACGGCCTGATTTGGCGGCGCTTTTACGTGGCGCCTTGTCGGAGGTTGGGTGTGCGGTGCTCATGATGCGAGACGATCCAGCAGTTGCGCCATTTCGACGGCCACGCGAGCCGCGTCACGGCCTTTGTCGGTTTGGCGGGCCACGGCTTGCTCTAAGTTTTCGGTGGTGAGGATGGCGTTGGCAATCGGCACGTGGTAATCCATGCCCACACGCGTCACGCCCGCGCCCGATTCGTTGGCTACCAATTCAAAGTGGTAGGTCTCGCCACGGATGATGCAGCCCAGAGCGATCAATGCGCTGTAGGGCTCGGGGTCTTCAATTTGGGCCAGCGCGGCCAAAGCCAAGGGCACTTCAAGCGCACCAGGCACTTCCACCAAAGTGATGCGGTCGTCAGCCACGCCCATCGCTTTGAGTTCGGCCACACAGGCGTCGCGCAAGGCGTCGGTGATGGCTTCATTGAAACGCGCTTGGACGATACCAATCTTCATGGCGCTGCCATCCAGCGTGGTGGTGGCGTTGGGGTTGGGGATGAACATGGTGGTTATTCTTTAGAGAGGTAACCGGTGATTTCGAGGCCATAGCCCGTCATGCTGGGCATGCGGCGTGGGTTGCCCATGAGGCGCATTTTGTGCACGCCGCAGTCGCGCAAAATTTGCGCGCCCACGCCGTAGCTGCGCAAGTCCATGCGGCCGCGCTCTGGGCCGTGGGCTGAGCGTGCCGTGCCGTCAAACTGATTCAGCAATTGCTCACCGCTTTCGCCGCAGTTGAGCAACACCACCACGCCTGTACCTTCGGTGTTGATGCGCGCCAAGGCTGCATCCAAACCCCATGAGTGCATGACGCGGTTGGGTTCGAGAGCGTCGAGCACCGACAGCGGTTCATGCACGCGGGCCAACACTTCCGCATCTGCACGCCACGTGCCCTTGACGAGCGCCATGTGCACAGCGCCGCTGGTCATATCTTTGTAGGCGTTGGCTGTGAACTCGCCGTGGGCCGTATGCATGGGGCGTGAGCTGACTTTGTGTACCAAGGACTCGTTGCGGCTGCGGTAGGCAATCAGGTCGGCAATGGTGCCGATCTTCAAACCGTGTTCGGCGGCGAAGATTTGCAAATCAGGCAAGCGGGCCATCGTGCCGTCGTCTTTCATGATTTCGCAGATCACGGCAGAGGGCGAGCAACCAGCCATGGCGGCCAAGTCGCAACCGGCTTCGGTGTGGCCTGCGCGCATGAGCACGCCGCCGTCCACCGCTTGCAAGGGAAACACGTGGCCGGGTTGCACCAAGTCAGTGGGCTGAGTGGCTTTGGCCACGGCCACTTCGATGGTGCGCGCACGGTCGGCGGCAGAAATGCCAGTGGTCACGCCCTCAGCCGCTTCAATGGACACGGTGAATGCCGTGCTGTACACCGTGCCATTGCGTGCTGCCATCGGTGGTAGCTTCAAGTATTCGCAGCGCTCGCGCGTGAGCGTGAGGCAAATCAGGCCACGGCCAAAGCGGGCCATGAAGTTGATCGCTTCTGGCGTGACGTGGTCAGACGCGAGCACCAAGTCGCCTTCGTTCTCGCGGTCTTCTTCATCGACCAAGATGACGATACGACCGGCTTTCATCTCGGCCACGATCTCTTCAACAGGCGAAATGGCGACGGGCTTGAGCCCTTGGGTAGCGCTCATGGTTGGGCTTTCAATGCAGTGGCGTTGCCCAGCGTTGCGTCCACACGCAACATGCGTTCGACGTAGCGGGCCACGGTGTCAATTTCGAGGTTCACGGTGCTGCCGGTTTGGAGTGAACCCAAAGCGGTGTTGTCAACCGTGTGAGGAATGAGGTTGATGCTGACTTCTGCGCCTCGCAAACCCAGTGGGCCATCGACGTTGAAGAAGTCTTGCACACGGTTCACGGTCAGGCTCACACCGTTGATGGTGATGGAGCCTTTGTAGGCCAAGTATTTGGCCAGATCAGTGGGAGCCATGATGCGCAGCTCCCAACTCTCGCCGATTTGCGCAAAGTGGCTCACGTGACCAATACCGTCCACATGGCCTGACACGATATGCCCGCCCAAGCGGTCATGGGCGCGCAAGGCTTTTTCAAGATTGACGCGGCCCAGTTCAGTCAAGCCACTGGTGCGAGCCAGTGATTCGGCGGAGATGTCGATGGTGAAGGTGTGTGTGTCGAGGTCAAAGCTGGTGACCGTCATGCAAGCGCCGTTGAGCGCGATGCTGTCCCCCAGTGCGACGTCGTCGAGATACCCAGCAGGCGCTTCAAGGGTGAGACGCTTGCCGTGGTTTAAAGAGCTACCCAGGTCGTGGACAGCGGTGATGCGCCCCACGCCGG
>JACCDV010291919.1_pt1 | contig 22984 bp, 23 predicted proteins | sample 7446131 | NCBI WGS metagenome assembly JACCDV01 (sample SAMN15323448, study PRJNA562643) | freshwater metagenome | isolation source: river surface water | place: USA:Blue River Watershed | collected 2017-08-17
CCCCACCGAGGTGGAAACCTTGCTAGGTGACCCATCTAAAGCTAAAGCCAAACTGGGCTGGACACCCGAAATCACCGTGCAGCAAATGTGTGCCGAAATGGTGGCTGCTGACTTGGAAGAGGCCAAGAAGCACGCCATCTTGAAGCAACATGGCTATCAGCCTAGCGTGAGCGTGGAGTAAGCTTTAAGCTGCCTTATGTGCCTCAGCCCCGACCAAATACAAGCCATCAAAACCACCGCCCAAGACGTGTTTAGTGAGGGGGTACATCCTGCTTTTTGGCTCGCAGGTAGATGACAGTTGCAAAGGCGGCGACATCGATCTCTACATCCAAGGCTTGCGGCTCGATCTGCAAGCCCAGCAGTTGGCAAAAGCGCGTTTCTTGGCCAAGCTCAAACAAGCCATTGGGGAGCAGCGTATTGATGTGGTGTTTGCGCCTAACTCTGGCGAGCCCATGTTGCTGTTATATCAGTTAGCCCAGAGCACAGGCGTTGTCCTTTAACCAAACAGACAAGCCGCCATGCAAGCAGAGCAAATCACTTAGTTCAAACTAAAACCTGCTTTGGCTGAATGCGTCCTGCATCGCCTGCGCTTTGGTAGAAGCCTCAGCCTTTGCCACGTTTCAAGCCAGCGCTGTAGTGGCTGCGCAAACACTGTCTGAAGATAAAATCCGCGTCACTGACCAAGTGATTTTCCGCTTTGGTCGCCTGCAAGACGCCATAGGCGCGCGTTTGTTGCCAGCCTTGCTGCAACTCATGCAAGAGTGGAAAGACGAAGCGCCGTTCATCGACAAGCTCAACCGTGCAGAAAAGCTCGGCCTCATTCCCAGCGCCTTGCAGTGGCAAGAACTGCGCGAAATTCGCAACCAAACCGCGCACGAATACCCCACGCAGCCAGAGCTTGTGGCGGCCAACTTGCGCAACCTCATGCTTCAAGTGCCGGCGCTAGAAACCGCACACGATCAACTACAAGCCGTCGCGCAACAACGCATTTAAGTGATCGACCCAATGAAACAAGTCAAAAAAGCCGTCTTCCCCGTTGCAGGTCTCGGCCCCCGTTTTTTGCCTGCCACCAAAGCCAGTCTTAAAGAAATGCTGGCCGTGGTCGACAAGCCCCTCATTCAATACGCGGTGGAAGAGGCTCTGGCCGCTGGCGTGCAAGACCTCATCTTTGTCAATGGCCGCCACAAGCGGGCTATTGAAGATCACATTGACGCATCTCCTGAGCTCGAAGCTGACCTTGAAGCCAAAGAGAAGCTACTTAATATCGTGCAAAACATCTTGCCCAAGCACGTCAACTGCATCTTTGTGCGTCAGGCCGTTGCCTTGGGCCTTGGCCATGCGGTGCTATGCGCCCGCCCCGCCGTGGGCGATGAGCCTTTTGCCGTGTTGTTGGCAGACGACCTCATGGTGGGGGCTGTGCCCATCACCAAACAGCTCGTCGATGTGCATGCCCAAACCTTGGGTAGCGTGCTTGCCGTGCAAGAGGTGCCAAGAGAACAAACACGCCTGTACGGCGTGGTGGCAGCAACGGCTTGAGTGAACGTCTCACTCAAGTCACCCACATGGTGGAAAAGCCTGCTCCCGAGGTCGCTCCGTCCACTCTGGCTGTGGCGGGGCGCTATGTGCTCACGCCAGACGTGTTTGACCATCTCGAAAAAGGGCAAAAAGGCGTGGGCGGCGAAATTCAGCCCACCGACGCCATTGAAAAACAAACCTCCCCAACCAAAGTGTTGGCCTACCGCTACCAAGGTCGCCGCTACGACTGTGGAAGTAAGCTAGGCTTGCTGCAAGCAAGTGTTGACTTGGGCGAGCACCATCTTGAGCTGGACAAAGAATTAGCCGAGTGGTTCAAGCATCGCGAAAGCATCAGTCATACAGACTTGCTGCAAGCGTCTTGGCTCATATATTGATCGGAGTGTGCTAGGGTTAAAAGAAATCCTCCCCCCCCTAGTCCCCAATTGTGGTCTTTCGATGTCACAATAGCAGTCTTATCAAAACTACCGCGTTTTTAGGATTTATCGATCAACCGAAGGGCGGTAGCGTGCCCAAACAGCACCAAAAAAACAGTGCAAACCCAAGCCAATAACCCTCCTCAACATGTTGCCATCATCATGGACGGCAACGGGCGCTGGGCGCAAAAGCGCTTCATGCCAAGGTCTGCTGGGCACGTGGTCGGCGCGTCTAGGGTGGGCAAACTGGTGGAGCACTGCGCAAAAAGCGGGATCAAGTTCCTGACGCTCTTTGCGTTCAGCACCGAAAACTGGCAGCGCCCAACCGACGAGGTCAGTAGCCTCATGGGTCTCTTTGCACAGTACCTCGGAAAGGGCGTCAATGAGCTTGCTCAGGCGGGTGTGCGCCTCAAGGTCATTGGAGACCTAGAGGGCTTCAGTGAGGACCTCCAAGAGCGCATCAGGCAGGCGGAGCTCGCGACCGAGACAAACGATTTGATCACGCTCGTTGTGGCTGCAAACTACGGCGGCCGCTGGGACGTTGTACAGGCGGTCAAGAGGTGGCAGTCGGCAAACCCCTCGAAGTCTGTGAGAGAGTTAACTGAATCTGATCTGGCGGGCTGCCTCAGCACGGCAGGAATGCCAGATGTTGACATCGTGATTCGAACTGGTGGGGAGCAGCGCGTCAGCAACTTTTTGCTCTGGCAGTCAGCTTACGCTGAGCTTTATTTCTCAGACTTCCTGTGGCCTGACTTTGACGAAGCTGCTCTCGACTTGGCCCTAGACTGGTTCTGTCGGCGTGCTCGCCGGTTTGGCAAAACAGACGCGTAAGTTTCTGCTTGATGTATGTGGGGCGGTATAAGGTACGACGCTTCTGGTCTTCCTAGTTGTGAAATGGAGTTGCCCTATGCTATCAAATGCAGTGTTCCAGCTAAGTAGCAGGTCCGAGCGAGCGTGAGTTTTTTGGGGGGTAGGTGGTGTTGTTTTCACTGTGTGGCTTCATAAACTTCGCTCTAATTCCAGTTTGCTGATCGGACCAATCTGCTTGCTATTTTTCTGTGGAAAATTCTTGCCAAAGCAGGTCGGTGCCGGCTTTATCAACAAAGTAGGGGGGGGCTGATGCGCTTTTCTGCGCTAAACCGGAATCCACCTCTTATAGCCTGCTAACATTATGTTTTTTAGAATTCTCTAATTTGCTTATTATGCGAGCGAAATTATAGAATCGAAAGTTGCTAGTTTGCCTAATATCGCCAATCCAAGAGGATCATCGTTCTAGGTAGATAATTTTTTTGGTTTGAAAAGATGTTGCTTACTTTGGCTAGTAAAGTGGTTTTGGTTTTGAGGACGCGCTAGCTGTGGGTAGTCTAAAATTACTGGTTTTGGCTGGAGGTTTTGGTACCCGTCTGCAGTCCGTGCTCCCGGATACGCCCAAGGCGCTGGCTCCGATAGGGGAAGTGCCTTTCCTTGCGCTGCAGCTTGAGAACTGGGTTAATCAGGGAATCCGCTCCTTCATATTTCTCCTGCACCACCAGGCCGATCAAATCACGAGCTTTTTAGACAAGAGCAAGAGCGGACTACTCAAGGAATGTGAAGTCGTAAGTCTGGTCGAGCCCACGCCGATGGACACCGGAGGGGCTGTGGCGTACGCGATCCGAGAATTGGGTCTCGATGACGACTTTCTCGTGACCAATGCGGATACATGGCTCGGCGCAGGCATCCAGGAGCTGATCGCCTCGCGTGCGCCTGCGATGGCAGTGATTCGGCTTGAAGATTCCAGTCGTTATGGGCAGGTGCAATTCGACGACAGCTACCGGGTCACGGCGTTCATGGAAAAGAATGCCGTGGGCGCACCGGGCTGGATTAATGCCGGGCTTTGCCGATTGCGCGCCGACATGTTCGATCGTTGGGACGGGGGCAAGTTTTCCTTGGAGAGGCAGATATTCCCGAGCTTGGTGAAGCTTGGCGAACTGCGTGCCGTCGCCATTGAACCTGGTTTTGTTGATATTGGCATCCCAGAAGATTACCTGCGATTCTGTCGCTGGATCGCTGGAGGCCGCAAAGGCACGTTATGCAAATAGACAAATTTTTGATTGCTGAGAACGCCACGCTGAGGGAGGCGTTGTCTCACATTGAAATCAACCATCATGGCATTGTGCTTGTGGCAGACACGCGTGGGCGTGTTACGGGTCTAGCTACTGATGGTGATATACGGCGAGAGCTGCTGCAGGGTCGTACGCTGGACGACGTCATTTCTACCTGCATCAACGCCGATTTCATCTTTGAAGATCCGTCGACGCCGCGCGAAGCCTTACTAAAGAAGCTAGACCATCGGATTCACGTGATTCCCCTGCTGGACTCGGACCGGCGCTTGGTGGGGGTGGTCAGCCGCGATCACTTGCCGGTGCGGACCGAAGAAGCGGTCTTTGCCCGTGCAAGATCCCCGGTCCGGATTAGTTTTGGCGGCGGCGGCTCAGATCTAACTCATTTCTTTTCCGGGCAGGATGGGGCCGTGATCAACACCGCCATCTCGCTCTACAGCCATGCCACCCTGCGTATCCGGGACGACGAAAAAATCACAATTCACTCCCTGGACCTTAAGGACTCTTTGTATGCTGACAATCTCAAGCACGCGCTGGCTATGGAGGATCGCTTCGGCTTGATCCGAGCCATGCTGCGTGTTGTGCAGCCAGACTTTGGCTTTGATCTCTATTTGCAATCAGATTTTCCGATGAACTCCGGCCTGGGTGGCTCGGCGGTGGTGTCGGCGGCCATCCTGGGATGCTTTAACCAGTTCCGGCTCGATCAATGGGATTTGCACGAGTTGGCCGAGCTCGCATTTCAGGCCGAACGGCTCTACCTGGGGGTGGCAGGTGGCTGGCAGGATCAATACGCCACGGTGTTTGGCGGGTTCAATTTCATGGAGTTTCGGATGGACCAGAACATCGTCCATCCGCTTCGTATCCATCCGGATATCCTGCTTGAGCTGGAAGAGTGTCTGATCCTCTGCGACACTGGTACCACACACGATTCGGGTGATATCCACCAAGACCAGCGACGCCAGATGGCGGATCAGGGTGTTCGCGAGCATGTCAAGACCAACGTCGAGCTGTCCTACAAGATCCGCAACCAGCTGCTGCGTGGCAGGCTGCATGATTTCGGCCAATCCCTGCATGAAGCCTGGCAGTTCAAGCGCCAATTCAGCAGCAAGATTTCCACTGGCCGGCTGGACCGGATCTATGAAGAGGCGCGCGCCCATGGCGCCCTCGGTGGCAAGCTGCTGGGTGCGGGTGGCGGTGGCTTTTTCCTCTTCTATGTACCCCCATTCAGGAAACACGAACTGATCCAGCATCTGGAAGCGCAGCAGTTGCAGGTGCGTCCCTTCCGCTTCGAACAGGAAGGATTGCGCGCATGGACCGTGCGCGAGAGCTGAAATCAACTGGAAATCGAGAACGTATGAACATGAAAATCGGGCAATGCGAGATCGGCGGAGGCCGTACCTATGACATCGCCGAAATCGGGAACAACGCCAAAGGCAGCCTCGAGCGGGCGATCCAGCTTATCGATCTGGCCCTGGATGCAGGCGCGGATGCCGTCAAGTTTCAGATGCGGCACCTGGACCAGGTCTATCGCCAGCGCACCTTGCGCAAGGACGGCGAGGATCTGGGCACCGAATATGTGCTTGACCTGCTGCGCAGGTTCGAACTCACGGTCGACGAGCATCGTCAGCTGGCCGACTACTGCCGTGCGAAAGGTGCCGTCTATCTCTGCACGCCGTGGGACGCACGCAGCGTGGATGTGCTCGAATCGTTTGGCGTACCGGCCTACAAGGTGGCGTCGGCCGACCTCACGAACCTGCCTCTGCTGGACTACTTGGCGCAGACCGGCAAGCCGCTGATCCTGTCCACGGGGATGAGCACGCCGCAGGAGGTGAAGACCACGGTCGCCTATCTGGCCAAGCGCAACGCGCAATTTGCGCTGCTGCATTGCAACAGCACCTATCCGGCACCCCTGCATGACATCAACCTGAAATGGATGGAGCCACTGCGCAAGATCCACCCCCTGGTGGGCTATTCGGGGCATGAGCGCGGTATCCATGTTTCCCTTGCCGCCGTGGCATTGGGTGCCGACATCATCGAGCGCCATTTCACCCTCGACCGTTCGATGGAAGGCCCGGACCATGCGGCGAGCCTGACCCATGCGGAACTCAAGCGTCTGATCGAGGGCATCAGGGAAATCGAGGCTGCCCTCGGTGACGGGCAGGACAGGATCATGTCCCAGGGGGAAATGATCAACCGTGAAAACCTGAGCAAGAGCCTGGTGGCGTCTGTCGCCCTGCCCAAGGGCACCGTGCTCGCGCCGGAACATATCAAGGTCCGCAGCCCGGGGCAGGGACTTTCGCCGCAAAGGTATGAGGAGCTGCTGGGCAGGACGCTGCAGCGGGATATGGGAGAAGAGGACTTCTTCTATCCGTCTGACCTGTTGGAGACCCGGGTTTCCCCCCGCGCCTATCGCTGTAGCCGGCCGTGGGGCGTGCCGGTCCGCTACCATGATTTCGCGCAATACGCGGCCATGATCAAGCCGGACCTCTGGGAGTTCCACCTGTCCTATTCGGACATGGATATCGATCCGGCGGATTTCCTCCAAGGCACCTTTGCAGAAGACTTCGTGGTACACGCGCCGGAACTCTTTGCCGGCAGCCGCCTGATGGACCTGGCCACACCGGATGAGGCCTACCGCAAGGAGTCCCTGCGGGAGACCCAGCGCGTGATCGATATCACCCGGGGTCTCAAGCGTTTCTTCCCGAAGACACGCCGGCCCCTGATCGTCGCCAATATCGGCGGCTTCACCATGGACGAGCCGCTGCCTGCCAGCGTGATCACGAGCTACTACGAGCGTTTTGCCAGCAGCCTGGCCGAGCTTGACCTGGAAGGCGTCGAACTGATTCCGCAGACCATGGCACCGTTCCCCTGGCACTTCGGCGGCCAGCGCTACCAGAACCTGTTTGTGAAAATCGAGGAAATTGTCCACTGGTGCGGCAAGCTGGGACTGCGCATGTGCTATGACGTGTCGCACAGCGCCCTGACCTGCAACCATCTGGGTTACGACATTTACGACTTCAGCGAGAAAATCGCACCGCTGACCGCCCACCTGCACCTCGGGGATGCCAAGGGCCTCAATGGCGAGGGACTGCAGGTCGGAGAAGGCGACCTGGATTTCCCCCGCCTGGGCGCCATCCTGAAAAAGGGCTGCCCTACCGCCTCCTTCATTCCGGAGATCTGGCAGGGACACAAGAACGGCGGCGAAGGTTTCTGGATTGCCATGGACCGGCTGGAAGGGGTCCTTTGATGCAGGGCATCGACAGCATCCGTGCCGAGGTGTCGGCATCCATCGCGGTCAAGCAGGCCCTGCTGGATGATGCAGGGCTGCTCGCCCAGATCGAGGCGCTGGCCGCCAGGTGCATAAGCTCCCTGCGCGCAGGCGGCAAGATCATCTTCGCGGGCAATGGTGGCAGTTTTGCCGATGCCCAGCACCTGTCCGCGGAATTCGTCTCTAGGTTCAAGTTCGACCGCGCGCCCCTGGCCTCGCTGGCGCTGGGAACGAACAACTCCGCGATCAGTGCGATCGGCAACGACTATGGCTATGACCAGGTTTTTTCGCGCGAGCTGGAAGCGGTTGCCAGGGCGGGCGATGTCTTCGTGGGCATCAGCACGAGCGGCAACAGCCCCAACATCCTGGCCGCAGCGGAAAAAGCGGTCGCGCTGGGAATCAGCTGCTTCTGTCTTACCGGTCGCACCGGCGGGAAACTGACCGGCATCTGTGAATGCCTGCGCATGCCGTCGGATGAGACTGCGCGCATCCAGGAGTGCCACATCACCATCGGACACATCATCTGTGGGCTGGTGGAGAGTCAATATTTTGCATAAAGGTGAAATCTCGATGAGCAATGTCGTCGCCCTGATCCCCGCCCGCTCGGGTTCCAAGGGGGTACCGCACAAGAACATCAAGAATCTCGGTGGGCACCCCTTGATCGAGTGGTCGATCAAGGCCTGCCTGAAGTCCCGGCTGATCGACCGGGTCATCGTCTCGACGGATTCCCAGGAATATGCCGATCTCGCCATCCAGCTCGGGGCCGAGGCGCCGTTCCTGCGCCCGGCGGAAATCGCGGGCGACCGCTCGACGGACTACGATTTCGTGGTCCACGCGCTGGACTGGTTCGCCAGCCACGGTGGCGAGCCCGAGTACCTGGTCCATATGCGTCCGACCACGCCCTACCGTGCGCCCGCACTAATCGACAAGGCCATCGAGGCATTCCGGGGGGAGTCCAGGGCCACCGCGCTGCGCTCGGTGCATGAAATGTCAGAGTCGGCCTACAAGACCTTCGAGATCGCCCCGGCCGGCCAGCTCAAACGGCTGGGCGCCGACAATACCGCACTCGATGCGGCCAACAACGCCCGCCAGCAATTTCCGTCTACCTACCAGGCGAATGGTTATGTCGACGTGCTGTCGTCCCGCTACGTCAGGAGCCATGGACTGATTCATGGCGACTGGGTCATGCCGTTCATCACGCCGGCTGTGGTGGAAGTCGACACCGAGGAGGACTTCGTCCACCTGGAATTCCTGCTGGATCGCAATCCCGAAATCGCCCTTCAACTTTTTGCCTGAGGTCAGACATGGCTGGACATGAATTTTCCCGTAGCCCTCAACAAGTGCCCCTGGTGAGCACTGCCCATCGGACCATCAAGACGGCGATTCCGGCGCCGGGTACCGAGCAGATCCTCAAAAACCTGGACCGCCATGAATCCCGTTCCATGCATGGTCAGTTCCCCCTGATCTGGGAACGGGCCGTGGACGCCAGTGTGTTCGATATCGCCGGCAATCGCTGGATTGACTTCACCTCCACGATCTTCGTCGCCAATGTGGGGCATTCCAATCCCCGGGTGACGGCCGCCATGCAGGCCACGATGGAAGCGCCCATCTACAGCTGCTATGCCTATCCGAACCGCATCCGTGCCGACTATCTGCAAAGACTGATCGCCTTCGCCGGCAAGCCTTTTGAAAAGGCTTTCCTGCTGTCGGCCGGGACCGAGGCCACCGAAGCCGCCCTGAAGCTGATGCGCATGCATGGGCAGAAGCAGGGCAAGCGCCGCCGTGGCATCGTCTGCGTGGAGGGTAACTGGCATGGACGCACCATGGGTGCGCAGATGATGAGTAGCAACCTGGCGCAGCGGGACTGGATCGGCTTCCAGGATGCCGACATCCACCACATCCCCTTCCCCTACCCCTGGGCGCTCAACGGGGCGAGTCCGCAAGCCTTGCTGGAGGCGGGCCTGGAAAAACTGGCGGCCCAGGGTGTCGATCTGGCGCAGGACGTGTGCGGATTCATGCTCGAAACCTTCCAGGGTTGGGGCGCCGTGTTCTACCCGAAGGAATTCGTCCAGGCCATCGAAAAGGTGTGCCGCAAGCACAATATCCTGCTGGCGTTCGACGAAATGCAGGCGGGATTCGGCCGCACCGGCCGTCGCTTCGGCTTCCAGCATTACGAGGTGACGCCGGACCTGTTTGCCTGCGGCAAGGGCATGGGCGGCGGTGTGCCCCTCTCGGGCGTGGTGGGCCGGGCCGAGATCATGGACCTGCCGGAAATCGGCAACATGAGCAGCACCCACTCCGCCAACCCGCTGGTGTGCGCCGCCGGTCTGGCCGTCATCGATGAACTGGAGCAACGTGACCTCCCCGGCGAAGCCGCCCGCAAGGGTGAGCTGCTGTTCAATGGCCTGGGTGCCCTGCAGCAGCGCTTCCCGGACCGTATCTCCACCCTGCTCGGCAAGGGCCTGATTGCAGCCGTCCTGTTCCGCCACCCTGAAACCGGTGCCCCCGATGGCGACTTCACCAGTAGGGTCGCGGAGCGCTGCATGCAGAAGGGTCTGCTGGTGGTCCACACCGGGCGCGAGTCGATCAAGATCGGTCCGCCCCTGACCATTGCGGACGATGCCTTGCTGGAAGGCGTGGACGTGCTGGGCGAGGCGATCGCGGAAGTGGCCGCAGAATGATCCGTGCGATTCGGCATACCGGCCTGGTCGTGGCGGACCTGGACCGCGCGCTGCACTTCTGGTGTGACGTGCTGGGCTTCAAGGTGACAAAGCAGATGGAGGAGACCGGCCCCCATCTGGACGCGATGATGGGCCTGACGGGTGTGCGTGTGACCACGGTCAAGATGGCGGCGCCCGACGGGAACCTGCTTGAACTGCTGCGCTTTCACTCCCATCCCGACAAGCCAGGTTGGGAAGGCACCCCCTATTCGACCGGGTTCACCCACATTGCCCTGACGGTGGACAATCTGGACCAACTCGTCACGCAACTGGTCCAGGAGGGTGTGCGCTTTCCGGCGCCGCCACAGCACTCGCCGGACGGCTACGCAAAGGTGGTCTATGCCCAGGGACCGGAAGGCGTCCTTCTCGAACTTGTCGAAGTGTTAGCCAAATGAAACATATAACTGATCAGCAACCACAACACCCTGCGGCCGCCTGTCCCCTGTGTGGAGCGCAAACCAGCAAGATCCTTGCGCACCAGCTACGCCGCGGTAATGGCATGGTGCGTTACTGCCCGGCCTGTGACCACGGATACCTGGTCCAGGAGCAGGTGGTGGACGCCAAGGAGTATTACGGTGAACTCTATCGCCAGGAGTACTCCCACAATGCCGAAGCGGCTGTCACCAACGCCCGTGAAATCTACCGGGTCTACAAGGACTACCAGCAGGATCGGCTGCACCACATCGGCCCGCATCTGACATCCGGCTCTAGGTTGCTGGAGGTCGGTGCGTCCTCCGGGCAGTTCCTGGTGCATGTCAAGGACAAGGTAGCCGAGGTGAATGCCATTGAGCTCGACAAGGCTTGCTGCGCTTTCCTGGGCAGTGAGCTGGGCATCGCGGCGGAGGCGGAATTCCTGGAGAAGTCACGCTTTGCAGACCAGACCTACGACGTGGTCTGCGCATTCCAGGTCATCGAACATGTCGACCAACCTGCGGAGTTCCTGAAGACGCTGCGGCAGGCCACGAAGAAGGGCGGGACGCTGTTCATCGAGGCGCCCAACCTGCATGACCCCCTGCTTTCGGTCTGGGGCGTGCCGACCTACCAGAAATTCTTCTATCACAGTGCCCACCTGCACTATTTCACCGAGGCTTCCCTGCGCAAGGTGGCCCAGGAAGCCGGTTTCCGCCCTGACCAGATAGAGATCAGCTTCACCCAGGACTACAACGTCCTCAATCACCTGCACTGGATCATGAACGACGGTCCCCAGGCCGACTGTCATGTGGGGCTGAGCGAAATCAACCTGCGGGGGCCGAACCAGGAGATCGCGGCCTGGCTGACCGAGGAAATGCGGGTGGTGAACCAGAAATACATCGCCAGACTGGTCGCTGCGAAGTGCACCTCCAACATGCTGATGAAATTGCGCCATGAATAACAAGATCGGTTTCATGCAAGGCCGCCTTTCACCCCTGGTGGATGGCAAGATCCAGGCATTTCCCTGGGATACTTGGCAGCAGGAATTCCCTGCTGCCCAGGGACTGGGTCTGGGGCTGATGGAATGGACCCTGGACCAGGATCGACTCTATGAGAACCCGCTGCTGACGCCCGAGGGTCAGCAGGAGATCCGGGGGCTGTGCCAGAAGCATCAGATTGCCATTGCGTCCCTGACCGGCGACTGCTTCATGCAGGCCCCCTTCTGGAAGGCTGCCGGGCAGGAGCGGGCGGCGCTTGAAGCGGATTTCATCGCGATAGCCCGGGCCTGCGCTGCCGTCGGAATCCAGATGGTCGTCGTCCCGCTGGTGGACAACGGCCGCCTGGACGATGCCCGGCAGGAGGATGCGGTGGTCGAATTCATGCTGGCGCATGCCGACCTGTTCCGTGCGCTGGGCCTGCGGATCATCTTCGAGAGTGATTTCATCCCGGCCGAACTGGCGCGCTTCATCGCGCGTCTGCCGGCGGACGGATTCGGTATCAACTACGACATCGGCAACAGCGCGGCGCTGGGTTACCAGCCCGTGGAGGAATTCGCGGCCTACGCCGACCGCATCGTCAATGTGCATGTCAAGGACCGGGTTCTCGGTGGCACCACCGTTCCCCTGGGAACCGGCAATGCCGACTTCCCCGCGGTCTTTGGCCTGCTCCGCAAGGCGGGTTACGCGGGCTGCATCATCATGCAGACGGCGCGTGCCAAGGATGGCGACCATGCCGGTGCGCTGCGGCAGTACAAGGCCAAGGTCGAGGCCTGGATACAAGGCGCCTGACGTGCAGCGCCAGTTGCAGGGCAAGTCGGTCCTGGTCACCGGATCCTCCAGGGGCATAGGGCGAGCCATTGCCGAGGCCTTCCTTGCCGAAGGCGCGCAGGTGGCTTTCAACGGGCGCGATGCCGATGCGCTCGCGCGCGTCGTCGCGGCCCAGACTGCGGGCCAGGCAGTGGCCATTGGCGGGGATGTGAGCGATCCGGAACAGGCCCATGAAGTGGTCGGACGGGTCTTGCAGGCATTTGGCAAGCTCGATGTACTGGTATGCAATGTCGGCAGCGGTCGCTCGGTGCCCCCTGGCGCAGAGTCCCACGCGGAATGGCAGCGGGTATTCGCATTGAATCTCTGGAGCGCTACCAACATGGTCGAAGCCGGCCGGCAGGCCCTGGCTTCCAGCGCGGGGGCGATTGTCTGTATCTCCTCGATCTGCGGACAGGAAACGGTACCGGGAGCGCCTGTGACCTATTCGGTCGCCAAGGCGGCCCTCAATGCCTACGTTCGAGGAATTGCCCGCCCATTGGGCAAGGAGGGGGTGCGGATCAATGCGATCGCCCCCGGCAATATCCTGTTCGAAGGTTCGGTCTGGCAGAGAAAGCTCGCTGAAGATGCCCAGGCGGTTGAGCAGATGCTGGCCCGGGATGTGGCGCTGGGGAGGCTGGGCACCCCCCAGGATGTCGCCAGCCTGGCGCTGTGGCTGGCCTCGCCCGCAGCTTCGTTCTGCACCGGCGGCCTATTTGTCGCGGATGGCGGGCAGGTCCGCAATTAAGAAATCACAAGGGTGGATGATGGCTTTTGAAAAATTCGATCTGACGGGCAAGGCCGCACTGGTCACCGGGGCCGCCGGCCTGTTGGGCATGGAGCACGCGGCTGCGTTGCTGGAAAGCGGCGCGACGGTGGTCCTGACCGACATGAGCGCCGCGGCGCTGGACGCCGCCGCACAACGTCTTGGCGAGCAGCACGACCGTGCACGGATACTGACCGCAGTGGTGGACGTGAGCGATCCCGCCGCCATCGGCAGCGTGGCGCAGATGCTGGGCGAACAAGGGGTGCGGGTGGACATCCTGATCAACAACGCGGCCATCGATCCCAAGGTCAAGGGCGACCAGGGCGTGGTGGAGACTTCGCGCCTGGAGCATTTCCCCTTGGACCAATGGAACCTGCAGGTGGCGGTGGGCCTGACGGGCGCCTTCATGTGCAGCCAGGTTTTCGGCAGCGCGATGTCCAGAGATGGAAAGGGCGGGGTCATACTGAACATCGCATCCGACCTGTCGGTCTTTGCACCGGACCAGCGTCTCTACCGAAAGGAGGGATTGCCAGATGAACTGCAACCGGTGAAGCCGGTGACCTACTCGGTGATCAAGGCAGGGCTAGTGGGGTTGACACGCTATCTCGCCTCCTACTGGGCAGACAAGGGCGTGCGCTGCAACGCACTATCCCCTGGTGGCGTATATAACGGCCAGGGAGACGATTTTGTCCAGAGACTGACTTCGCTGATACCACTTGGGCGGATGGCCGACAAGGATGAGTATCGGGCTGCAGTGCAGTTTCTCTGTTCGGATGCATCGGCTTATATGAATGGTCAGAACGTGGTCATGGATGGTGGGCGTAGTGTTCTTTAAGTCGCTATGTAGAACGATTTTGATCAATGTTGCGGTATTTGCAATACTGATTTTGCTTCTCGACATGGGACTTTCTCTTTCCCGTTTCGAGAAGCATCCCAGGTCTTATGGCAATGATGAGTTGACCTGCGCGTCCGAATTGACTGGATACGATTACTGCAAGGGCATAGTGCAGGTTTATTACTTGGATAAACGAGATCGGATATTTCCTGTCTACAACTACATTGATGTGTACGGGCGATCGACTTATCGCTCGCCAGATCTGATACCGCCAGTCCGGGAGGGTAAAAAGATCTACCTGCTTGGGGATTCGTTCATTCAGGCCGACGAACTCTGGATCGAGGAAAGGTTTGAACACCTTCTTCGTATTGCGGGTTTTGAGGTTGAGGCCCATGGGTATTCCAGTTGGAATAGTTGGCAGTACAAACGAATAGGAGACGCACTGAGCCCAAAGGCAGGGGATGAGATATTCATCTTCTCAATGAGCAACGATTACACCCCGCACTATGGAAACTCCACGATCCAGTCCCTGACCAAATTTGAGACGGTCAAAGACGAGGCAACGCGGGAGGTGGAAGGCGGATTCTGGAGAGCCTATTCAAGGCAGTCTTTCCTCCTGAACCGGATCTATTTTGATCTAAAGAACCTGTTTGCCCATCAGTTCAGCGCTAATCCAGAAAAGATGCGGGGGGGGCAGAACCATCGTCGAGCGAAAGTCTGCCAAACCCAAGATTCCATAATTACGGTTGCAAGCGATCTGGCAGAGGACTACCTCATGCTTGACGGGCCGAGTGACTGCTGGAGTCCGCGTATGACCGAAAGCGTCGACCTCAACATTGCCATGCTCAATCAACTCAAATCAAAGCTTGAGGAACGTGGTGCTGTGGTTCACATTCTGCTGGTGCCCGCTGGATGGGCTTTTCCGGACCAGAACACCGTAGGCCGGTTGGCCAGCGACTACAAATTCCCAGTCGGCTCAGTAGTATCCCACCGTGGATTGGTGGATTACCTTCAATCTAACGGCTTGAAGATTGATGATCTCACCGGTCCGTTATCCGAGGGCAATCGTGGCGAAAACTCACTGTATTACGCTGTGGACGGGCATTGGACACCACATGCTCATGCTGTCATTTTTGAGCATCTGATGAAAACATATCTTAGGGGGCAATGAGTCCGATGTCCAAAAATGTCTTGGTGGTTGTAATTGCCTTATTTTGCTCGGCTATGTTAGCAGAGCTATTGCTACGCAATTTTTATAAACCTGAGGTCAAGTCGTACACTTGCCCCCCTGAGGGGCATCCAGCCTACACCGTTAAACAGTGTCCTACCAGCCAGGACAGGTTAAGTGCTATGCGCTTCTCCGGTGATTTGCTCTATACCCCTGAATTAAGCAGTAGTGGGAACGGGTGGAGTACCGATGCTCATGGTTTCAGAAATGTCGGCCCTTTGCGGGAGGTGCTGTCGGAGGGCGCTGAGCGTGAGGAAATCAGGATTGCGGTCACCGGTGGTTCAACTGCTTGGGGCGTCGGGGTGACTGACGATCAGACCTTACCCGCCATGCTGCAAAAGCGACTTTCTGCCCGGTGCTCGGGTAGGAGAGTTGTTGTGTGGAATGCAGCGATTTCTGCACAAACATCAGGGCAGGAGCGCCGCCGCTTCGAGACGGACGTCCTGCCGCTGAAGCCCCATATTCATATTGCATTCACTGGTTTCAACGATATCTACAATTCTTATACTGGGCTACTGCCGCATCAAAACCGAGACTATTTTGAAGTAGGTAAGCATTTTGGCGCCAAGGGGGTGAATGACTTTATTCCCGGGCCTCCCAAGATAGAAGATTATTCCTTTCGGACGTTGTACTTGGTAAGTCTCGCATACTTCAGGCTAACTTATGACCCCGCTCGTGTTGCTGATGCCATTAATCGCCGATCTGTGGGAATAGATGAAACTATCGATTCGAGCTTGCGGACAGCAAGGATTTTTGCCAATTGGGGAAAGGATTATGGCTATGAGTTCTTTTATGTTCTGCAGCCATCCATTTACTCGACCGGAAAGAAACTGACGACTAACGAAATAGCCATCAGGAAATCGGAAGAAGAATTTGGCAATTTTCACAGCCGAGGTTATTTAAGGCTGAAGGATGCGCTACTGCGGGGGGGGGGGGCGTCGCATCTAAACTTTGTTGATTCCGACCTCGCCATCGCTGGCGAGGAGAAGGACTTGTTTATTGACAATGTTCATTTCGGTGATCGCGGCTACAGCATGCTCGCTGACTACCTGACAACCAGCCTGATGAAGAACAGTCCCCGGTTGAAACGCCACTGCAGCGCAACTGAAAGGTAACCATATGAAACGTTTGACTGTTGTGATTTCCGGTGCAGGGCAACTTGGTTCCCGGCACTTGCAAGGCTTGGCTACCTGCTCGCTTCCTCTGGATATCTACATTCAGGACCCCAGTGAGGGGGCACTGAAGATGTCGGAAGGACGCTGGCTGGAAGTGGCAGTTGGCGGTGCAACCCAGCACAGGCTAAATCTGTGTCACAGATTGTCGGAGTTGCCTCGGCAAGTAGATGTGGTCATCGTTGCGACACCTGCGGATGTCCGCCCGAACATCGTCGCGGAGATTGCGAAGCAGTCACAGGTGAACTATTGGATACTAGAAAAAGTGCTTGCGCGCAGCGTGGCAGGGATGCAGCGAATTCTTCACAACATTGGTGGCAACGGGCAGGCATGGGTTAACACACCGCGGCGCACTCTGCCATGGCATCAGCAAATCAAGGCCGTATTGGCCGGGGATCAACCGATAACATTGCGAGTGGACGGTGGCGACTGGGGAATGGCCTGCAACTCCATTCATTTTCTGGACATGTTTGCTTGGCTTACCGGCGAAACGCTCGAAGGTCTGTGTACGGATGGTCTTGATCCCCAATGGGTGCCAGCCAAACGACCCGGTAACATGGAAGTGATGGGGACGCTGGATGCTCGTTTTTCTGGTGGTTCGAGCGTGAAGCTGACAGCCCGGCCAGGAGATGTGGTTTATGCCTTCGAGCTCACCGATGGAAAACATGTCTGGCAAATTGACGAGGTAGCTGGTACGGCCTCGCGTATGGATGGCCTAACCATTCCAGGGCGCATTCCATACCAGAGCGAGGTCACCGGTGGTTTGGTGGAAACGTTGCTCGAAACGGGCAACTGTGCATTACCGACGCTGGACCAGTCTGCGCAGATGCACTCGGTGTTCTTGCGTTCTTTGTTGTTGCATTGGCAGCTTCATATGGATACGAACGCAACAGAAGTCCCGATTACCTGAAAAATAAGGATTCTCATGTCTCTATGGCTCATTGGTGCTGGTCCGCACGCTCAAGAATACGCAAAGGTCCTGAACGCCCTCGAGGTTTCCTTCGAGGTCGTAGGACGTGGTGCGGGATCAGCACAATCATTCGAAATTAACACTGGGAAGTCCGTACTTACTGGCGGGCTGAACCATGTGCTACAAACGCGGGCCGCACCAGCCACGGCCATCATTGCTGCGAGCTTTGAACAATTGGCTGGCACAGCTATAGCACTGCTCCAAGCTGGAACAAAAAGAATTTTGCTTGAAAAGCCAGGCGGCATCACGGTGGCGGAACTTGCTGATGTCACCCGGGCAGCGCGGGATCATGGTGCCCAAGTGTGGCTTGGCTACAGCCGCCGCTTTTATGCCTCCACTAGTGCTGCCAGGGCAATGATTGCCGATGACGGTGGACCGGTGAGTTGCAATTTTGAATTTACCGAGTGGTCACACCAGATCGAGCCAATGTCACTGCCGGCGGAAGTCAAAAACGCTTGGGTTATTTCCAACTCGTCCCATGTGATCGATCTCGCTTTTCACTTATGCGGACTCCCTCGCGAATGGAAAGGCTGGCATGCTGGACGCATGCCATGGCATGAATCGGCAGCACGCTTTTCCGGCGCCGGTATTACAGAGCGAGGTGTCCTATTTTCCTATCATGCCGACTGGGAGGCGCCCGGAAGATGGTCGGTGGAGGTTCTCACCCGCAAGCGGCGCTATATTTTCCGACCCATGGAGCAATTGCAGGTTACTCCGCTCGCGTCCGTCGCGATCGAAAAGGTGCTTCTCGATGACGAGCTTGACACTCGGTTTAAGCCTGGCCTCTATCGGCAGACTCAGGCCTTTCTCAACCGGGATGCAACCCATTTCTGCACTGTCGAGGAGCAACAGAAGAACGCAAAAATCTACAGCGACATGGCAGGTTATGTGGGTTGAGAGATGAAGAAATTCACCGTCATCAACGCACACTCCAACAAGCTTTCACCGGCTACTTTCCGGGAGTTGTGGGACGCTCGGGAAATGCTGATGTTGTGGATCTGGCGTGACATCAAGGTCCGCTATTCGCAATCGGCACTGGGGATGGCATGGTCGCTGTTTCCGATGCTTTCGCAAGTGCTTATTTACACCGTGGTGTTTGGCAAGCTTGTGCGCATTGACTCCGATGGGGCACCCTATGCCTTGTTCGCACTCACGGGTGTGGTTCCTTGGCTGTTTTTTTCCCAAGCGCTGAACGCGGTCGCTTCTTCGGTTTATGGCGCAGGGGCGTTTCTGCAGAAAATCTATTTCCCACGACTAATCCTCCCCTTAACTGCGTTGTTCGACAAGTTTTTTGACTTCCTGATTTCTTTTACGATGTTGCTGGTTTTTCTGGCGGTTTTTGGTGCGTCTTTCAACATCAACGTCCTGTTCGTGCCGCTTCTAGTCTTGATCATCATGACCGCTGTTTTGGGCTTTGGCATGCTTGCTGCGGCCATGGCGGTGCATTTCCGGGACATCTTGCATGTCATGGGCTACATCACCATGGCGCTCATGTATGCATCTCCGGTGGTGTATCCCGTCAGTCTGGTGCCTCCCGAATACCGGTATTTCTACGGACTCAATCCAATGGTAGGCGTCATCGAAGGCTTCCGCTCTGCGCTGCTATCAACCCGTCCTATGCCATGGGATCTAGTGGCAATTTCAGCGGTGGTTGCCTTTTGTAGCCTGGTACTAGGCGTAATTTACTTTAAGTCGGCTGAAGCCAAGTTTGCGGATGTGGGATGAGCCATGCCTGAGCACGAAGTGATATTGCAGGCTAATGGCCTGTCCAAACGATACCGGATTGGCACACGTTCCAGAAACGATTTGTCCGCAAAGGCGCGGCTGTTGAATTTTGTGACGCAGCCGGTGCAGCGCTTCAAGAACATTCGCAAGCTTTCGAATTTCGACAGCCAAAAGCCGGAGGATGACGTCATCTGGGCTTTGAAGGACGTGTCATTTGATGTGCGACGTGGCGAAGTACTGGGCATCATGGGTGCTAACGGCGCCGGCAAGAGCACGCTGTTGAAGATATTGTCCCGCATCATTACGCCCACCAGCGGCGAGTTCCGCTACCAGGGAACGCTATCCAGCCTTCTGGAAGTCGGCACCGGCTTTAATGGCGAACTGACCGGCCGCGAGAATATCTACCTGAATGGCTCGATCTTGGGCATGCAGCGCACAGAGATCGACCGCGTGTTCGATGAAATTGTGGATTTTTCCGGGGTCGAAAGGTTTATCGATACACCGGTCAAACGCTATTCCAGCGGCATGACCGTCCGGCTTGCATTTTCCGTAGCGGCCCATCTGGATCCAGACATCCTGCTTCTCGACGAAGTGCTATCGGTCGGCGATGCTGAGTTTTCACAGAAATCCATGCAAAAAATGGAAAGCGTGGCCAAGAGCGGCCGGACTGTTGTCTTGGTCAGCCATAGTGCAAGTGCCGTAGCTCGTCTCTGCGATAGGGCAATATTTATCGCTGGCGGCTCCATTGTCGCCAGCGGCTCGGTCGAGCAGATAACTGGGCTTTACCTCGGGAACACCGTGCATACGCGGGCAACAAAAATATGGAAAACTGCCTTGGCCCCTTGTGCGGAAGGACTGGTCAGGCTTCTTTCAATTCGCATCGTTAACACCGAGCGGGAGCCGCTTGAAATTGTCGATGTTCGGCAACAGTTTGGCGTAGAAATCTGCTTTGAAATTCTGCAATCTGGGCGGATGGTACTGCCTGAATTTCAATTGGTTAATGCGGCCGGTGAAGTTCTTTTTACATCCATCGAAAATCGGACCATATGGGGGGGCGCCCCACGTGAGGCAGGTTTGCATACATCCACCGGTTGGGTGGAAGGCAATACCCTAAACGAGGGCCGATATTCAGTGAACGCATCCCTTTCGTCGCTAGCGCCGCGGACCAAATACCTTACGGAGAACGAAGCCCTGTATTTTCAGGTCATTGACCCCCTTGAGGGTGACAGTGCAAGGTCCGACTATGGACTGGTGCCACCCGGATGCATCAGCCCGCGATTGCACTGGACCTGACGTGTCGAGTCCCCCTGATTGCTACTCAGAGCGTTGTGTGACCAGGCTGGAGAAGCCGCGGCTATTGCTGGTCAGCTTCTCAGAATCCGAAACTGCCTTTCTCGGCCGAACTGCAAAGATACTTGCGCTCACGGGAAACTGGGGATGCAGTTTCCTGCTGTTGCACGCATTGGCCAAAGCTAATCCGGCAACGGATGAATTTGATGCCGCAGGCATCAGTCATTTCGTCATTTCCGAGAGCCGGTTTTATGACGAATACGCCCACAGCGAATCTGCTGATGCTGACAGTGCTTTTTCCGACCGGGTTCATCAATTCTGCCGCAGATTAAAGACTAGCCGACTTCTTCATCAACGCATGCTGGGCCGGTTACTGGAGGTCGTGCTTTTTGTTCCGTGGCTCTTTCGCTATGGCATCAAATATGGAATGAGGTTGATTGCTGCAAATATTAAGCAATGGTTACGAGAAAGTCACCCTGAGGTTTATGGCAGGCTTAGGCAGCGTGCATTAGCGCTTCAGTCTTGCTGGGATGAAATCTCGCTGGTATCAAAATACCACCTGAAAGTCAAAAAAAGACGCGAAGAGCGGCGCCTTAGCAAATGTTTGAACGCCGCGAGCTGTTTCTTCGCGGCTCATCCAGTGGATCTGCTTATACTTGCAAAGGACTCTGCATACTATCACACGACGGTCTTTGTCAAGGCAGCCAGAAATATGGGGATTCCGAGTGTGGTTATCCCGTATGACCGGGCCGACACGGTGACATTGGCCAAGGATAGACTCGGGCATCCCGACCATGTCATTCGCTCGCATGCTGCGCGAGAAATCGCGAATCAATTTCCAGCCTGGACTTATACCTACGAAGAGCAATCCTTGTTGCTCGCCGCTCCGGCCACCGTCTACGCTATCGAGCAACTCAATCTTGCGCCCCCGAATCCTTGGGGGTACAACAACAGCCGTTGCGACAGGATTTTTCTGGAAACAGAAGAAGACCGACAGCTGTTTCTAACGCATGGTGCACCGACCCATCAGTTGGCGGTGATTGGCGCCCCGTACATGGACAACATTGATGAGATGTTGGGTCGGCGGGATTACTTGCGAGATCAACTGTGCTCTGAGTTCGCATTCGACCCAGACAAGCCCTTTGTCGTTGCATCGGTCCCGCCCAACAAAGTTTCGCAGCGCAGGTCCGAAATCGAATTCCAAGACTACCGCACGCTGATTGACAAATGGTCGTCAGCACTAGCAGAGAACCTTGGTTGCAATCTTATTTATTCACTGCATCCTTTGACTGATCCGGCCGACGTTGGCGTTATAGAAAAAACAGGAGGGAAGATCCTGCGGCGCCCGCTTGAGGAATTACTTGCAGTCGCAGACTTGTATGTGGTGGATTGTTCGAGCACCACGCGCTGGGCGCGCTATGCCGGCTTAGATGTCATTGACTACGATGTTTATCACTATAACTTGTGGTTCAATTCCGACATCAAAGGCGTGCGCCACATCACTAGCTACAAGCAATTCCTCGTGGAACTGACAGAGGCGCGCGAACGCCTCAAGTGCGTGCGAGATCCTATCCCCAAATCAGTGCGCCAGCCGCCGGCTAGAAACTTCGGCGAGCGCTTGAGCCTAGAGCTCGCCAATTTGCTGGCTTCCCATGGCCGTGAGGTTCGTAATGTCGTTTAACAGTTTGCAATTCGCCGTGTTTTTCCCCGCCATCCTGTTGCTTCTGCGCTGGACCGACGGTTGGGTGCGACTGGGCATTCTGTTGGCAGGAAACATCCTTTTTCTGCATGTACTCGGTTTTCGGCATTCGTTTTTCATGGTTTATGTGATTGCGAGCAGTTATGTTGCAGGAATTCTGATTGACCATTTCAGAGATCGACGACAGGGGAAAATGGTATTTCTCGCAGCCTCTGTCGTGCTGGTCACTGCGCCGCTAATTTATTTCAAGTACCAAGCATTCATCACTTGCCTGATCGGGCTGTCCAGCAGCCGTTGCGATCCCACGAGTTATGTCGAAACCTATTCACATGTGCTGCCCTTGGGCATCTCGTTCTACACACTCCAAGCTATCAGCTATATCACGGATGTCTATTTCGGCAGAGCCCGAGGTGAGCGAAACCTGCTTTATTTCGCCAACTTCAAGTCGTTTTTTCCACAACTGGTTGCTGGTCCGATTGAGCGTGTCACCACTCTGTTGCCGCAGATGAAAAAGGGGGTTCGTGCGACCGATGCTGACCTCTATGCCGGCTTTTCGTTGATGGTCTGGGGATTTTTCAAGAAGCTTGTTATTGCGGACAACTTGACGGCCATTGTTGATCCTGTGTTTGCAAACCCGCAGAACTTCAACGCCAGTTCCTTGGCCGTTGCTGTGCTTGCGTTCACGATCCAGATCTATTGTGATTTTTCCGGCTATACGGATATTGCTACTGGTGCAGCCCGGATGCTGGGTATTCGGTTGTCCTTGAATTTCAACAATCCGTACTTTGCAAATTCGATAACCAATTTCTGGCGTCGCTGGCACATCTCGCTGTCGACTTGGTTCCGCGACTACATCTATCTACCCATTGGAGGCAGTCGCAGTGGAGTTGCGCGCATGTACATCGGCCTTATAGCCGTGTTCCTGATCAGTGGCATTTGGCATGGTGCCAACTTTTCATTCATTGCTTGGGCCTTGATACACCTTCTATTTCTGATCGTGGAGAAAGTGAGCGGAATCACGCGACCGGATGAGCCGGTGAACTGGCGACC
>JACCDV010688019.1_pt1 | contig 22975 bp, 30 predicted proteins | sample 7446131 | NCBI WGS metagenome assembly JACCDV01 (sample SAMN15323448, study PRJNA562643) | freshwater metagenome | isolation source: river surface water | place: USA:Blue River Watershed | collected 2017-08-17
AAGCCCGACCGCTGTCGCGGTCGGGCTTTTACTTATTCTCCATTTTGATTCTTAGCCTCTTCAGCTTTATGACCAACTAAATTTGAAAGGATTTGCAAGAAGCTTCCGACGGCTCCGATAGCAAGGAGCATGATTGGGAAGATCGCAAATGGTGTCAGGAGGTAGAAAAAGATGACAGTAGCGGCGGCCCACATCCCGAAGCACCACGGGCATGAGAGCAGGTCAGCGAGTGTGCGGCGCGGCCCAAACTTCGGCTTCTCAAGCGCAAAGCCCTTCCCTACTTTTACTACATCCCAGAATTGTTCACGAACGAATTTGGTAATCGCGTCGCTTACAAATAGTCTCGTGAGGCGCCACGTTGCGAGTGACATTAGTACATAGTCGGTGAGAGACAGTTCTTCAAATGGGATGCGGGTTTCGCCTTCGAGAATAATTGCTCCCATCACAACCATAATCAGAAAAAATACTGAGAATACAAAATTCCAAAAGTACTGATCGGTTACGCGGAACATATCGTGCGACTAGTATAGCATTAAACTTTTATCGAGAGCTAGGCAGTAGAGGCGCCGACGACGAGGATGAAAAAGAGAACGCCTGCGACGACAGCGACAAAGCTAAACAGGAACTTATAAAAATTTTTGTTGAACATGCTGAGATTGTATCATAATAAAAATGCCGCTGAGCGCGGCTTTTTTTATTTCTTTGGAACTCTAAAATCTTTCAGTTCTTCGGCTGTAAATACTCTAATTACTTTTTCGTCTCCTGTTTTTTGCAGGGTAACTGGAAGCTCGCTAACAGTCACCAAACCTTTTGCACCACCGACAGCATGCTCTTCAAGCACTACAAGTTTGAAGCTGCCGTTCTTCCCTTGCGGTACATAGTATTTTTTATCTTGAATTGGTGCTGTACTAAGGACAATCGAGCTTGTAGTGTTCCCTCCTAATGTGGTCTTGCTGGCAGCCATTGGCATCCACATCTGTGCGTTTAGGAAGCCGAACTCAAACTCGAGTGTATACATGGTGAGAGTTGGCGAGAGTTTTGTAATCGCTCTATCAGTAACACCATACGCGTGACTGAGCGATGGTGCGGTAACAAAAAAGAGGGTCGCCAAGATAGCAGTGCTAAAAAATCGTGATGTTTTCATGCGTATATTGTAACGCAAAAAGCGCGGAGACCATAGGCCACCGCGCTTTTTTAAAAAACAAAAAACTCCCCGAAGGGAGTTTTTTGTTTCAACTAGACTTGAACAGTTCTAGTCAATCAGCCAATATTATTGATTGATTGTCTTCTGAGCTGAACGGAAGTCTGTAGCTGGAGTTACTGCGTATGCAGTACCGCCAGTTCCGTTAGTTGCAGTTGCGTAGAATACTTCGTTGAGAGAAACTCGGAAAGTACCAGCAGCAGCAGGGTCAACAGTTACGGTAAGAGTGAAAGTTTCTGTTTCACCTTCCTTAACCTTGAATGCGTTGTTTGCTTCATCGCCAGTTGAGTCGAGTACTGCTGAAACAGTAGCTGCGCCACCATCTACAGCGTACTTAACACCACTAGTTACTGAAGTTGTACCTGTGTTGTTAGCAACGTAGAAGTCACCTTCAATAGCAGTTACTTCGAATTCAAGTGAGAATTCACCGATAGTGTCGTTCTGACCAAGGAGGTCGATAGTTGATGAGAATCCATCAACTGGAACAACGATACCTTCAGCAACGAGCGTGTGCTCTTCACCGATAGCAGTTCCTGAGAATTCATCAACGTCGTCCTGACCTTCAGCATCAGTTTCGTCAGCTTCAGTTGAGTTAACGTATGCTTCGATAGTTGAACCGTTGTTGTAGTTGTTTCCAGCAGTGTTTCCGTTAGGATCCTGTGCCTTGAAGTCAACTACTACTTCTACAGTTACTTCTTCGTCCATATCAACAACAACGTCACCGTCGATGTCGAATTCGTAAGTCTTCTTTGTGTTTGTGTTTGTGAACGCAGTGTTCGCAGTTACACCTTCATCCTTGAATGTAGAACCATCAACAACGAGTTCGATGTCATCAACAATGTTAGTTGTTGTAGCTGAAGTCTCAACTGTTACGTAGAGAGTATTAAGCTCGATGTCACCTTCCTGTGCTTCGATAGTGTATTCAAGAATAGTTACACCGTCAGTCTTGTCATCTTCTTCTACGATGATGTCAGTAGCTTCTGGGTTGTTGTCTCCAAGAGAGAACTTGAGTTCTTCTCCGTCACCAGCTTCTACGATGTCGAATGCCATAGCAGTCTCAGCTGTTACAACAGTTCCATCTTCGTCAGTAGCAACGCCATCAGCGTCGAAGTAACGAATTTCGTCAACATCAAGATCCCAGTCTTCAAGAGTATCAACTGATGAAGCGATTGTAGCCGCAACAACAATTTCTACTTCTTCGTCTTCCATAACTACGAGATCAAGACCTGACATACGGAATTCACCGTTGTCTTCGTCAAGGTATTCGTCTTCATCAGAAGCGTCGAATTCAGCGATCATGTCACCGTCAACCCAGAGAGAGATAGTTTCGAAAACATCCCATGGATCTTCAGTTGTACCTGCAGCGAAGTTGAAGTCGATACGTGAAACTTCGATGTCTCCATCTTCAGCTTCGAGTGTAAGCATACCGATTTCAGCATCTTCAGCTCCTTCCTGTACATCAGTGTCATCAGCATCGTCGATTTCGAAAGCTGATAGTTCACCTTCACCTGAAAGTTCATCTGATGAGTCATCATCTGAATCATCTTCGTCTTCATCTGTAGCATCATCACATGAAGCAGCCATAGCAGCCATAGTGATTGGACCGTAGTAACCTACAGCTGGTGATACAGAGTTCTTACCCTGCCATGAAGCGAGAGCAGCCTTTGTCTGCATACCGAAGTATCCAGTAGCGCCAGCAGCGATAGCTTCACCGTCAGCGATGAGGCGGTTTTGAAGTGCAGTTACGTTAGCACCTGTTGAACCCATTGTAAGTGGAGCTGGGATAGCTTCACATGATGCTGATGAATCAGCGTCTGCTGTCTTTCCTTCAAGTTCTGCAACCTGAGCGAGAAGATCAGCAATTGTCTTTTGCAAGTCTTCAGCTGTTTCTGCTGCATTTACTGCAGGAGCTACGAGCGTGAAAAGCATTGCTACTGCTACGAACGCTACTGCGAACTTAGAAGCAAAATCTTTTGCGATAGTCATAATTATGATTAGTTTGTTTTTTGTAAACGCACTTAAGTGTGCGTCGCCATATCTTTCGATATGACTTTACATGATAAGGGCTAATAATATGAATTAATTCATATTCACAAATAGGCTATCAACCCTATTTGTGTAATATCACTAACTTTTCAGTCAGCTCACTGCTTCTGAATTATCTTGGCAGTGAGCTGCCTGAAAAGGTTAGCTGCGTGTGGGGACTGAGTGTCTGTGGGGCGGAATCGAGCGCAGCGACAATTTTGAAATTCCTTTACAGCTCGCTGCAAGCTATTTCTCCCTTGGGGGTCGAAATATCTTAAGCGCCTGTATAAATTCAGAATAGTCGCACTACGTGCTCGTTTCTTCATTCATATATATGTAATGAAGTGCAGCGGGAAAAGGCAGGGCGGGATTACATAAAGGGTTCCTTGTTGCCTCAGCAAAAGTTACCGTTCATGCGAACGTTAGTTTTTTATATGTAAGGAGATATCTCCTGTTGTCAAAAAACATACCCAGCCCTGAGTCCTTCCCTGAAACGGTGGTCTCTAGACTATAGAGAGCACGTGTTTTATTCAGAAAAAGCGCATCAGCGCAGTCCTTATATAGTATCATCATTTTTGAAAAAAGGTATAGCCTTAAGCGTGTGGATACGATGTGTAAAGTGAACTACAAATCGCACTGAAAGCTGTTGGCCAAACCCTAAAATATGATACGTCACAAGGGCAACTGTCTGTGTAAGAAGACGCCCAAATAATGAGCGTCTTACAGCCAAAATATTATGAAATGAATATCCAAAATGGCAAGCTGCTGTCTCAGTCGCACACCGTGCGACCCTTACGCGTTTTGCTTCACCCACCTCCCCTACACTGCCCTCCACAAAAAGCTGTGTAAGTCTTTTACCTAAGCATGCTGTCTTTAAGAAGGTGCTTGCGCGAGCGGTACAGATTAAAGGACTAGTTTCAAACTGTCTTTTACTTATTAACTGAGTACTTAGACCAACGCCTTTCTCCTTCTCTTCTTACTTGTCCTTTTTCTATAAGACTATTTAGTTCTCTTTGAATTGTCTTTTCACTTACGTCGGTGATGATTTCTGCAATGTCTTTTATTGTTGCTTGTGGCTTGGCTTCAAGGACTGTCTTTATTCGCTCTGCTCTGTCGGTCAGCTGACTGTACACAAAGTATGCATCTGAACTAATGTCCCCCTGCGGGATACGCACTGACTTCTTGCGAGCAGCAGAGGTGGCTCCACCTACTCTTGGCTGTGCCGCTTCTGTGAGTCGCTTGGCTCCTGGCTTCTCGTGCAGCATTTGCTCTACGGCTAGCTCAACTCCTCTCGTCTTGCCCACCAAGAAATGGTTTGTGATGTAGCGCTGCGCTAGATCAACTTGTTCATATATAAGCACTCCGATATTCTTCGGAATAAGTCCCGCTGCTTCTCCTACCTTCAGCGTACTCAAAAGACAGATGAGTTCGTGCTGTAGTTCTTCAAGACCAGTGTCTGCATTTAGCAGTGGTTGTCTTAAGACATCAAGAGACACCTCATGGACACGAAATGCAGTGTCTTTTATATAAGACAAAGTGTCTAGGTCACTTTTGGCTGTTTCAGTATGAGACAGTACGTAAAAGATTACAGACAATAGTTTTTCAACTCTCTTAAAGACATTTATAAAGTACTCATTGTCTGATGAAAGTCTTTTAATCTCTACGAATGTGTCTTTTTCTGGAGTCATATCTGTGTCTCTAACGTTAATAAAAGTCTCTGTCTTAAAGACTACTATAGAGACATTCTGCGGCTTTGCAACTTGTCTTAGACCGTTCTTTATGGCGCGTAATATCACGTCCTTATGACGCTTCGTGATATGATGTGCGTATCGTTTTAATGAGTTATGGCACGAAAAAAGATTGAAAAGAAAGTAGAAAAAACTCCTCTATTCCACGACCTTTCACCACATGCAAGGCAAGCTATCGGGGCAGTAATTATGGGTGTGCTCGGGGTGTTTTTTCTCTTTGCACTTTTTGAAAGCGGCGGACCACTTGGTGGCTATACTGTCATCGGACTAGAGTGGCTCTTCGGTGGTGGAGCCTGGCTCGCACCATTTGCCTGCTTCCTCTATATATATGTACTCCTCAAACCAAAAGAGAATGAGACTGTGAGTCCGGCTAAAGTTGTGGGGACCATTCTTCTCTTCTTGGCACTTCTTGGAACTCTCGAGCTGAGCCAGGATGATCTTGGCGGCATGCTTGGTCTTGCACTCGCGTGGCCAATGGAACATCTCTTGGGGGCGGCGGTATCAGGAATTGTCTTTTTTGCGGCTGTGCTCATTTCAGTTTTTCTTATCTTCAACACTGGTCTTAAGCTTCCTAACTTCAGCGGCATGAAAGATGCTTTTAAGAGTGATGAAGATGAGGTGGAGGAAGAGGAGGAAGAACTCGAAGACTTCGACGCTATCCCAGAGGAACCTGAAGCTGTTGAAGAAGACGACGAAGAAAAAAATGGAAAAGGTCTGGGCTTGGCAGGAATTGTATCGAACATCGCGAAGAGTAAACCAAACGACATTCTCGTGAAGCACTTCAGTGGCACCTATGTCGCCCCTTCCCTCTCACTTCTCAATAAGGAAAGTGGTAAGGCGAACATTGGTGACGTGAAGGCAAACGCGAACACTATCAAGCGCACCCTCGCCGACTTTGGTATCTCAGTTGAGATGGATGCGGTCGAGAGTGGTCCGACTATCACCCGCTATGCACTGAAGCCCGCACAAGGTGTCCGTATTGCGCGTATCGCTGGACTACAACAAGAGCTCCAGCTCGCGCTCAAGGCAAGCTCAATCCGCGTAGAGGCACCAATCCCTGGAAAGTCGCTTGTCGGTATCGAGGTGCCAAACCAGACTCGCGCAACTGTCGGACTAGCTTCCCTCCTTGCCACCCCTGAATACACCGACTCACCACATCCGCTTATTGCCGCACTTGGGAAAGATGTGACCGGTAACGTGCACTTCACCAACATCGCCCGCATGCCGCACGGACTCATCGCAGGTACTACTGGTTCTGGAAAGTCTGTGACAATCCAAAACATCATCATCTCCCTTCTCTACCGAAACTCTCCGGAACAGCTCCGTCTTATCTTGGTTGACCCGAAGCGAGTTGAACTCACCCTCTACAACAAAATCCCTCACCTTCTTACGCCAGTGATTACTGACGCCAAGAAAGCTATCCGAGCGCTCTCATGGGCAGTGAAAGAAATGGAACGGCGGTACGACCTTCTCGAAGCCGAGCAAGTACAAAACATCGCTTCGTACCACAAAAACATCTACCAGCCAGCCAAGAAGGAATGGGAGAAGAAGGGTAAGCCAGAAGATGAACAAATCAACCTCCCTGAAGCTCTTCCCTACATCGTGATTATTCTCGACGAGCTCAACGACCTCATGCAAGCCTACCCACGAGAGCTTGAAGGCTGTATCGTTCGTTTGGCTCAGATGAGTCGTGCTGTCGGTATTCACCTTATCCTCGCTACCCAGCGACCGTCGGTAAACGTTATTACTGGTACCATCAAGGCCAACGTACCGACTCGTATTGCGCTAGCAGTAGCCTCTCAAATCGACTCTCGGACAATTATCGATACTGTCGGGGCTGAGAAGCTCCTTGGAGCTGGAGACATGCTGTACCTCTCAAGCGACTCTCCTCGCCCGTATCGTCTGCAGTCGGCTTATGTATCTGAAGAAGAGATTAAGCGGGTGGTTGAATACCTACGCAATCAATCAGCCGACAGTCTAGACACCTTAGATCTTGATGCAAAAGAAGACTCTGGAGCTGATAGCTTTATGCGTTCGCTAACTGGTAGCGAAGATACCGAGGATGATCTCTATGAAGATGCCAAGCAAGCGGTCATTGAGGCTGGCAAAGCCTCTACCTCGTACCTCCAGCGTAAGCTTCGTGTAGGTTACTCAAGAGCTGCACGCCTCATCGACTTGCTTGAGGAAAACGGTGTGATTGGTCCGCAAGACGGTGCTCGACCACGAGATATTATTGGTAGCAACGGCGGTGGAAGCGATAACTCTGAATCGGACTAATCATGTACGGAATCTCGGCAAATGACACCTACCCACTGCGGACCCTCATCAAATATTGGATGGTGACCATTACGGTCTTGCTGACCATTGGATTTGTGGTCTTTCAAGGACGATTCCTTATTACCGGACCACGGATTGTGCTTAAAGACTTACCAGAAGGACCGCAAAATAGTCAGCAAATTACTATCACTGGAGATGCTTACAATATTTCTCGCCTGTGGCTTAATGATCGACCAATTTATACTGATGCAAAAGGCAGATTTGAAGAAGCACTGGTCCTAGAAAACGGCTATACTGTAGCTACGCTTCGAGCAGAAGATAGATACGGGCGCACTACCCGCGTTAGTGCCCCACTAGTGTACGTGCCGGCGAGTATTCAGTAGGACCCACACAAATGGCACCTCGTCGTCGTCATACTGCACTTATGTGTATGGGTCCTGACGAATCTAAAATGCGTTATACTATTATCACTTTACAATTTTAATAAGACCTATGGCAGCTAAAAAATCTACAACCAAGAAAGCCCCCGTCGTCGCGCGGAAAACTGGAGAAAAGAGTGATGTGAATGACATTGCAGAAACATTACGCAGCATCAAAACCAAATTCGGTGATGATTCCATCATGACACTGGATGAGACCAAGAAAGTAGACATCGAATCAATTGCGTCTGGTTCAATTGGGCTTGATGATGCACTTGGTATCGGCGGCTACCCACGTGGTCGTATTATTGAAATCTTTGGTCCAGAATCTTCTGGTAAGACTACCCTTTCGCTTCACGCTGTCGCTGAAGCACAAAAGGCTGGCGGTATCTGTGCGTTTATCGATGCAGAACACGCGATGGACCCGGAGTATGCACGCAAGCTTGGCGTGAAGCTCGACGAACTTCTCATCTCTCAGCCAGACAACGGCGAACAAGCCCTTGAAATTGTTGAATCACTCGTGCGCACTGGAAAGATCGATGTAATTGTCATCGACTCGGTTGCTGCCCTCACCCCTCGCGATGAAATTGAAGGAGAAATGGGAGCGCACCATGTTGGGAAGCAAGCTCGCTTGATGAGTCAGGCTCTTCGCAAACTTACTGGTATTGTCGCAAAGAGTAAGACAGTGATTATCTTCATCAACCAAATCCGTATGCAGGTAGGTGTGATGTTCGGTAATCCCGAGACTACTCCAGGCGGAAAGGCTCTTAAGTTCTATACGTCTGTACGTCTTGATATTCGCCGCATCGCTCAGATTAAGAAAGGTGAAGAAGTGGTCGGTGGTCGTCACCGCGTGAAGGTTGTGAAGAACAAGGTCGCTCCCCCATTCCGTGCAACAGAGTTCGACGTACTCTATGGAGAAGGTATTTCAATTGAAGGAGAACTCCTCGCGCTTGGTGAAAAATACAAGATGATTCGCAAGAGTGGAGCTTCATACACCTACATCCCACCAGGTGGTGATGAATCTACCGAAGTGAAGCTTGGTCGTGGCTATGATGCTGCTCGCACTACCGTCCGTGGCGACAAGAAGCTAAAGAACGAGCTTTTAAAGAACATTCGAAAGTGTCTCAAAGATGAAGCAGCAAGCGGTGGCTACACTGGATCAGTGGCAGCAGCCAGTGCTGACGATGAGGTAGAACCAGCAGAGTAGGAAAACAAAAAGAGCGGCGCCCATCGGGCGCCGCTCTTTTAATTTACTAGATTGTCCGTACTTGCTTCATTGTCCCTACTACTCTCGCTAAACGACGTAGCAACTTGGCTGTCAGCCCGACCATAAACAGTACCACTAGCACTGTTGTCACTTCCCCATTATAAAGAGCGTGCTCAAAGCTGTTCCAAATAAAAGCCGGTGTGTTCTCAACTTTAGTAGCAGCAAAGTTTCGATAGATGGCAGCGACATGTGTCAGTCGCCCGAACAGGGCAATGGAAGCTCCGAGTAATACTCCCTGCCAGAGGGCCGACGCCGTTGCGATACTAAGCGCGTACGAATAGTACACTCGGCGCATAATGGTTTTTTTGATGTTGGTTGCCATACGAGTATTATTACTTCTTTAGTGGGGTTTTGGTTACGGTGACTATAACAATGCCTCCGCTTCCCCATCCCGACTTTCTTTCTTGAAGGCAGCTTTGGCTCTATGGATACGGGCTTTGACTGTACCGACGTTTTCTCCTGTCTCTTGCGCAATATCTTCTTGACTCCAACGCTCAAGATAGTGGAGGCGAAGCACATACGAAAGGTGCTCAGGCAGGCGCTCTAAAATACGTTCGACGCCGTCTCGCTTCTCAGCGAAGCCACTGTGCTCCTTCATCTCACCAATGAATTGCTCAAACTCAGGATCGATTGCAGTAAAGCGCTGCCCTTCTTTGATAAGCTTCTGGTAGCGTGTGAAGGCGGTGTTCATGAGGATACGATATGCCCACGAGGAAAATCTGGCACCTGATTGTGGTTCATATTTATCGGCGTACACGTAAATCTTGGTGAAGGCATCTTGTACGATTTCTTCAGCGTCACGCGGGTCGCGCACGATTCCCCTCGCCTTCCGCAAAAAAGCTTCTTGATACCTATCTACTAATACAGAGAAGAGCCAAGGTTGGGCTCTTGAGGCCAACAATACCTCTTCGTCGTCCCAATCTTGTATATCTCCGAGGGAGTTTACTCCAAACATAGATTCATAGTATCACCCTCAGCTGATATGGGTAGTTTTACCTTTTATCTTAAATCTGCTATAAAGAGCGGTATAATTTATTAGAGCTTAGTAATAACGATTTATTTTGTTCACCCCAAGGGTATTTCCATTTTTATGGTCGCCCGCAGGGACTCCCTAAAAATTAGGGCATAAATAAGCACTTTTAACAGATTAATCCCTCTTACCGTGGCTGTCCTCTCATACAACGAAATAACTCTTAAAAAGGTCATCATCCATGAAGGTGAGCCTTGTTTGGTCGTCGCAACGCATGTCTTTCGTAAGCAAATGCGTAAGCCGGTAAACATCACGAAGCTCAAGGGATTGAAGTCTGGACGCTCTCTTGAAGTCACCTTCCACCAAAACGAAACCGTCGAAGAAGCTGATATGGAGAATCGTACTGTAACTTTTATTTATAAAAAACCGGGCGAGTATTGGTTCCATACTGCTGGCAAGCCAGGAGAACGGTTTGCTCTTTCTGATGACCTAATTGGCAGCCAAGGACGATTCCTTAAAGAACGAAGTGACATTGAAGCTAGTGTGTTTGATGATGAGGTAATCGGACTCAAGTTCCCTATCAAAGTAGAACTCAAGGTAAAAGAAACCATGGACGCGGTAAAAGGTAATACTTCAAGTAGTGCGCTCAAGGAAGTCACTCTCGAGACTGGTGCGACTGTTATGGCACCGATGTTTATTAATACTGGCGACGTCATCAGTGTTAATACTGAAACAGGCGACTACTCCGAGCGAGTGGAGAAAGCGTAACGATAAGAGATACTACAAAGCGAAGGGCCGTGCGTTTGCGCACGGCCCTTTCTTTCGGTCGCTTGAGATTAGAACCAACCCTTGAGCCTAGCGTAGCAGAACCCAAGAACAGCTACTACACCAAGCAAGATAAGCATTCCACCAGCGAATTGCACTTCGCGCCTTGCTTCCCTTGTGGATTCGGCGGCAAGAGCGACTACTTCTTCCTGACTCAGCGACATAACTCTCTCCCTTCAAAAAACAATGAAAGCTGCAATCATTCCAAGCAAGACGAGAATGACTACCCAGCGACTGACTGGTTTCCTGGCCTGAACCGGCACACGCTTGCCTGCAAGTACTGGAATTTCCGCATCAATGATAACAATGACAGGAAGCTCAATCTGTACGTCAGGAGCAGTTGCCAGGTCGAGCACGCCGGCTTTTCCTTCCGGTCGAATTAGGCGGCCGGGAGGGACTTTAAGATGCTGCATTTCTCTCTCCTCTCCAGGTATCATGGAACCAAATTTGAGCAGTGCTGTCAAACAAAAACGGCCGGGACGAAGTCCCGGCCGTTTTTGTTTCTAATGCTTGATGTACGGCATGAGTGCCATGAAGCGTGCGCGCTTGATTGCTGTTGCAAAGTTACGCTGCCCCTTGGCAGTGAAGTGCGTACGACGACGACTCATCATACGAGCATGTGGGTTTACACTCGCTCCAAGACGAGTGATGTCTTTGTAGTCGATGTGGTTGTTTAAGGTAGAAGTTTTAGTTGTTTCTGTCATGTTGATTTCTTTTTTCTAATAAAAGTCCAAATTTCTCAAATTATTCTGGAGTCAGAGATGACCGGGATGCGAGGCGCACGAGGAAAATTTTGTGAGGTGTACTTTATGTACATTGAACAAAATTTTTCGAAGTAGCAACGAAGCAGATTGGTTATCTATGGCTTCAGAATTTAGAAAGGAATGTCTTCTGGGTTAATCTCCTCTTCTGGATAATCCGGTAGCGCTGGCGCTTTATTATCATCCTGTGGGTTAGTGCCCATTGGGGCTGGGCTGGCGCCTCCACCGCTACTCTTTGGACCAAACTGTACTCGGTCTGCCACAATCTCGGTGCGGTATTGTTTCTGGCCATCCTTGTCCCATGAACGGGTCTGGAGACGACCTTCGATATACACACCACTTCCCTTTGTGAGCCACTTGGCTGAAGTTTCAGCTTGCTTCCCGAACACCACGACATTGTGATAATCAGTATTCTCTTGCTTCTTACCATCGCGGTCTACATAGACACGATTAGTCGCAATTGATAGTGAGCATACTTGCATGCCGCTTGGAAGGGCTTTCATTTCTGGGTCACGGGTCAAGTTCCCGTAGATCATGGCTTTATTGAGGTACATAAGAAGAGGTTTAGGTTAGTATGAGGAGATTATACCGTTTCTTCGGTAGCTTCACCATCCCGGGCGGCTTCCTCTGTTTCTTCGGTAACTACTTCTTCAGCAGGAACTTCAGTAACTTCTTCAAGAACGATAGTCTCAACCTTTCGGTCAGCAATTGCTGGGTGGAAAAGGAATGGATTAGCTTCTTCTACCTTTGTGAGACGGATAATGAGGTGACGAAGGATTTCTTTTGTTCCTTCTACCGCTTCGGTAATTTCAGCAATTTTGTTTGCTTCGGCGTTAAATCGTACCCATCCGAAGTATGCGCTTCCGAATTTTCGATTGCGTCCTTCGAGGAACTTTACGATTTCGTACGCGAGGTCAAAACGAGCTGGCGCTTCTTCAGTAGTAACGTGGCCACCCGCTGTAGTGATAGCCGCTTTGATACGGTCAAAGACCGCTGACACTTCCCCTTCAGCAACCGTTGGAAGTACGTGGAAGGCTAGTTCGTAGGAGTTAAGCACTTGCTCTTCTCCCAGGGTAGCCTCGGCTGCTGGCATATTTGTATCTGTCATTATGTTGATTTTGTGGTGGTCGGCCTTCTGGCCGCCCACCTGCTTATAACGGGCCAAATCTACCACAAATACGCTCCCACATCAAGGTTTTGAGGCATGGTACACTAGAAGTCATATGAAGCGCGTATCAGTAAGCTCCCGCAATAGTATTATTGTTCTTTTATCAGCTGTTTTGGCTCTCCTAGCCTTTTTATTATGGCGACAAGACGATATGCAGCAGGCTCGCATCGACGCACTTGAGATTGAGCGCGACACACTCGCTACCGACCTTGCATCTACCACCGCAGCTGCCAGCAGCACCATCGTTGCTCTTGAGACCGAACTGAATACTCTAAAAGAAGAATACGGTCTCTTGAGTGACGACTACGCAAGCGAAAATGAGAGAAACAATGATTTCGAGAAGCAAATTAAAAAAATCGGCAAAACTGTAGGCATCCTAGACAAGCTTTCAAAGACTGATGAGGAACTTCTACAAAAATATTCAAAGGTGTATTTCTTGAACGAGCACTATGTGCCTGAATCCCTGAAACAAATTGAAAATGAATGGAAATATACCGAAGCTAAAGACTTAAAGCTGCACTCAAAGGTAGTTCCCTACTTCAATGATATGGTGAAAGATGCCAAGGCTGATGGTGTTGATTTGTGGGTGGTCTCTGCCTACCGCTCGTTTGGTGACCAAGCTGCGCTCAAAGGCCAGTACCTCACCACGTATGGTAGCGGTGCCAATGCTTTCTCAGCGGATCAAGGTTTCTCTGAACACCAACTCGGGACGACACTCGACTTCACCACCAAAGGTCTTAGTGGTGGCTTGGAAGGGTTTGGTGACACTGCCGCATTTTCTTGGCTCCAAGATAACGCTCACAAGTATGGTTTTGTAATGTCCTACCCTCCCAACAATTCTTACTACCAATACGAACCGTGGCACTGGCGCTTTGTCGGTGAAAAACTAGCAAAAGATATGCACGGAAGCGGAGCCTACTTCTACGACTGGGACCAACGAAAGATTGATGGGTATTTGGTCAACATCTTTGATTAATAAAGGGCCGTAAAACGGCCCTTTATTAATCCACCATACCAAACAAAACCAGGTCGCAAACGAGCTATGATAGGTATAGAGAGGCCTTTGATATGGGGGAATATCGTGAAAAATTTACACAGATTATCTGAACCGCAGAACCATCGATGTTGCTACTGTGGCAACGATATGATCCGTCACACAGAAAAAACTGGAAGCATCCCTAGGAATGCCATCACTCGTGACCATGTTGAACCTCAAGGTTATGGCGGCAAAAACAAAGACAACATAGTTGCGGCCTGTAGTCTATGTAATGGCTTACGAGGAAATATGGATGCGCTAGCCTTTTTCAACCTTATGCAAAAATGGTTCCGCAAAGATTTCACATTGCAAGCCAGGTGGCATGACATTTGTGACGAAGAATATCGGGTTTTCCAATCACAATGTCTTAACACCCACGATCGCTTTCTTAGAGGAATTGCAATCAAGAGTGTGGAGCATGGTTTTCGTCATCACGCCCTACTCCTCGAACACGGACACCGACTACGAGCCTGAGAAATCAGGCTCGCTTGCTTTATATTTTGTAAAACCTTTTTGCATTTTCGATAAGCTGCATTCGCACCATCTCTTCATCCTCGCCGCGGATAGCGGCGATTTTTTTATAGACTTCTTCTACCATCCACGGCTCCGCTCGCTTCCCTCGATGTGGGACAGGCGCTACATACGGACAGTCAGTCTCACCGTGGATACGATCTAATGGCATGACGCGCACCACTTCTTCATATACTTTGGCAAAGGTGATCACGCCAGTGAAAGAGACGGTGCCACCTAGTTCAAAAAACTTTTCTGCTTCTGGGATTGTCCCGGCGTAAAAATGCACATTAAAAGATACCTTCGCGTATTGCTTGAGTGTTTCGTACACATCAACGTACACGCTGCGCCCGGTCGGACTCTCCTCCCCTGGCTTTGGGCCACGGGTGTGAATCATGAGTGGTAGATTGTGTTCATTCGCGAATTGTATCTGGGCGATAAAATTTTCTTCTTGAGTTGCGTACGTTTCAGCTGGGCAATGCCAATAATCAAAACCACACTCTCCTACCCCAACCACTTTTGGATGCTTAGCGAGCTCATCGTAGAAAGCTTTATTGAAAGACTCACCTTTACTCGTAAACGGCTTGGCGCCTTCGCCTGTCTCTTCTTCGTCATGTCGCCCTGGAACCGTCTGAATCGGGTGTAGGCCAATAATGGCATACATATGCTCATACTGGGCCGCTAGCTCCACCGCCCGCGCACTTGTGCTTTCCTTCGTCCCAACATTAATCACCGTCACTCCCCGAGAAGCACAGTCTTGAGTCACAGCCTCAACATCCTCGTTAAAGGCGGAGAGATTCAAATGCGCGTGTGTGTCGATGTATTTCATGTTTATAAATTAAATATTTCTCAAAATGTTTTCGACAACCTGCTCAAGAGTTTGTTCAGCATCGACTTCAACGGCACCTGCATCTATGCAAGTTTGATTATATTTCTCATAGTAGCCTAATAATGCCTTCTTTGAATCCTCTCCTTTTCCGTAATCATTATCTGTACGGTTATCAATGCGACTTGTGAAGATTTCTGGAGAACAGACCAAAAGCAACGTAACGTCCGCCAGAGACATTATTTCAATTACGTTATCCGCGCTGCCGCAGATAAATAATGGTTTTGGTGTCTGCTCTATCAAATCTGAAAGCTTATTCGTATCACATCCCCAATCGTGTGTTCTTAGAAATGTTTCAGTTAACTCAGACCCGCGGGGTGCGCTTTCACCAGTTTCTTTATGTATCCAGTTAGTCAAGCCGGGCTCCTCGTCTATTCCAATCACGGCATAATCTAGTTCTTTCAGTTTACGCAAGATGGTACTTTTACCAGTACCCGATACACCTGTAATGAATATTATTTTAGTTGCCATATGGTTACGATAATATCTCGATTTTTATTTTTTCCACCACAGCTTCAATAGATAAGTCACTCGTATCAAGAACTTCTCCCAAACCTCCACTCTGTTTGTCATAAAATGACTTATTGTCTGCGAAAATCGGCTTAAGTTCTTCTATCTTAGAATCTGGTAGATGCTCCACCTCCATCATCTGTCTCGTTCTTTCACAGACACGTTGCCACCTTATGTTCTCATCGGCGGAAATATAATACGCATAAAATTGGCAACCATGCTCGTCCGCAATAGCAGCACATCTCTTTATATATTCTTCGCCACATACCGTTTCTATCACAACCGGGACGCCCGCACGCGAATAAGAGCTCGTCATATCCAACATGACTTGCCGTGTGATTTCACCGTGTTCCCGGTGGTTCCCTGAAACAAGACGTCGCACATCCGGTAAAGCAACACGCGCAGACGGCACAATAGACTCGTGTAGTAATTTTGATGTTGTTGTTTTCCCGGAACCCATTGGGCCATGGAGAAGGACGATAAATTTTTCAGACATAATTTATTTATAATACTTTGAAATCCACCATTTCTTAACGATCGGCAGTGAAAGTGTTGAAATAAGGTAGCCACCGGTTGGTACGAGTGCGTTTATGAACGGATCGGCAATGCCAATCCGACACATGAACAGCACAGCAATAGAATACGTAATTACCGCTATGAGACTACGCCTCGAGGCGCTCACTTCCCAGGCCTTGTCGAGTTCGACTCGTTTATTTCGTTCCTGAATTTGTTGTAGTTCATTTTCCATATTTTTCTTGGTGACGTTGTTGTAAGTCGGCTTTTTGTTTGGCTTTTATTCTGTCCCACATGTCTTCTGTAGCTTCAAGGAAAGCCGGTGCGCGTTCAGAATATTTTGATAGACCATGTGCAATTACATTTTCTGCGTTCTCTATATAACCAACATGTTCAAGCTGAGCCAGTACGCAAGCGTAATCCCACGCAATATCCGACAGTTCGTCTTCTAAGTGGATGTGGTTGTTTTCTTTTATTTCATCACACACTTCTTCTACCTCATCTTTTAGGCTGCCCAGGTACTGCAAGGCCACCTCGGAAGGTGGTCGGTTGTGTAGGCTCGGGTTCTTACGTATATTTTCGCGAGCGATGTTTAGAATTTCAGCAAAGTTTTTCATAGCGAGAGAAAGTGCATAATCTTGTCATCACATATCTGGAAATCCAAATAATCATGGGTGTCTCCATGAAGCGTTTCAAGCGTAATTGTGGTTGTAAATTCTGATAACTTTTCTTTAGTAAATTCATAACCGGCCGTCGGGTCATTGTCGTTATGAAAAGCAAGGGCTGGAACAGTAAAGTTTGCAAAGAACTTCCAGTCGCCGGCTACCTGACTATCTTTTATGACACTACATGGAATACCAAAGAACACGCACTTAGTAGGCTCAATAACGCCAGCCTCAACAGCCTTCAGAGCAAGGATTGAGCCGATTGATTTTGCGAACACGTACCACTCACCAGCTTCTGTGGCCGTATTTTTAATTTTCTCAATCTCAACTACAAAATCAATGTTTGGCTCATCAGTTTGCCAATGATTGTAGCGAATGAAATCAACAGAATCGAAACGATCTTTGAAATAATCTACACATGCCTCACCCCACGCTTCGTTACGCTTACTTCCACCGGCAAGTACGAGGAGCTTTTTCATATCTATGATTCTAACCTCCCGAAAAGATTTTCGGGTTTTTTGTTCTGTAAGACTGCTTCTTTTATGATGACATTTGTCTGCGGCATAATTGGGTGGAGTAAGCGGCCAATGATGTAGACATCATGTACTAGTTCTGTAATTATCTTTACCGCTGCTTCTTTGTCAGTCTTCACTAGCTTAAACGGCTCGGTCAGGGCAATCTTTTCATCTAGTTCACCGACCTTCCTCCATACTAAATCACACGCGCCCTGGAAATTGAACTGGTCGAGCGCAAGCAGAACCGCTGGGTCGAAGTCGGCGACCTGCGGTTTATCAATTGGCCCATCCAAATGCGTCTCTGCCATTTTCATTACTCGGGCCACCAGGTTACCTAGTCCATTTACCAGGTTCGCAGTGTAGTATTCATCCATTTTTTCCCAAGTGAGGTCAGAGTCATCAAATGGGTGTACGTGACGAAGAAGAATGTACCGCGTTGCGTCTGTGCCGTAACGAGCTACGAGCTCGTATGGTGAAATCACATTCCCAAGACTCTTACTCATTTTCTGTCCCCCGCTATTAATGAAGCCGTGGTAGTAGATAGTGTCGGTTGGTTTGATATCGACCGAAAGACACATTGCTTGCCAGATAATTGACTGAAAGCGCACTTGGTCTTTTCCGGCGAGTTGTAGGGTCTCACCATCTGCCCAGAATTTTTTAAAATTACCGTCTTCTTTTGGCCATCCAAGCGTTGAGATGTAGTTGGTGAGCGCATCAAACCACACGTACATCACGTGCTCGTCATCACCCGGCACCGGCACTCCCCAGTCCATACGGTTCTTCTGTCGCGAGATAGACAAGTCTTCAAGTCCCCCCTTAACAAACTCCAGCGCCCACTGTCGCTGCCATTCTGGTGTAACAGATGATTCGTTATTTAAAAGTTCGATGAGTGCATCTTGATACTTCGAGAGGCGGAAGAAATAATTTTCTTCTTCTACTTCTTCAGCGGTAGTTTTATGAATCAAGCAACATTTATTTTCATCAAGTTCTTTCTCGGTATAGAAAAGTTCGCATCCGACACAGTAAAGGCCGGTGTATGACTTTTTGTATATATCACCCTTTGCAGCACACCGGCGCCAAATCTCCTGCGCAGCAGCTTTGTGTGACTCGTCTGTGGTTCGGATGAAGTTGTCGTATGAGAGGTTGAGCGCCTCCTTGAGCCGATTAAACTCAGCCGCATAGTGATCGACATAAGCTTGCCGGCTCTCGCCTTTTTCATCAGCTTTTTGCGCAATCTTCTGTCCGTGTTCATCGGTACCAGTGTTAAAAAACACCTCATGACCCATGAGCCTCCAGTACCGAGCTAGTGTATCTGCTTGAATCACTTCAAGCGCAAACCCAATATGCGGATCAGCGTTTACGTATGGCAGTGTAGTAGTTATATAACGGGCTTTTTTAGCTTCCATGCAGCTAACTTTAGCATAAAAACACCTATTTTGAAGTGAAAATTTGACAGTACCTCGACTTTAAACTATAACTATGCCCCGCTCACATTCTGAGAGCGGAGAATGAGGTGTTACATGCAGAAGAAGAACCTGTTCCTTTCCATTGCTGCTGGTGTCGTTATGGCCGCTGCTGCTGCCTATACGGCAAAGCTGGCTGCCGGTGAGATCAAGAAGAATGGCGGCGTCAAGCCTACGCTCGACAAGGCGCGCGATGGTGCAACCTCCATGGTCAATGCAGCCAAACAGCATCCTGCTGTCACCAAGACGGCCGGTGTGATTGGCGCTTTGCGCGGCCGACTTGCTGGTGGCACCAACGACAACTTCGTCGGTGAAGTCGCGGACGAGGGGCAGCGCGCCGTCGGCTAACCGCCAAGACGACACCCGAGTAGCCACTCGTGACGAATCGCACAGCTGTGCGATTCGTCACGAGGAGGCGCTTTTTTATTTATACACAACGTTTCCTTTGACCTAACACTTTATGTATTCGACAATGCGGTTAGGCAGTACAACAGAGCCTAGAAAGAAGGTAGCCATGCCGGGAAGGCAATACGATACCCTGTTCCCTGTGAACACGAACCCTGAACCACCCGCTTCAATGAGACGAATCATTGCAGTTTCTGTCGGGATTCTTATCGCACTTGCGATAATTTTCGACTAACCAAGTCAGCCGCATTTCTTTTCTACGCAAGTGGCCCCCAATCTTGGGGGCCTTTGCATTATCTGAGGTATGAGGTGAGTTCTGAGATAGCGACTCGTTCCTGCTCTCCGGTGTCACGATGGCGGACAGTGACCGTATCTTTCGCTGCAGGATTCTCTTCACCGAGGGTATCGAAGTCAATCACGATGCAGTACGGCGTACCAATTTCATCTTGGCGACGATACCGCTTCCCTACGTTTCCATTATCATCCCACGCAACATTTCCAAATTCTTTCTTCAAAGCTACAAACACTTCTCGAGCTTTCTCTACTAGTTCCGGCTTGTTCTTAAGCAGTGGTGATACTGCAACGCGGTATGGTGCGAGATCTTTATGCAACTTCAAAACTACTCTCGTACTACCATCCATTTCTTCTTCGTGATACGCATCTGAAATCACCGCGAGGAATAAGCGTCCAAGACCAACTGATGTTTCAAGAATCCAAGGGATATATTTTTCTCCTGTCTCTCCATCCGTATAGCGCTGGTCTACTCCAGAAAATTCCATATGCTGAGTAAGGTCGTAGTTTGTACGGTCGTGCACACCCTCAAGCTCGTCAAATCCAAGTGATGGGAAGTTATACATGATGTCCCACGCGTCAGATGCATAGAAAACTAAATTATCGTGCTGCTTCCACTGCAAGTTTTCTTCTTTAATACCAATTGAGAGGTACCAGTTCCATCGATCCTGCTTTACTTGTTCGTACGCATCTTTGTTCTCGTTCGGCTTCACAAAGAGTTGTGTGTCGGCTTGTTCCAATTCTCTGGTTCGGAACAAAAAGTTCCGGGGAGAAATTTCGTTTCGAAACGCTTTTCCAATCTGGACAATACCAAACGGTAATTTCGGCGACATCGAATCGAGAATATTTTTGTAGTTCAAATAAATTCCCTGGCACGCTTCGCCGGGCAGGTATACCGGGTCTGTTCCCTCTGAAGTGAAGTCTCCGAGATTTGATTTTACAAGCAGATTAAACGCTTTAGCGGGTGTGAAATTTTTCTGACCGCATTTAGGGCAAGCTATCTTATCTCGAACCGAATCAAATAGCTGATTAATCTCTGCTTCTGACATCTTTTCGTCAGCGGTTACACCCACTCTTTCTAGTTCTTTATCAACCCGAATCCGAGTATTACATTCTCGACATTCTGCTAGCGGGTCAGAAAAACCTGATGTATGTCCACTCGCTTCCCATACCTTTGGATGTTTGAACATTCCAGAGTCTATGCCGAAATAGTTCTCCTTGTCGTAGACATTTGCTTTCCACCAAGCTTTCTTAATATTGTTTAGAAGCTCCACTCCGTTGGGACCATAGTCAAAAACTCCGGCAAGCCCCCCGTAGATTTCACTCCCTTGAAATACAAAACCTCGTCGCTTACACAACGAAACAATCTTTTCCATTTTTTCTGCATTGTTTTCCATATATTCCTACTGTGTGACTATCCCGTTTTGTTGTGGAGACCCTTTAATTTCACTGGTAATTCCCCCTACACTAGTCTCAACTGGGGTATTTGTAAAGCGGTCGGTTGCCGACAAAGTGAGCCCCTGCACCAACGTCGGGGTTGCTCCAATTTGCGATGTACTTGGAAGAAAGTTAAGTGCAAATGTAAGTTCTTTCTGCGTACCACTATTAATATCCCCAATATTCCACTCAAGCTGTCTTGAAACTGGATTGAAGGTGACCGTTCCTGGGCCAGAGAATTCATTTTGCCATTCAACAAAGGTTGGGAGTGAGGTGGTTACGACGGCGTTACGAAGGTTGTTAGCTCCACCCCCGGCGACAAGCTTTACCTGATACCGCGTCGCTTGGCCAGGCTTTGGCGGAAGCGGGCCTGTGACATGAGACAAAATTCCTTCAATGCTTGCCGCCGAAGCATACCGGGCTTCAGCTGTAACTGTTCCAATAAGTTGCTGCTGCGCCGTCGGGTCAGTCACTCGTTTAGCATACACATTGACTGCAATATTAAACGAAGCGGTTGTTTGCCCGAGGATAGGGTCAATTGAGAAATTGAGTGTACGCACTTGCCCTGGATCTACTTGTACGAATTCTGGAGTATTCGAAACATCCCATCTGACGAGGTTTTTATTAGAGTCATAGAAACCTTGGCGACTTTGGATAGAGTCGGCCTTAAGTGCGTTGCCGCTTGGTACCACTTCCATCACCATATCGTACACCGGCTCTTTAAGAGTGTTCTTGATTGCGACTCGTACTACTGAACTCTTGTCTTCTTCCAACACCACTGACTTATCTCTATCTCCAGCAATATCAATATCGACGGCAATAAATGGCTGCTCCAGTACAAACTCGGCGCGTGTTTCAGCCAAAAGTGAGCCAACTATAAATTCATTATCAGCAAGTGCCGCGCCAGCAGTGAAATCAACAACCAGCCCTTCATTCGTCAGGCCAATGATAGTTCCGTTAATGACGATAGTTTCTGTCTCTTCTGGCTTTAGTTCGTCAATTTTCCAAACGTTTTGGTTATAAAGTGGCTCTGGCACAGCGGTCTTGTAGGTGAAGCCACTTGGGTACTTACTTGTGATGAGAACATCTTTCAAAACTTTATTGGTGTTTGATTTCGCTTTAAGGGTAATCTGAACCGGCTGACCAGCGGATACCCGGCGCACCGAATCTACCTGCAGGATAATTGGTGAAGAAATTATCTGAACATTAAATGCCTCAGCGTCTTTATAAAACACTCCATCCGAACCGACGATACGGTACTCGAGCGTTGCTTTGATTTGTGACTGCTGATTTTCTTTTCCGTACACCGCTACTTGCAGCTGAATGTTTTTGGCTTCCCCGGGACCAAGCATACCGACATCAATCCGCTCTTCATAGAGATTTTTGACTGGTTCAGTTATTGAACGGGTTCCGTCTGGGTACTTCACAATCAATGATGCCCCCTCAATTGCAACCGTGTTTTGGTTGGTGACACCAATTTGAAATGAAACAGTCTCTCCCCCGCTGATATTGTTGTTACCGGCGATATTGAACGTGATGTTGTCTCCGGAGATTTGATTATTACCCCAGTAGTAATAGGCTGCCGAAGCGGCGGCTACCAAGAAAAAAATAGCGACACTGGCAATTAGCACGAACTTTCGATATCGGTGAGGATGTTCTTCAGATGCACCTGTATCCTCAATAGGCGCCGCTGGCATATTCCAATTATTGGCAACAGCCACCGGTGTATCTTCAAGCTCGTGTCGCTCGATTCCGGTATCGACTGGCCCGCGCGAATACAATCGCTTTCGAAGCTCATCAAGTTCGCGTTGATCACGAATGTCAGACATGAGACTAGTATAGCATCACTGTTTTCTAGAGGTGACTAAGAGATACAGCTTTTTCTATAATAGGGGCGAGGGTTGTCTCTTCAGTGTCGAGTATGTCTTCCTTAGCCAGCTGTGTCACTTCTTTGTTCACTATCTCCGGTAGTATTCGCGCATCAACGTACCCAAGCTCCCTAAGTATCCGCACCATAATAATGTGTTCAAGCGGGGCGCGAGAAGTAACAGTTCCCGATACGGCAGTAATGGCTTCAAGG
>JACCDV010785644.1_pt1 | contig 22966 bp, 20 predicted proteins | sample 7446131 | NCBI WGS metagenome assembly JACCDV01 (sample SAMN15323448, study PRJNA562643) | freshwater metagenome | isolation source: river surface water | place: USA:Blue River Watershed | collected 2017-08-17
GTAGCATCCTGACCTTCCAAGACAATATTGAAAAAAAAACGCCGCTCACTTCCCCATCTGGAAGCGAGCGGCTATTTCTTTTTTATAAAAACCCCTACTCCGCTTTTTCCTTTTTCGCCCTTTCCTTCTTTTTAGGTGTTTCAGCATCTAGGCTCGCGCCAGCGTCTGCATTTTCACTAGCCTTATCATCCTCAGTTGCCTTAACCAACATCTGCACAGCCTTGGTTATAATCGGCAAGATATCATTATAAAAATTTAAACCTACAATTTCTTTGATTGGAAACCACTTTGCATCAGTGAGGCCCCCTGATGGACCAAGAGTGAGCGGTGTATAGTCTGCGCGAGCCAGGAAATATGTAACTTGCTTTCGGATCTTCCCCTCCTCTGGATGAGATGCCACATATTCATTGAATGCCAGCTCTGACTCAATCGTCATATCGATACCCATTTCCTCTTTGATCTCTCGAATAGTTCCAGCCTTAACATCTTCACCTTCTTCTAACTTCCCTTTTGACAAAGTCCAATGGCCGAATACATCATGAATGAGAGCAAGATAGATATTACCTTCATGTCTAGCATAGACGACTGCGCCTCCCAATTTCTTGATTGGCATTTCTTCAAATGGAACATCGTGCTTGCGCTTCTTTGCTTGTGTCGTCTCGTCCTTACCTGGCTCTCCGAGCTCTTTGTATACAGCGCCCAAAACTCCGTTTACGAACTTACCGGAAGTTTCTCCGCCAAATGTCTTTGCCAGTTCGATGGCTTCATTGATGGCGACTTTTGCCGGAACTTCTTTTCGGTCTGCAAACAATAGCTCATAAAGACCGAGTCGCAAGACATTTCTATCGACATTTGCGATCTTGGCAATTGGCCATTCTGGCGCAGCTTTTTCAATAATCATGTCTAGATCACTCCGCTTCTTCAAGACACCGTCAGCTAGCTTTACAGCAAAAGACGCATCACCTAGTCCTGGAGCAAATTCTGCAGCATTGCGGGCAACCACCTCTGGAATATTGTTTTCATTGAGACCCCGAAAATCCCACTCAAAAAGAGATTGTAGAACTATTGAGCGAGCGAGATGTCGGTTTGCCATTTGAGTATGTAGATTTGATAAGAACAGGGCTTGTTTTTATATGCACCTTATATTGTAAACGAAACTGCCTAGGATGCAAGGGGTAGTACGGCCATTTGTTAATAATCACAACATGTCCAATGCCTTCCAGATATCATCCTCCTTGAAGCCTTTTTTCATCAGCGTCTTGAAAATCTCCTCATTTACGTCTTTGCGCACATGATATTGAATTGTGACGACAAGACCATTCATGTCCTGAAGTTCGTATCCAGGACGACGCGCGGTATAATGAGAACCCTTGCTTGGAATAGCTTCAAGCCCAAGCCTCTCGATCGCTTTAATCCATTGCTTTTGCTTTTTTATGCGTACCAAAGAAGCCCAGAGATCTGCTCTTTTTCTTGTTTCATTTGCCATATTCTGTTTTGTGACTATCAGACTAAATAGAAAGTGAAGATCGAATGTCTATGATCTTTTTAGTAGCGTACGGAGAAAACCCATTTATATCTGAGGATTTGGGAATTTTTGCTCCTTTCTTTTTTATGCGGATCTGTTCTCGTATACCGAAAGCCGAATATACGGCATCACGCACGGATACGTTGATTTCGTCCTGAGTCGGATTGGAGCTTGGACCTCCGGTGATGATGCCAGAAATTTCCTCGCACTGTGCCATCCAGCCGTCCTTGCCCAAATTACGAACGATAAAATGCAGCATGCCTTTCTTGCCCACTTTGCCAATATGCTTATGCATTTTTGCAAGGTCTTCCGTGTTATAGAAAACGCCAATGTCGCGAACACGATTAATTGTGTAATTTTTCTTTTTCCTCATAGATGTGACTTTTATTATACAATAATACAAACAACACCCATCTTATTCATCAGACATTAAATTCTGATCAAAATTGGGTTTACTTTGTAGCCTTCTTTTCTTTCTTTGCAGCTTTTTTGTCAGCTTTCTTGGCAAGCTTTAGAGCATCTACTCCTTTGTAAAATCCGCAATTAGGGCAAGCTCGATGCTTTTGAGTAGGCATACCGCACTTTTCACAAAGAATAGAGCCAACACCATCTAGGGCGTGGTGGCTTCGGCGGTTCCGAGTATGACCTCGGGTATGTCGCATGTGGTTAACCATATAGGGGGCCATTATACATGGTTTTTTGGGTTCGGCAAGACGGCAAAGCAAGAGCTAGGCAAGCCTTCGGCAAAAGCTTTTGCGATGCTGACAGCAGAGGCCATGCCTTTTGATCATATTCCTATGACCCAGGGTTCCATATCCCTTATGCATATCGAAACCATATTCTTCATGCTTCAGACAAAGTTTTTTCATATACGAATCCCTATGAACTTTCGCCAAAATTGAGGCAAAAGAAATTATGGGAAAAAGAGTATCGCCTTTGATATGAGTTTCTTGATTGATAAATTCTTCAGGTGCTTTCAGTCCTCCATCCAGTAGTACGAGACATTCTGAGGTCATTATATTGTTTTTTTTCAAAAGTGATTTGAGACAATCATTCAGTAGCCTTTTTATACACACCGCAATTCCCTTTTTATCTATTTGCCTTGCCGTTGCATTTTTTATTTGAAAAAAGATTTCAGATCTATTGCGAATCAGCTCGTTCCAGAGTTCCCTATCTTTCTCTTTCATACCTTTTGAATCAGTGAGCTTTCTGATTTTTTCTTTTGATAATTCCCTTACAAGTGCGTTGGATTTTTTATCACCAGCAACAAATGGAACCAAACACGCACAAACCGTAACCGGACCAGCCAAAGGCCCTCGGCCGACCTCATCGATACCTATGAGGTATTTGATGCCTGTTTTTGGGATCTTTTTCATAACATTAGACAATGAAAACTGAGAAAATCGGACCTTAAGAATTGATCAAATATTTGTTAATATTATACCAAATGGCCGACACTCCCAAAACTGAACCGGAAATCGTCAAATCTCCTTTTGTCCACCTGCATACTCATAGTCATTATAGCCTCCTCCAGGCTTTGCCCAAGATCGATGAGTTAGTGAAAAGGGCGAAAAAGTTTGGCATGGACGCTGTCGCTCTGACCGACAATGGCAATCTTTATGGTGCAATAGAATTTTTTAAAGAATGTGAAAAACACGGCATCAAAGGAATCATCGGCGTGGATTTCTTTGTTGCTGCAAGAACAAGGCATGATAAAGAGCCGAGGATAGACAATCGCACAAAAAAACTACTACTACTCGCCGAGACCCTCGAAGGTTATTATAACCTCGTCAAACTCGTAACAAAATCAAACTTTGAGGGATTCTATTACCGCCCACGTATTGATCGAGAATTGATCGAGCAACATAAAGCTGGACTGATCGCAATTCTGCCATCTTTCGGAGGTGAAGTGGCCAATGCTATTCGAATCGGTAATAGAGACGAGGCTCGACAATTCATCGAACAATACAAATCGATTTTTAATGAAAACCTGACACCTGAAGAAGCGTCTGATCCTGCTACAGCAAAAGTCTTTGTGGAAATAACCAAACATGAAGATATCGAAAATCATGATCAGGTTATGACTCGGGTCAAAGAACTGGCGACAGAAATGGGCGTTCCGATTGTGGCGGCGCAAAATGTTTTTTATATGAATAAGGATGATAAAAAAGCTCGCACCACCCTCCTCTCAGTCCAAAAGAGTTTTGCTAGTGGACCAGTCGAAGATGATGACGGTGACTTTTCTTTCCTCAATACAGATGAGATGCAAACATTATTTAAAGATATGCCAGAAGCAATCGCCAATACTCGAATAATCGCTGATAGGTGCAATGTCAAAGTAAAGCTCGGTGATTGGGTATTCCCAAAAATAAATATTGATACATCTAAAATTGCAGACGAGATCTCATCAGAAGGAGTTTACAAGGACAGACCTTATGATGCCGAATTGCGACGGCTAGTATATTTGGGATTTGAAAAAAGAAATGTTGAAAAAACTGAAGCAATGGTGAAACGCGCTGAATATGAGCTTGAAGTAATCCGTAATAAGGGATATGCACCATACTTCCTGGTGGTAGCTGACCTGCTACGTTTTGCAAAAGCAAATAAAATTCTTTCAAATATTCGAGGGTCAGTATCCGGATCATTGGTAACATTCCTCGCAGGCATCACCAATATTAACCCTATCGAATATGCCATCCCGTTCGAGCGATTTTTGAACCCAGACCGCCCCTCCGCCCCCGATATCGATATGGACTTTGCCGATGACCGTCGCGACGAAGTTATCGAATATGCCAGGGAAAAATATGGTCGTGAAAAAGTAGCCCAGATCGGTACATTCGGTACTATGGCTGCGAGAGGAAGTGTGCGAGATGTAACTAGAGCACTTGGGTTCCATGTATCCGTCGGAGATAGAATTGCAAAGATGATTCCGATGGGTAAACAAGGCTTCCCGATGACGATCGATCTAGCACTCGAACAAGTTCCAGAGCTCAAAGAAATTTATGAAAGCGAAGCTGATGTAAAGCGCATCATCGATATGGCAAAAAAAATCGAAGGTTGTGCTCGGCATATCTCAGTTCATGCTGCTGGTGTCGTTATCTCTCCGACTGAGATAACCGACTATACCCCTCTCCAATACGATACAAAGGGTGAGCAAAAAGTCATAACTCAATATGATATGTATTCGATCGAGGATGCAGGACTTTTGAAATTCGACTTCCTTGGTCTCAAAAACCTTTCTATCATTGCCGATACCCTGAATCTAATAGAAGAACGCCATGGCATCTCCGTCGATCTAGATAATATTGATCTCCTTGATCAAAAAACATATGAAATGCTCCAGCGCGGCGATACCGAAGATCTTTTCCAATTGAATGGTGATGGCATGACAAGATTCCTCAAGGAATTAAAACCTACCAATATCCATGACATCAATGCCATGGTAGCCCTATACCGGCCAGGACCATTGCAGTTCATTCCTGATTATATTGCCCGCAAGCATGACAAGTCCAAAATTCCTGATATGGACCCAGATATTTACAAGATTCTTGAGCCCACATTCGGTGTACTTGTTTACCAAGATGATCTCTTGATGATGGCCCATATACTTGCCGGATATTCTTGGGGAGAAGTAGACAAATTCCGCAAGGCCGTAGGAAAAAAGATTCCTGAAGAGATGGCATTGCAAAAAGAAAAATTTATCAAGGGTTGTATTGAGCATAGTAAATGGACACATGCTCGTGGAGAAGAAGTATGGAAATGGATCGAACCTTTTGCTGCATATGGATTCAACAAATCGCATTCAGTTTCGTATGGTCGTGTTGCATATATCACTGCATATCTCAAAGCGAATTATCTCGCTGAATATATGAGTTCGGTACTAACGCATGAATCTAGCGATATCGAGAAGATCGCGGTTTCAGTTCGTGAATGCGAGCGACTAGGGGTTCCGGTCCTGCCGCCAGATATTAATGAAAGCTATACAATGTTTACCGTCGTCGATCAGATTCAAGAAGATGGTACAAAGAAAGCAACAATCCGCTTCGGATTAAATTGCATCAAAAATTTCGGTGAGGGTATTGCTACAGCTATTATCAATGAGCGCAATAGCAATGGAAAATTCAAGTCACTCGAGGATTTTCTCCTACGTATTCGTGACAAGAATCTCAATAAGAAATCCCTAGAATCATTAATCAAAGCTGGAGCACTGGATGTATTTGAAGATCGCGGTATTATGATGCACAACCTTGAGTCATTGCTTCATTTCAATAAAGAGCATCAGAAAAATCTCGCTGGTCAAACTTCTCTTTTCGCAGGACTCACTGACACCAGTACCGGCACCACGGTAGATGGCCTTCGATTAGTGCAGCAAGGTAAAGTCGACAAGGGTGTAGAGTTGGCATGGGAAAAAGAATTGATTGGTCTTTTTGTATCAGGACATCCTCTCGACAAGTACAAGCACATCTTCGAAAAGCGTGAAGAAAACCTAGAGCGCATCAAGAGGCAGATTATCGAAGAGGGTGATAAATACAGTGAAGCCAATGCAAAGGAAAAAACTATCAAGGGTAAAAATGGTGCCTCATATGTAGTGAAGGATACATATTCGCGAGCGGTCATTGCCGCTGGAATTATCGAAGAAATAAAGGAGATTCCAACGAAAAAAGATCCGACTCAAAAACTATTATTCATGAGAGTAGCTGATTTCAGCGGGTCAATCGAGATGGTTGTTTTTCCAAAAATCTACGAACAATTCAAGTCTGTATTGGTACCTGATAAATGCGTTGTCATGCGTGCCAAAACATCATTCCGCAACGAAAGTCCAAGCTTAATTTTGGATAGCGTACGGGTATTGGTTTAGATGTGGATAAATTACAAAAAGCCGGGCAAAAACTTTATCCAAATTTAATGTCGACTAAAGCATACTGCCCTGCATGACAGAAAATAATTCACATGCAAACGACAATGCCAAAACAAATAAATCTGTGCCTGATGGATGTATACCATATGACATTAGGGATAATCCAAATGGCAAACCTTCACCATATATATTTGGTATGGCTATGATGGAATGCAATAGTATCGAGGAACTTTTGCGTGCAATAAATTCGGTACAAAAGGAACTACTTCGAGATGTGATAGATATTACAAAGCAGACCATATCAGTCAGCCAACAATATACAGATGCAAATATTGATTGCTTACAAAAGCAGATCGTCAGCCTACAGGAGATAATTCAGGCTATATACGGAATGATCAGCAAAGCAGTAGATACCGTCAAAAAACCAAGGTCACGAAAAAACAAGCGGGATAATAAGCCTTTTGCCTAAAGGACCAAAAAATACTACTATAGTCATATTATGTCAGAATCAAATACGGAAAGACTGAATCAAAAGCGTCATACCCTAGCCCACCTCCTAGCGGCCAGTGTCAGAGAGCTATTCCCAGGATCACAGAATGCAATTGGGCCAGCTATAGATGATGGCTTCTATCAAGATTTTGAGATCAATGGCCATCTATCCGATGCCGATCTACCTCGTATAGAGAATAAGATGCGAGAAATACTTGAGACATGGACTGGGTTTGATCGCAAAGAAGTCTCAAAAGATGAGGCCTTGGATGAATTCTCATGGAACAAATACAAGAGTGAACTTATCGAGGATTTTGCAAAAGAAGGCAAGAGCATGACATTTTATACGTCTGGGAATTTCATCGATCTATGTAAAGGTGGTCATAGTGATAATCCTTCTAAAGAAATTGCTCCAGATTCCTTTGTCCTCACTCGCTTGGCAGGTGCATATTGGAAAGGTGATGAAAAAAATAAGATGCTCACTCGTATTTATGGACTTGCTTTCGATACCAAAGCAGAACTCGATGCATATATTGCACAGCAAGAGGAGGCAAAGAAGAGAGATCATAGAAAGTTGGGTAAGGAATTAAATCTTTTTACAGTTTCTGATCTGGTCGGAGCTGGACTCCCTCTCATGCAACCAAAAGGCATGATCATTCGTAAAGCAATAGAAGATTATCTATGGGATCTTCACAAAGATCATGGGTACAGTCGTGTTTGGACTCCACATATCGCCAAGGTTGCACTTTATGAGACATCCGGCCATGCAGCAAAATTCGGAGATGAGTTATTTCGTGTCCAAGGCAAGGAGGATTCTTTTATCATGAAGCCCATGAACTGTCCTCATCATATGCAGATATTTGCAGATAATCAGTTTTCATATCGAGACATGCCGATTCGATATTTTGAGCCAGCAACAGTATATAGAGATGAAAAATCAGGACAGCTCGGAGGACTGACTCGTGTTCGATCGATCACCCAAGATGATGGACATCTCTTCTGCAGATCATCTCAGATTCTCGATGAAGCTCAAATCATCGTGAGAATCATCAAGGAATTCTATACGACCATGGATATGATAGATGGGTATTGGGTTCGGCTCTCATTGAGAGGAGAGGATAAGAGCGCATATCTAGGATCAGATGATGTTTGGGATTTAGCGGAATCTTCTTTGAAAAAAATATGTGATGAAGAAAATCTTCCATACAAAGAAGCGATGAATGAGGCGGCATTCTACGGACCAAAGCTTGATTTCATGTTCAAAGACGCGATCGGTCGCGAATGGCAACTCGCTACAATCCAACTAGACTTCAACCTACCTGAACGATTTGATCTTTCTTTTATCAATGAAAAAGGTGAGAAAGAACGTCCAGTGGTATTCCACCGCGCAATCTCTGGATCTCTAGAGCGATTCATGGGTGTCATGATAGAACACTTTGCAGGCTCCTTCCCTCTCTGGCTTTCACCAGTTCAGGCAAAGATAATTCCAATTGGCGAACGACAATTCGACTATGCACAGAGTATTGCGAATGAGTTCAAGAAAGCTGGAATTAGGATTGAAGTAGATTTGTCAAACGAAAGCCTCGGTAAAAAAGTCCGTGCATCAAAAACCGAAAAAGTTCCGTATGCGATCGTTATCGGCGATAAAGAAATGGAGTCAGGGAATATTTCACTTGAGGGCAGGACGGAAAAAATTGAAGGTAAATCGGTAGCTGATGCTATTGCGTTTCTCAAAGAAAAGATAGATTCGAAGAGTTTGTAGGGCTTGACGACGGTGTTTTGGTATTGTAATCTCTCGGCAGATGCACAAAGGCTGAATGCATCAAGCAATTCTTGTTCAGCCAAAACATTACTGAAAATCACACACATGTATCCTATACTTGCCTCTCTTACCTCACTTATGTGGCTGGGAATCGCGCTGGTCTGCGCTGGCATCGCCTATCTCCTCACGACCCACAGCAGTGTCAGGAATGCCTTCAAATTCACAGATTCGGTATACGATGGCGTCCATAAGCCGTTCGATTGGGAAAACAAAGAGGGTCGTTCGCATAAAGCCTGGTTCATTTCCCTCTTGCTCAAAACACAGAGCTGGGCCGCCACGGGGATACCGTTGATAATCCTCATCGTCGTCGAAGGCCTCATCGGCTTCGTTCGCATGCTGCGAAACAAGATCAATAATACGGCTAAATCACCAACTGGATCTCCATCCAGCACGATCGCTGAAAACTCCGAGTTGTCACGACCTGATGAGAATCATGAGAGTGATAAAACATCAAGCGTACCGGATCTAAGACTTCATGTCGACAATCCGTATGATTTGCGGCCAGGATCACCGATTCTCAAACCAGGGCAACATCAGAACCCTTCTGATTCAGACAACAAATAAGTTTGGATCCGCATCACAAAACACAAAAGCCGCCGGCTTCAGGCCGGCGGCTATTGCTTTGCATAGATTAGGATTACATTACTTAATCAATCCCCTCTTTCGCATATTGTCCAGCTTGAACTGATTGATTCGATCTGCTGCCGAAGCATTTGCAGATGAGATACCTGCAGTAGCTAGTCGCTTTCGTCGATTTACCATTACGTATCCGACATATCCACTCCAGATCAAGAGTCCTAGGATGAATAGAGCGACCTTCCAACCGAAGCTGATTCCAGTTGCAGGAACCTGACTTAGGAATACTCCTGAGATAGGCTGACCAGCACCAGGCTCTCTGATGACAGTTACATTCGAGATTGGAGCGCCTCCAGTCACTGTCATATTACATGAGGCAGTTTGGGTCTGGCCATTTCCATATACAGTTACGGTTGCAGACTTCACACCTCCAGTTGAATATGTCTTTTGGATTGCCTGTGAGTTTCCATAAGAAAGCCCATCAGTTCCTGACCATGAATATGTATATCCATAATTGTTTCCACCAGTTACATATGCGGTCCAGATTACATTCTGACCAATAGTTGCAGTAAGTGGGCTGGCAATACAGTACACACCAAGATTATTGTTCGGGTAATAGTTACCTTCTACGTTAGTAGAACATGTTCGTGAGATTGACTGACCATTTGAGTAAATGATGACAGTGGCAGTCTTTGGACCGAAGGTAGAAAATCTTCCTGTGAATGTTCGAGAGTTGCTCGAGATTCCATCAGATCCAGACCAAGAATATGTGTAGTTTCCATTTCCTCCTGTAGCATTAGCCGTGAATGTCACATCTTGATTGATATAGACATTCGAAGGAGAGATATAACAGTTTCCGTCTAAATACTGTGCAGGTGGATTTACAGTTCCACTGATAGGTGTACCTCCATTGATCACAATATTGATCGGATTGTTGTTAACGTTATTGTTATTGTTGACGTTGGTATTGTTCGCAACGGCATTAGAGTTAGAGTTTGATGAATTTGCATTTACATTCGTAGTCGAAGGAGTGGTGTACTGATATACATAGTTTGGAGCTGGTGTATACATGTACGGAGTCGACTGTGGTCTAGAGTAGTACTGGTAGTCGTATGACTGGGGTTGGTATGTGTATGAAGGAGAAGAATATGAAGGATACGAATAATCATAGTAGTCTGAAGAGCCGTAATAATCGTATTCAGGCTGGTAGTATGATCCGTAGTAGTCGTACTCAGGCTCATAGTAAGATCCATAGTAGTCATATTCAGTCTCATATTCATACTGAGGAGCATAGTCCCCTTCGATTCCCCAATAGTCCGACGTAGAAGCCAGAGCTTTTGAAGGAACAAGGGCGAATGCGAAGGAAATAACAAGTGCAATGATGGCAATTGTCATCAATTTCGCAGAATGCGTCTTGAAGGTGTTATTTTTTGATGTAATCATAAATTTTTTCATATTCTTGATAACGAGAACATTATATAGTACTAGTTCAGATTCGTCAAGTAGTAAGTCTCGATTATATTCTGATAGCCAGAGGATGTGGCGTCTATATTGCCAAATACTCATATATATGGCCATATTATACCCATTGACAATATCTATATACAGTGTATAATGTACGAGAGTAAGCTCATTACACATGACGAAAGCCCTCTGACAGATTTTGCCCTAATGCCAGGTTGATATGAGAATAACGATGGCGATGCGAGGTTCTGAATAGCTCTATTCATTCGATTCCACAAGAATATCGAGTGCGGAGAGCTATTCAGCATCAAATATCACCATCAACTCCACCCCATATACACCCGCACACATGAAAACTAAACTCAGTTCCCTGCTCCGCCCTGTCGCAGCCCTCCCCGTTGCCATCCTTGCGCTCGCCACATCGGCTTGCACTGAAGTGCATCGCGTCGGCGTCCAGCCACCACCTCAGATGGTGCACATGGCTGGACCAGAACCTCAAGGTCCTGGCATCTCCTGCGCACAAGCCGGACCAGAGCAATGTGCTCCAGGTCCGCAAGTACCTCCGATGAACGTCGGGCCACGAGGACATGGCCGGCAGCAACCGGTTGCCGTCACCAGGCACACCGCCCGGACTGGACCGATACATTCAGAGGGGCCTCCGGCCCAAGCAGATGAGTTCTATCGGAAAGGAAAGGGGTACAAGAAGTACCTCCTCGGGGCGAACGGCGAAAAAATTCTCGTCGATCGCGTCGGTGTCAACGACGAAGGGGCCATCGCCTCTATGCGCGCCAGCGGGCGCGAACCGATAAGTGGATCGCTCGAGCAGATTGACGCCTCGCAGGTGCCGTCGGAAGCGATGGAGAAAATTCAGCGCGAATATCAAGCGTTGAAAGGACGCGGCCAACCGCGTCCTGCTCCCCGTCCAGCACCCCGCCGCTAAGTCTGCCGCAAACACTCTTAGCGAAGATGCCGTTTCGGATGCCATCATGGCACCGAGACGGCATTTTATTTTCTACTTTTTTAATTATTTTTATATTAAAACCACTAAACTTAAGACTCAGGCATTACTTGACGTACAGCAATATCGAGTGTATAATATTTTAGGAGTTTAATCGGGTAAATATTCCACGATCCAACTGAAGCGCAATCCGCGCAGCTCCTTTCCAACCAACCACACCAAATACCAACCTATGAAAACGAGTACACTGCTCGCCATCACTATGATGCTGTCCCCTACCTTGGCAACAAGCCAGCAGCAAGGACAGGCCACTATTGTCGCCGTGACCCCGGTCACAGTGACGCCAGTCAGGGTTACACCAATCCAGGTTAATCCGGCAACGATATCGCCTGAGAAAGCCGAGGGCAATACAGGGAAACCTGCGACTCCTCCTCCTGCGAAAGAGCCGGCACGGGAATTCCCGCAACCACTTTTGAACCAAGCAGCTGTGCCGGTGCCGCAAGTCGAACCTGCTACAGTACCGCCGAAGGCAAAAGTTGTACCAGAGGAAACCTCGATGCCAGAAAAAACTACTGAGGCAAAGGATGCGAAAGCTCCGGCCGCAAGTACCGAAGGTTCGGTCCGTCTCCACTTCGATTTAGACAAACAGACGTTTACGTGGACCGGCAACGGCATCACGAAGACGGGCCCAATCGCCAGCGGAAAAATCGGCACCGAGACTCCAACAGGAGCAAACCTAAAGGTCGTTCAGAAATTCGGCAAGGATCATGTATCAACTCAGTTCCCCGGAGCAAAGATGCCATACATGCTTCAGATCGGAGGAACGGACGATCAAGGAAGGGACGTAACCTCGCGCGGTATCGGATCGCACGGTGTACCTATCGGATTCGGATTGAAAAACGAAGACGGTGGGCAATACCCGGCATCCCATGGTTGCATTCGAATGAGCACCGCAAACGCGGAATGGCTATTCGTGCATACCCCAAAAGGAACACCGGTGAAAATCACTGGCTCCGCCAAAACGTACTTGGCCACCAACCGAGTCATGCCATGGCAACGCTCCGGTGCTGAAAATGCACTGAAGCAGCTATCAAATGGCGAATGGGCTTTCATCAAGCCTATGACGAAGGAAGGTGCAGCGTTTCTGGTAGCAGAACTCCAGGCTGGAAGGCTCGGTCTCTGCAAGTTGCCAAAAGTAGTCCCCGATCAATGCCCTGTGAACTTCCCAGATATACCCGAGTTGGGTGACCCGAAGAAGCAAACGCTTGCCGAAAGGCAGAGCCGGTATTTCACCGGTACTGAGCTGAAGCAAGGACTGGCCACTTTGGCCAACTTCCACGTCAAAAGGTACGTCAGGCCGTAAAGGCATGTGGTTCGGAATCACGAGCCTGCTGTTGCAGGACGCTAGCGATGAGTAATCATTCGCGAAACGTCTCTGCAGCGGCAGGCTTTCTTTTTTTACACCTTCCTCACACTCACCAAATCCGCCTCCACCACATACCTATCCTGATCTCTTCCAAAACTATCGCAAGTAGAAAGCGTTAACATATTATTTGTTGTATCGAATTCGACTAGTTGCTTACTTTTATCGACAAGTTTTACAGTTGTAACTCGATATTCATAGACTGCGCTTTTCGAATAGACCGTAATCATTGCACCTTGCTTAACATTTTTTAATTTATTAAAGACTTTATACGCCTCATTCTGCACAACACTAAATCCTGTGCTATGACCAAAGATGAACATATTGCCGATACCAGGAAGGCCTGAGCCAGGGTATCTGACGGCGCTTCTAGTTAGAGCAGCATCGAGTACCTCAAAAGAAGTGGATTTTGGATTACTAATCGTAGTATCGACAGAGATGGATGGGATAACAAGCCTGGTAGGTTCTTCGGCATACATAGTGATTCCAGTATTGGTCTTGATCTCTGTCCCAGTTGAGATTTGACTACCAGTATTTATAGGACCAGCACTTCCCGTTCCCATATTAGAATTATTCCAATTGGAGTTTACTGTTGTATCTATATTAGTATTAGAGTTTGTGACTGAATTGACACCAGAATTTGCGCCACTATTTTGATTACTACTAGTATTATTTGTAGCAAGTCTATTATTCCGACTCGGATCCAATGGTTTGCCCTCGACAATCTCCCGAACCGCATCGCGTGTGATTTGTTCGAATGTCCTACTGCCTTCAGGCATGAATTCCGACGGAAGCAAACCTACCATAGCCAAAAAGACTACACTGACGATGAATATTCCGCAGAACCATGCGATGAACTGTATTTCATGCTTTGCAAAAAGGTTTTTCATAAGTTCTTTTGACATTTAGTATATCATAGGTTCATTTCTTGACAAATATTTCCTATGTAGTATAATATGCTTGTTATCAAAAGGTTAGGGCAAACAGCCCTCTAAGCCAATAAATCTCTATGAACAACTCAATCGAAATCAATGAAGAAAAGAAACCGATGAGAACCGCGATCAAACTAGTTATTGTCGTGATCATTTTGATTTTCTTGGTATTCCTATCAATAGGAATTGTTAAAATCGTTCCAAAAGCCCTCAATTCCCTAGCCACTGCCAGTCTCTCAATCGGCAATGTCTTCTCTGGAGATAATGCAAGCTCAACTGATACTGGAACTGATACCGTTACCCCTGTCGCTACTAGTTCAAGTGGAGGATTTTCTATCCGAGATCTTACTAATCCATATAGCACCAGCACACCTAACTGGGTACCAACTCCAGCTAGTACTACAACATCAACTGGTCCTAACACCCCATCAAATTGGAGTACAGGTTCTAATTCTGGATCAAATTATCCAACCTTAAATGAAAGTGGCCAAGCATCAAATCCAAATTACCGTGCGATCGGACCGTCTGATCTTGCTGTTGTGATTATTTCAAAAGGAGTGATCAGCAAGACTACCGGACAATATGTCCCAACAAACAATTTCACCACTGATGATATGGTTGTCGTAAAATTTAAAATTGAGAACCGTGGCCTATACGCTACTGGTCCATGGTCTGCAAGAGTAGATATGCCTTCGAATAATGTTGCAGACAAAGTTAGAACCTTGGGTCCTATCAACTCATTATATGCAGGAAGCGCAATTACAGGTGAAGCTAGGTTTGATAATCCAATGGCTGGTAATCAGGCTGTCACTATTACAGTCGATACAAATAACACCACACAGGATCAGGATCGAAGTAATAACATAATAACCGTTCCAATCTTTGCATCTGGAACAAATATTGGTGGCTACAATCCTGGCACATCTGGAGATCTCCAACTGACGATTTTACAGACTGGAACAGTGAATGCATATGGACAATTTATCGCAAACTCATATCCTAGAATTGGAGAGAAAGTGGCTGTCCGATTCCAGGTTACAAATGTTGGTGGTATGACTGTCCCTGCCTGGGCATGGAGAGCAGATTTATCAGGATCAACATATAATACATACACTACTGCAGAAGCTGCACTAGCACCAGGTGCTTCGACAAGAATAATTGTAGGATTCGATACCTTCAATTATGGAGTATCGACATTGACTATCACAGCTGATTCGAACAATCAAATCTATGAGCTAAATGAGTCTAATAATACTAGTGCAGTTACGGTGAATGTTAGTTACTAACCGAATATTGCATCTAGTTTGATAAAAATGAAAGCGCCGATTTCGTGAGAAGTCGGCATTTTCATTTTATAATTCCACTCTATCGAAAGTGAACCACCTCATCCGCCTCACAGGGATATTATATTTCTGCTCGATGATCCACCCAGCATTATTGAATACGGCGTAATTCCAGTCATAGCCGATTTTGTGAGCCATATCTCGGAGGACCTGTTCCGATTCCCCTTCTAGTTCTACGTATGTAGGAATTTTCGGCCATGTATCTATGTCAAAAGTAACTCCATCCAACACAAAGGAGTGCCTGAGTTTTTGCTGACGACGAAATGGTACAAGTCCGACTTTTTCAAAAATCATTTCGGCTTTCTGAGGATCATTGATCTCAATCTCAATCTCAGTAGATCCATCGATTGAATGAGTTATATGTTCCTTATAAGAGACCGAAGATTTCTCGCCATCAGTTCTAATGCGGATAAATTTACCATCTGTTGTCCAGTGCCCTTCTTTATCATTTATTATCACTTCTTCGAGCATCTTCTCTCCAAGATCATTAGCACCTAATTCAAGAAGTCTTTTGATAAGACCCTCCTTATCGATTTCCAAAAAACGGCATTCTATTTCTGCTATGGAGTCGTATTTTTGATCAGACATAGCACAAATCATATCATCCCCACCCCACCTTGCAATTGAGCTTGCGTACCAGCAATTTGCGCTATATTTAGTACTGCAAACAATGCAAGGACCCTCGGGTCTTTTAACAACATAAAAACACATTAATGCACAAACTTACTTTTATACTTTTGGCAATCGGAGGTCTCAACTGGCTAATATTCGGCCTCACAGGATGGGATGTAGGCCAGCTATTCGGTGGAATGGATGCAATGGTTTCAAAGATCATTTACATCCTTGTTGGAGTTTCGGCTGTATATGAGATCCTTACGCATAAGAAATGCTGCACATGCTGTGGCAAGTCTTCGGCTCCTGCTACGCCTAGCATGTAATCGTTCGAAATTCGAAAATTATTATTTAGAAAAAGCTCGATTTATTATCGAGCTTTTTCTTTTATTAGACATCCAACCTCGCAGTCTTAGCATTTGTTTGGATGAATGTTTTTCGAGAAGGCACATCGCTACCCATCAATACATCGATAACCTTATCAGCCTCAGCAGCATCTTCGATAGCAACCTGCTTCAATACGCGCTGCTTCACATCCATAGTAGTCTCTCCTAGCTCTTCTGCATTCATTTCTCCGAGACCCTTGTATCGCTGGATATGAGGTTTCTTCGGCTTTGCATTTTTTCCTTTTACAGCCACTTCTTCGCCTTCATTCTCTTCATCTTCGTTTTCAGGGTTTTCATTCGCAGCATCACCTTCATCTCCACCCTCGCTTTCTTTTTCCAATAATTCATTGGCATCAAAGCCCATTTTTTTCAAATGATTCTGCAATTCTTCATCACTGTAAAAATAACTGATCTCCTTGCCCATCTTTACCTTGAAGAGAGGTGGTTGCGCAATATATATGTATCCACCCTCGATCAATGGTCTGAAATATCTATACAAAAGAGTCAGGATGAGTGTGCGGATATGAGCGCCGTCCACATCGGCATCAGTTGCAATAATGATCTTGTGATATCGAAGCTTGCTTATGTCGAAGAGATCGCCGATTGCTGTTCCCATAGCAACGACGAGATTACGAATCTGCTCAGAGGCAAGCATCTTGTCTAGTCGTGCTCGCTCGATATTGAGGATCTTACCTCGGAGTGGAAGGACTGCCTGAGTTCGTCGGTCACGCCCCATCTTTGCTGTACCACCCGCTGAATCTCCCTCTACGATGAAGAGCTCTGATTCTTCTGCACGTTTGCTCTGACAGTCCGCTAACTTGCCTGGCAATGTCATGCCTTCGAGAGCACCTTTGCGGAGTACGGAGTCCTTGGCTGCTTTTGCGGCCTTACGAGCACGCATGGCGAGAAGTCCTTTGCCAATAATAGCCTTGGCATCTTCTGGATTCTCCTCCATATATTCTGCAAATGCTTCTCCAAATACGGTAGCAGTAGCGGCCTGAGCTTCAGTTGATCCGAGTTTGGCTTTGGTCTGGCCTTCGAATTGAATTTCTGGAAGCTTGACTGAAACTACTGCAACTAGCCCTTCCTGAACATCCTCACCCGTCAAGCTCTCTTCGCTCTCTTTGATAAGGTTATTCTTTTTTGCATAAGTATTAATACTCCTAGTCAGAGCTGTCTTGAATCCGGCGATATGCGTACCACCTTCTGAGTTATAAGTATTATTGGCAAATGCGACTATTTTGGCATTAATATCGTCAATGTATTGGAGTGCTATTTCTACTTGAACATCTTGATTGGTGCCCTTGGTTTCTTTTTCTGTATAAAAAATTGACTTATGCAATGGCTTCTGGCTCTGATTATAAAAGGCAACCAGTGAACGCAACCCCCCTTCAAAACAGAATGACATGGACGGAACATTGAGGCGCTGATCCTTAAGGTACATTGTCGAATGGTCTTCGAGTAGATTCTTGATCAATTTTTGATCAGCACCTCTAGCATCGATAACATTAATCTCTAGACCTTTTACTAAATATGCCTGCTGACGAAGATGATTGACGACCTTCTGCCAGTCATAGACCACACCCTCCTTAAAGATTTCAGCATCGGCCTTGAACATGATGATAGAACCATGTTCTTTTGTTTTACCAACCTGCTTTACTTTGTACTGAGGTTTGCCGATCTTGTAATCCTGCATGTGTATGCCGCCGTTTTTGTGCACAATAGCCTGGGCATGGATCGAGAGCGCATTCATGACTGAAGCACCTACTCCATGCAAACCACCAGAAACCTTATAGCCACCATCCTCTCCTCCGAATTTTCCTCCAGCATGAAGAGTGGTCATGATTGTCTCGAGCGCAGAAACCTTTGTTTTCGGATGGATATCTACAGGAATTCCTCGTCCATTATCAACTACTCGAACATAGCCATCAGGTAGAAGGGCAACTTCGATATGATCACAATGCCCGCCCATGGCCTCATCTCTCGAGTTATCGAAAATTTCCCAAATCAAGTGGTGGAGACCTTCTGGACCAGTTGTACCAATATACATACCCGGTCGCTTTCGTACCGGTTCTAGGCCTTCGAGGACCTGGATGGCTTCTGCTCCATAGCTGCCTTTAGGGGCTTTTTTTGCGTCGTCTTTGGACATACATTTGGATCTTTTATCGCTTTTTATGGCAAATTTTGTGTTGTTTTTACATTTATATTGTAGCAGAGAAAGACCCTTTATACTTGTTGAAATATAGGGATTTTATGGTGTAGTTAGATAAATATCAGCCATTCTGGCCATAACGAAACTTAGACAATAATTAGACCTATGGATAAGATTTATGTTAACAAATCTCAAATCCCTAATGCAGTTCTGTAAATTCTAACCCTGTCTATAAGACCTGGAAATTGTTCACCAGAATAATATGGGTTATAACCTATGTACAACTCATAATCTTCGTCTACAATAGGGTATTTTATTGCAGGTAATCCTGAACTTGTTGGAACAACCTCTTTGCCATCAAAAATTACCTTTATACGAGAATTAACACCATCGTATATGGCTACGATATGATGCCATTTATTTGGTGTCATATTGACTGGTGCCGACAAATAAGCATAACCATATGCACTACCCACTCCGTCTATCCTGAAGCTAAGACACTGGACGCAGGCCCCAGCCCATGAAACCGGGTTGTAATATAAATTATATGAAGCTTTTCCAATAATACCAAATGGCTGATTATTATATAATGGCTTTATAAAAGCCTCAATTATGATTGAATTGTTTCCGGGCCCCAAACCACTTGGAGTTGTATCTTGGATTTCTATATACCCATTCATGTCTCCTGCATCAAAAGCACTACCCTCAATGCTATCAGATGTGGAAAAGCCTCCAATATTGGTACCATCATATTGGCCATCTCCAGAATCTTTTCCAAGATCATTCACATCATTAAAATTCCATTCGGCAATTTTTTCATTCGAATGTTCGATACTAGTGCTGAATAAAAGATGACGCGCAATAATTGCCTTTTCACGGCTTGCCGCATAAGAAATCGAGGCTATACTTGAAATAATTCCAATTATGGCAATAACAACTAGAAGTTCTAGCAAGGTAAAAGCCTTATTTGATCCAGGTTTTGTAAATAGTAGATGTTTGTTTTGCATTCAAGTAATTATTTAATGTCAATCATTCATCATATTTATACCATGAAATCAAGAATAATACCTTGTATATCTTATTACCCCCCATACTAACTTTCTTGATACTTAATACATAAACCCTTTATTAAAAATAAAGGCTTAAATCAATGACTACCTCACCTCCCACCCCTCTTTCTCCCCTATCTTCTTCAGAATCTGATCCATTACACCCTGAACCTCAGCATCAGTGAGCGTTCGATCACCTGCCTGGAACACCATACGGAACCCGTATGACGTCTTTTCAACTTCACCTGTTTCTTTGTTCTTCTTCTCGAATTCGTCGAACTGGCGGATCCGTACAATAATCGAACCATTAGCTTCTCTGATCAATTCTCTCAATTCCTCTGCCCGACCGGTCGGACCTGGAATAAATACAGCAATGTCTCGGACAATATATGGATATGGAGAAAATCTCTTGAAACGTTTTGCAGATGTCATATCAACTAATTCAGAAATACTTGCATCTCCGCAAACTTTTGCATTATCTGAATTAGATTTAAATTCTTCTGGCGTCGGCAAGCTCGTGAGAACTGATTCAAAATTAATTTCAGCGATGCAATATGACACAGGAACCGCACCTCCTTGAGCCTCTGTTTCACCTTCAGTTATCGTCTGGTTCTCATTTGTCTCCAAACATTCAACCCCCTCCATTGGAAGACCCAGCGATTTTGCCACTTCTTGCATTGCAGTCTGGAGAGTTTTTTTGTTATTTTCTCTGGCCTTTTTACTTACTCTACTCGCAACACCTATCACCAAAGACCATGTTTCTTTTTTATTATTAAAAACATGACCAATATCAAAGATTCGTACATCCTCAGCAACTAAATTATTACCACCAAGCAAATCGATATTCTGAACATTGAAACAAAGAGCTTGTTTCATTCCATGACTCAAATTATTACGCAAATGACTTCGCTCGCTAGTTAGAGGATTGGCAAGAGCAATGTCACCTTTATCAATCAAAGTATGAGTATATATTTCAGAAAAACCAAAGCCGAGTAAAATATTCCTAGTTATGTTCGAATAGAAAAAACTTGGTAGCATTGGTACGGCTATATCTGCTTTTGGCACAACCTCTGGCATGGAATTGATACCCTTGAGACGTGCAACCTCTTCGATGATATCTTCGGAGATCAGGAGATCGCGTCGATAGAAAGGCACAGTAACTATAATTTCATCGCCGTTTTTTTGTGTAGTAATCTCTAGCGATTTCAGAATATTCAAAATTTCATCTGCGCTCACATCTAAGCCGATTTTTTGTGATACAAAATCAGTAGTGATTTTTATTTGCGGAGTGAGCGCATCTGGATCAATACCTTTTCCAACTACAAATAATTTAGAGACCTGAATCTGAGGGCATTCTTTTTTTAGCAAAGAATAAAATTCATCCTGCGCTAATAATGTCCATTGTGGAGAGATATTATTTTCATAGCGCTTCGTCGAATCATTCTTGATGCCTACTTTCTGCGCCGTCTTTCGAATATATGAAGCATTATAGCTACCTGCTGTAATGATAATATTTCTAGTATTCTGATCAACTTCGGCCTTCTTACCGCCTTTTATTCCCATAATATCGAGCGCGCCTTCTGCATCAGAAATAACCATGACGCTCGAATCGAGTGTCACTTCTCGGCCATCGAGAAGAATTATTTTTTCTCCATCATTAGCAAAGCGAATATCGACATCTCCAACGAGCTTGTCCGCATCGAATGCATGCATCGGCTGAGCAATGTCAAGCATTACGTAGTTCGTCAGATCGACGATGGGGCTAATTGTTCGCTGACCGACTGCTTCGAGTGCATCCTTTAGCCACTGTGGTGAAGCCATAGACTGTGCATCAATTCCGCTGATTAGTCTTTTGGTAAAAATATGGACGTTATTATCATCAGCGATATTTGACTTTGGCATTTGCTGATCGAGTGGAGCGGATATTTCGTCAGCTTTTGGAGATGGATACTCCTTATTCTTAAAACCAGCATCGGTAAATGCATTGATCTCGCGCGCGAGATTTGCATGCCCGTATGCATAACATGCGCGATCTGGCAGAATTTTGACGTCGAGTACATGATCAGAAATTTCGCCATTAGCATTTTTTATTTCTTCAATCCCTTCCACTTCAAAAATATGCATCGTCAAAAGCTCCGCCAGTTTTTCTGGTTTTGGCAGTGGTTTTTCAAAATATGTTTGAAGCCAGTTATGTGAAAATTTCATACGTTAAAATTGTTCTACCAATCGCAAATCGCCAGAATACAGTAATCGGATATCATCGATCCCGAAAACCAGCATAGCCAGGCGATCGATCCCGCCACCGAATGCGAAGGCCTGCCATTTTTCTGGATCCAATCCAGCCTCACGAATGATATCAGGATGTGTCAGCCCGCCACCCATCACTTCGAGCCATCTATCCCCCCATTTCACATCGATCTCAACACTCGGTTCTGTAAATGGAAAAAAGCTAGGACGAAATCGCACTTCAGCATCTGGTCCGAATAATTTTTTATAAAAATGAGAAAGCGTTCCTTTCAAATCTGCTAACGAAACCTTTGGTGCCAACATCATACCCTCGACTTGATAGAACTCTGCTTCATGAGTTGCATCGGTCGCCTCATTTCGAAAAACTTTTCCCGGAACGACGATACGGAATCCTTCTGTTGGTAAATCGCCTTTGTGTTTTTTTACAAATTCTTCTAAAAAGCGAATCTGCACATTTGATGTATGTGTTCGAGGCAATAGGCGCTCGCCATTCGATGATTTTTCATTGAGCCAAAACGTATCCTGCATATCCCGCGAAGGATGATCCTTGGCTACACGAAGTCGATCGAAGTTATAGCTCTCCTCCTCAACCTCAGGACCCTCGGCAATCTGAAAACCCATCTCGGCAAAGATGACCTCAATCCGTCGCATAATTTGGGTCAAAGGGTGGAGGTGGCCTTTGTTTTGGGCTTCCATTTCAAGAGTCATTATGAAAATGAGTATATCACAAGCCACCAGCCTTTAAAACTGGATTTTTAGGTCATTTTCCGCTATATTTAAGTGAATTCGCCAGTAAGGCGCAGCCATAATCGTGCCCCTCATCCCTACCATTTTGATCTATGTATTCTCGTTCGTGACTGTCTTTTTTCAGGTCTTTTTGATTATTACCCTATTTGAGCATAGGGAGCAAAAACGCAAGGCTACAAAAGAAAATCGAGTCAATACCCAAGAATGTACCCCTCCCTGCGTTGATTCATCAAAAAAATATCCATCGGTCACAATCCTCGTCCCAGTCTTCAATGAGCAAGCTACCGTTGAAAAAACCATCGAGTCCCTACTAGCACTCGAATACCCTGCCGACAAGCTATTTATTATGGTAGTAGACGATGGTTCAAAGGATAATACTTGGA
>JACCDV010857112.1_pt1 | contig 22959 bp, 15 predicted proteins | sample 7446131 | NCBI WGS metagenome assembly JACCDV01 (sample SAMN15323448, study PRJNA562643) | freshwater metagenome | isolation source: river surface water | place: USA:Blue River Watershed | collected 2017-08-17
CTTGGATCGCTAGGAAGTAGCAGTAGTGTTCAAAAAACATTTACAGGCCTAGGGGTTAATCACTATCAGGTCAAGGTCTATTATGGTTATGCGCTGATGGCTGCATCATGGACCTATCCTCTCTTGCTACAACTGATAGACGGAAGTGGGACAGTTACGAATGATACAAAAACTCCTACTTGTGTGGCTGATGGATTGAGTGGATGTCTTTGGAGTCTTGGATGCTACTCCAACTATATAAAAACCGTTGCATATAGTTCTAACGCTCTTACTTTAAATTTCGTGCTGGCTAGCACTCTTGCAGCAGGCCAAGCATGGGGGATCAGAGATATTGTTATCGTGCTTACAACCTGCCATGCAAGCTGCGCTACATGCACTGCTGCAGCGTCGACTAACTGCATCACTTGTGCTGCAGGCCTCTATTTTTCAGGAACAATATGCATCTCGCAGTGTGCATATTATACAATGATTGACTCCAAGCAATGCGTCATTAGCTGTCCAAGCTATTACTATCTCAATACCATTAATAGCTTCTGTGAGGCGTGTCCAACTGGCTGCCCTACATGCACATCTTATAATTAGTGTATCAGCTGGGACGAGAGTTCGAAGCCAAGCAACTTAGCACTCGACTTGATGGCGGTATGGATTATAGCGATTTTGCTTGGGTTGTTTATAGTTGGATTATTGGTCTGGAAGTTTTGTATTGCAAAAAAGTACTATTATGATGCAATGGAAGAGGAAATTATTGACCATAAACCAGTCTAATCCTTAAAATAAAAAGAGAAAAATCAAATTACACAATCTCGTTAGTCTATGGATGCGAACTGGGTGCAAGACCTTGATCAGCTTCACATGTCAACTAAGATAGTAAAGAAGCCTGCAAAGGACACAATAGATGGAATAGGAAACAACTCCTACCATATTCAATGATATAGGCATATCTCATCTCTTTTATGGATTAATTAAAGATTATATTAGTTTGTTGAATGGGTAAATAGGGGGAAGCTCAGAATAAAGGCAACCGCTTTAAGAAGGAATATAACAACTACAATCCGTACAATAAATTGGAGCTCAATAAGTTTCATCAGGTCAATAATAAGAAGGTTAATTACAGCCATTCCATCCATAAGAAAAAGAGAGATATTTAAAGAATGATTGAATACCGTAGAAGCAAAGGTTTGGAGGTCCAGGAAGAGAAAATTGAGGAGTTGGAGAAGATAGATGAGGAGATGGGGGAGAGAAAACGTGACTTTTAGAAATAAAAAAGGAAAGAGTTCTTCATAGCAAGTAAATATAAGCAAATCATGAACATCGAGAAGAGAAAAGTTGCACATAAGATAAGAGAAATCAAAGAAGGCAATCCTATTGACTAACAACTATTGCAAGAATGGTATAAAAAGCTTAATTATATCAAATATTTCCCTAAAAATCTCAAATATGTTGCTTTGTTTCCAAATACTCCCCTCAGCGATAAGGCAAAAGAGTTCCAAGAAAAAATAATGAATGACGTTCAGGCTGATGTTTCAAAAAGAAGGCAAAAGCTCAATTCCTTTGAACCATAATACAAAGTTGGCAAGGTTAAAAAGGCAAAGAAAGATGATTTCTTCATCTAAAACATTGAAGGAGAATAAGTCTAAGAATAATAATAAGTTTAGAACGATTAATGATAATTTATTAGCTTTATAGATATTTATCTTATTTAATCAATCCTTTTTGTCTTCCGTTTTAGGCTTCTTTCTCCCACCTTAAAGAATCTTTAAAACTGTCACCAAGTAGAATGATATGTAGAGAATAAAATAAGGAAGGCAATATGTAACTGACAAATATGTCTTAATATTTTCCCATTTCAACAGATGGAATGCCATTCCGAAGTAGCAAAGGACAAATGTTGAAGTAAAGTTTTATATTAGGCTTAAAAATTTACCATATTTCTCATAAACCTTCGCAACCGCACTTTCTTTGTTTTTTTTCAGTCTGAATATCTCCTTTTCAGTCTGGGCATAAAAAACCCAATTAACAAAGGTAATATAATAGCCGGGATACAATCCATGCCAAAGAGCACTAACCACAACAGTTCCAAGTTGAGCTTGGAACTGTTTCTTCTTTTTTGTTTTTTCATCCAGCGATGATTGATTGGCAGGACTGTATAAATTTTCATAAATATAACGCCTCAGAGCAACCTGCACACCCATATTCCAACTTTCCGCTTTAATTTTTAAAGCTGGGTCTCCATAAAATTTAGCTATGTCGGTCACCTCGATTTTACTAAAGTCATATGCAATCGAGTTATCTTTATTCGTTGTATTTTTTTAGGGATTATATGTTATTCCGGAAGCTTTCATGCTGACCATTCCCAAACTCCAAGCGGAAACATACTTAAGCTCAATATGCACGATTGCCAAAATAGAATAGATCAATCTGAATCCCAAATTGTATTCTTAAAAGGAAGGCTAGAGCACCCTTTCGATATAGAAGATATTTGTCGCCAAATAAATGGCAATACTCGCACAGAATATTCCGAATTCTTTAATGCTTGGCAGGATGGTGCTAGGGATCGAAGTGTAATCCTTCCTTCTAAGGAGGTAGTCCTCGAATTCAGTGTATTCATAGGGAGGGCCAACCAGGCAAGCAGGCATGAAATTGACATATCCAAGATAAGTCAAATACTCTGGCCTTTCAACAACTCTCCTTTTGATTTGATCAGCACTTAGTTGATTTTATGGTTTTGCTCCGTTTTGATAGTTGTATCCTAAGCCAATATAGTTAAACAGCTGCATCATAAAGATTGCAGTTATGTCCACCCGATTATCTCCAGACGTCACGAAGATTCGCCTCAATTGGATCAAGCTTAATGCCAGGAAACTTTCAATCAGAATTATATGTCCCACACTTTTTCGAGGAGCCAGGATGATGATTAGATAGACTAACTGTTGCTGACTCCAGAGGAACCATTTTTACTCGGGGAAGAGTATTGATTGAAAACCGATGGTGAGAGTCATGCTGAAAGCAAGGAGGATATATCTGTTGTAGATGAGCGAGAAGATATAGGAGAGAGGGATACTGAGGAACATTATCAATATTAAGTTAGCCTGGTCTTCAGGCAGAAGGGCTAGCAAATGATTTTGAATCATTAATTAAATTTAATATTAATGAATAAAACACCAAAAAATTCAAATTTTCGCCATAAAATTAATGATAATACCATATATACTTACCTCTAGAGCTACAGTCTGCTCGAATAGTCACTTATAAGTATTTTGCCGCCATTCAAACCTTTAAAGATCTCCAACAATCTCAATCTCATAATAAACAGATATTTATTGCAATTTCTGATTCCCTTAGCGAAATCCTCAATCAAAAGTAACAAAGGGGTAAAGTTATAAGGCATCAAGAGATAAATATTGAAATCAGTTTTACTTTCGTTTTATTAACTAATATTACACGTTGATATTATGAAACAACACTTTTGAAGCACTCTTTCATTAGTTCACTCTGCCCTTTATTCCCTAAAGCCCTATTTTCTTGTTTATTCAAGCCTAATTATTACACCGAACCATATAATTAAGTTGATTACAATAATGATCTTTGAGATAAAGACTTTGAAGATTGGTATTGATAATTTATGGCTAATTTAACAATTTTGTTTAATTTGTTGAGTTATGTTACTTATGTTAATTCTGCTCAAATTATAAATTTATTGTATGAGTCTATCACGTAACCAATCATTCTTCAAACAATATGCAAAGAGTGGCTATACAGATAAAATGAACCCCTAGTTCGACGGCATTGCTAAAAAATACTATAACTAAAAGAAAGAACATTAGAAAGTCCATTCCATCAAAGCTAAATTAGATAAGGAAGTGGCCTTTATGTAAAGATTGGAGAAGAAGATGGAGGTTAAACTTCAAAAGAAGGAAGTAGAGTTGAAGTACACTAAATAGGTGAGCAACCGCTTCCAAAATGATCTTCGACGTGTAAATCTATATTCATTAAGAGAGAGTGGATCCAAGAGTATCACTCAAAATAAGCCAAGAATAACCAATAAAAAGCAAATTTCATTAAATCCCAGTCCATGCAGCGCATAAAACAAGCCAAATAGTACCTTGTGGAACATAAGAAATCCTTGGCGAATTTGAACAGAAGTGAGAACTAGAAACTAAAATAAGCTCGAATGGTCAAGAAAGCACAAGAGTGGGATAGTAATAGGGTACAGATTCATTAGATTTAGAGTAGAGTATCATAAATTTATCAATTCAAAAAAGATGTAAAGGAGAGCTGCAATAAATTCTTTCAAATGCGCACTGGATCATCTTTGAAAAAGTACAACGAAAAGATTGGCACTTTAAAGGAATACAAATAGAATGATAAAGAAAGCATTAAATCACTCTAGCAACGTTTGACTGAGCTAAGCAAGAAAAAAACCTAAAAAGAGGAGAAGACAAAGGAATTAAGCCAGCAAATATTGAAGATGAAGCAGTAGGCAAAGCTATAAAACAGTCTGATCAAGTCTAGACTAAGATCTCAATCATCCATGAGTTCCGTTTCGAGTCGCTCCAAGAGATAATCTCAATAGTTTCAAATGCGAAACAGCTAAATGAAAACAAAATAACACAAATGATAGTCCTTAATTAATAAATATGAAAATCTATCAACACTTTACCCCCTTTCATCAGTTTTAAACAGAAGTATTTGCCGTTTAATTTAATTTGGCCCAAATCCATAGAATCAAAATATGTTTATTGAAATAACTCAACATTATTCTAAATTGATAGAATTAATACTTGACAGAATATCCATACATGAATAATAGAAGAATTTCAATAGAGGTGCCAAGGCGAACCGTTAAACATGCAAAAACGGCCTTTTTATAGAGATAAACCATTCTTGAGCAAGGAAATCGAGGAGAGACAGTGTGGTAAAACGAATGTGAGTTCTTAAATGGATCTGAAGGATAGATTATTCCATTGTAAAAAATGCAGGAGGAGACCATGATGAAGCTTGGATAACTTTCTTTAGGGCACAGCTCATCTACCCTAGAAAGCTAAAACACATCTGCTAGGCATCAACAACAAAATCAAGTCATCATCTAAAGATCCATCTCCAAAAAATATTCCAACCACAGTGAGCAGCTAAATCTTGGCTAATAAATTCTTTATTGCCAGCAATTTAGAGAGTCACTGAAGCATCTAATGACAGATTTTAAATGATCATTTACTGAGTTTACTTTTTCATATAACTGTTTATAAATCATGCTAAGTTTACTTCCTTGAGGCGTTTGAAATATATTTTGAGGTCGTTTGTTAAGTTAAAGTGACTACCAACTTTGATGTAGCGTGATTTGAGGTCTAATAAAGCTAATTATGGCCAGTTTGCCTTGAAAAAATGCTTGAGACCTTCATTCATTATCAGATTCGATGCTAAGATACAAATAATTTTACATAAATCCAATTTTTATAAGTTTGGCCAGTCCCCTTATGCAAGATACTCTAAGCATTCATCATTGATTTTATTCCACTCTGCATTAACCATCAAAAATACGCAATAGAAGTATTTTAAGTAGAGGCCATTACGCCATTATCAATTTTTTGATCCCTGAAATGTCAATATTATTCGAATTCAAATCAAGGGTTTGTAGATTAGGAAAGCTGCATTAAACCAGGTATGAAAGACCACATCCGAAAAGTTTATTTTATGACAGATAAAGCTAAGTAAGACCAATCCATTTATTTGTATGAAAATGCACTAAATCTTGATTGCATATTTGATTTTTGCTCAAATTCAATATGCTTAGATTTGGCCAGTTTCCCTTAAGAAGCTTCTATATCCCCGCCTGTCCGATAGCATTACATTCTAACTTAGATATGACTTTACTTAAGTTAAGAGTATGAAGATTTATACAATCGCTATCTGTGATAGACTATATCGCCTAAGCTGTTATTGCGTTTCCTTCTAAGTTATCTTTCTTTTTACATAATATGAGTATTTTGAGATTGAGGAAAGCCTTTGAGAATATGTCTTTTACGGTTTGATTTCCCACTAAAAAAAATGCTGGCATAGGATCATAATTACAAAGATCAATTGTCTATGCGTTTGGGTTGATTGCTTAAATGATTTTTTGTCGGTATGGGCAACTTTACTAAATGATCATTCTTGGTTAAAAATAAGAAGAGCAAATTATTTTTATATCGCTTAACCATAGCATTTATCATAAAGAGGAAACCTCATCCGTATTTCATAAAATACTCAGATTATCAATAATAATAAATATAACTTCAAAGATGGAGTTTATGCAACTCGACGGATACAACCTTATCTTCAAAAATCTATTCAACGAATAACACGCTTCCTAATTGCTCTCAGCCGTCCAAACCCAAGTAATCTCCCTCTCCTTCTACAATGTAGGCATAAAAGTCATGAGACTAGTAAATTCTATATTATTAAGATCCTCGCATACTTTTAAGAATCCCCCATCACGGATATAACGGTTGACTATAATTGGAATACGATAATGACAACCCCTCAGCTGGTCTGCTACGATAAAAACCAATGGAAAACTCTACAGCAATTGGCCAACTGGAACAGGGAGTGGAATGAACTGTTTAGTTCTTGCTATTAGGCAAAGAAAATCGAGTTGAAAATACATTGTTCATGGATGGATGATCAATTTGCTAAGAAGCTATTGTAGGGAATTCTTAAGTTGCCCAATATTAAATCCGTCTCTGTTGAATTGGAGTCAAAATCAGCCGCAGTGGAAAATGTTCTTTCAGCTTTTTCACAGGCAGGGCTATTCAATCAGTTCAAATACGGGTTTAAACTTATAAAATGATCAAATCAATATTATCCTAACATTTATGACTGCCGTAACAATTAAATATATGTGAATTCATTGGAATTTAGAAGGTTTCGATTATAATAAATGAATTGTTCCCATAAATCTGCCTACAATTCCAAAGATTGTTGCATCTGCAGGATCAAGAGAGCTGTTAACCTTGACCAATAGTGTATTATAAGCAAAAGGTCAACCCCAAGACATCAGTCACAGTAGACCATTGAAGTTGTAACTAGCCAGTAGGCCTCTACTCTTCAGAAATTGCCTCAGCAGGGTTATCTTACCAATTGTGTGTCAACTGAGAATAGCTTTACTCGCTGGATTCATAAAATATAGGGAAAAAGGCTGAAAACTCTCCCTCAGAAACGACTTACTTATCCTTAAATAAATTGGGGACTTTTTGACTTAAAAATGCACCGACCAAAATTCGATAGATGGTAGAATAAGCTTCTTAACCGAATGAAGAGAAATGGCAAAGCTGATTTATTACTAAAAAAAATGTGTTTATCTTGAATGAATTATAATATTTAAATGGAGAGCGAACTTAGACAGCGAATGCTCTTAGACCGATTCTCAAATATATCGGTTGCTGATAGCATTAATATGCGGTCTTCTTAGATATCTCAAAAGCCCATAGATACAGTAAAATTGTTGAAAATTAAAAAAGCATTAATAGCATGTATCATGGTGATATTTGTTTTATATAAAATGTCCTTTACAACATCTCCTTTTGAATGTTTCGTTGACCGAGCTCACTAAGCAACGAAATTTCTAAACAAGCTATCAAATAACAACGAATTATTCTACAACACAATTTCAATAATTTCTCAAGAAACAATATAGATCGAAATTGTGATGCTATTGGTAATCGGAATAATGCGGATGAATAACCTAAGAGTGCATATGTCCTTAGCCTTATTTTATGGATTTAGGGCTCTCCTCCTTGTAACTATCCACATTAAAATCAGAATATATAAAAATTGCCATATCCCTAAGGAATGATTTCTTACTAACCTCCTTTCCCCTCCTTTACTGTCCCCTACGGTATTACAAGAGACTTCTATTACAGTGGACATACAGGACTAATGCTCCTTTCAGCTCTTCTGTGGAAAAGGCTAAACTACAAAAGAATGTATTTAATAAGCCTTATCCTACTTTTTTATGTTGTGCTAGTTCTCTTGATAACAAGAGTGCATTATATTATTGACATAATAGGAGGAGCTATATTTGCTCTTTGGATTGATAGATATGTTCTACCTTATGTGAAATATTTCGATTACTTCTTCACAGTCATCTACCGAAGTACCCTCTCGGTTTGTAGGTACATCATTATTGCATGCAGCTGATGATGATATATAAACATACTTATTATCGATAAATAGATAATTAGTGAGTTATAGTCAATCAATTTTTTTTATTTTCAGATTAAGCTCCCATATGAGGCTAAAATGCATATTATTTCGCAAAATTTACAAAGTTTTTTTAAGTTTCACTATCTTATTTACGTATTATGCAAGATCGATAAATTTAGCCTTAGATTTTGTTGAAATTAGCGTTTTATTGGTTGATTTCTAATTTGATTTCTGCGCTTTTGAATAGTATTTCACCGAATTTATTTTGTTTGCTGTTTGGATTCGTATAATTTCCAAACTGAGTAGAGTTCTCAAGGATTTCCCCTGAAACATTTGAGATTTTATCCTAAAACATATTGCTTCCTGTAATATTTTTGAATTTCATGATATTGCCGAAGCTATAGGGACTGGAAGTATCATTGGGATAAGGAGAAACTTCAGTTAGATATCCCACTTGCTTACGTTATTTCTTGCTATCAAATAGAAAGTTTTATTCGTTCTATCCGCTTTGAACGCTGTGTGTACTATGAGCTATATTTGTGCTTTGAAAAAAGGGAGATTCTTAAGCTTGATAGCGAGAATAGGTTTTAATGAATTCGTTTGCTAAGTTAGAGAAATTTCCAAGCCGAACAACTGTTTATGTTGATTCCTTTTTTTACATGGTGTTCAAAAACGATGATGTAATCTACTATGCTTTATTTTTGTTTTCTTAGCATGGAGGCTTAACTACTATACCTATATTTGATGGTGATTTCTCTTATTATTTATTCCCATCAATAATTTCGGATTATTCGATCGACTCCTCTTGCATAGATATCTTCTTCTCGCTATCTTTCTTCTTTCCTTTGCGCTTTTTGCAGTTTTTATTGAATTCCATAATACTCCCGAATAGTTATTACTCAGTCTCATATGATTTATCTTCTACCGTTTCATACTCTTCTTCGCTCCTTGCTATGCCAATCAATTTTTACTCTATACCTGAGTTGCTTAATGATTAGTACTTGAGACTAGCTAAATTGCCCGTGGTTTAACTTAGTATTTTTCCTCATAATTTTAATCAAAGACTGCCATCAACTTAGAAATAAAGATTTCTTGTATTGGTTTGATTGACTTGTACTTTTGAGGGTTTGATTTTTTCTTTATTTCAAAAAGGTATTTATTGATCTTTCTCACTCCCTTTCGTAAAGTGGAATAAAACTTATTCTTTATACTATTTTGATCCTTAGATCCAAGCTGTGCAGCAATATCCGCCCAATGATTTCCTTAATTATTAATGTTATTACCAATCGATTGATGAAGACTATACAATTTCTTTTCTTAGTCCTCACTCCAAATGTTTTTTTTATTCGACATCCCAAATATATTAAAATATGTATTTATAGTTCCAGTAATATATTATCGGATTACATATAGAAGATAAGGATATAAAATTCAATGATTATTTTTATTAAGAAATTGCTTTATTGCTACAGGAGCCCTACTTTTCTTAATATTTTCGAGATGATTCTTAAAGGCAATTAGCTTTTTTATATTTTAATTTGATAATTCAAGCTATTTAATGCTCTACTTTTACTTTTAGGCTTACAAAGGATGCTTCCAATTGTGGAATTTACCATTGTGAAGATTATTATAAAAGAAGTCTTCATTTTGAAGGTTTGGTAGCTCAGTTTTGGGATTTGAACTCTTTTTAAGATATCTTTGCTATGGATTTATATAATATTTATTATAGTTATCGTCTTTTTTGGCCATTTTTGTGACACTCATTGATTTCTTTATCCGAAAAGTGTTCTTGAATTCACTCACGAATCCTTATTTAGTAACATTTTACTTTAAGTTTCCTTTGTATTCTTGAGAACGTTCGTTTCGTGAGAGTATTACACTCTAAGACAAAATGGTTAATCCTTAGCCGAGTGAATTATCATTGAATTAAAATTATTATTTGCTAAATTGAGATGAGAGGACTCAAACAATCATTTATACTGAAGTAAAGTTGCTGATTCATCTTAGCCAGCGCAAACCAATCTTGTCTTCTCATTATTTACTCCTAACAAACGACATCCTCCTTTCTTCATTACCCCATAGCCGTATAAAGACTCACCTGAAAATAAATCGTAAGAAAGAATATTTCCTTTGGCAGTTGAGGCGATAATCGTTTAGAATACTTCTTCCACATAAAATACCATATCTTTCGCATTAATTGTTAGTACTTGCTTAAAATCAGGAAGAGATTGCACTATAATTGTCCCACTAGCACTACAGCTGATAAGCAGTTGCCTATCCTACACAACTTTTAGGCAGTTTACCGACCCTTTATGAATAGATTGTCGGTATATTGGTGAATTGGTTCTCATATCAAATGAGGCTACAGATCCATCCTAAAATAGAATTCAATTTACATTGAGTCCTGAAGTCGATATGATTCCTTGCTTATGATGGAATTTGATGCTTGAGACAGATCCTTTATGAGTTCTTGTCGCTTTGATCATCTTGCATTTGTTGAGGTCCTTATTTGATATATTTGTACCCAGATTGCTACGACTCCTGATTTGTCTCCACTAACAAGGAGACTATTAACCCATTAGAAGTCCATAATTGCTTCCTTGTGTGGTCCAATAAGCTTTTCACTCATATCTCTCTTGGCAAGATCCCAAAGCATTATCGTTGCATCATACGAAGCACTGATTCCCAAGTGATCATCCGCCATAACTTTGCTTATACTCCCTCTTCGTAAGATGAGAAATACTGATGCCCAAGAAAATGGTCACATTTGACTGCTTTACTTTCCCAGAAGCAAACTACTGAGTCCATGGCGCCACTTATAATCTTTCCTGAGGGAGTATAGCTGCAGGTACTGACCCACTCCTTATGCCCATATTTCTTATTATACAATTCACGGACATATTTGCCTGTTTCCCTGAATATTCGTATTGGTACAAATTGTACTATCTCAGTCCATGGTCAGCGCTGCCTGTAACAAAGTTGGTTTTGCCTACTGCTAGTGAAAAAACAGGCTGGCCATGAGGTGGCGAGCAGATGATCGACTCAATCGGTCCATTCCGCCATTGCGATTTCAATGACATAATAATAATAAAAAATTATGGAGTTACTGGGAGTTGAACCCAGGGCCTCGTGCATGCTAAGCACGCGCTCTACCAACTGAGCTATAACCCCAACATGTCAATCCCGAATGTATTTAGTTAAAATTTAGGATGTAAATAGCTTAATTAATGGAGAAATGGATGGGATGAAGAAAAATCAAAATTTGTTGACGTCAAATCCAAGAAACTTCTTGAGGTCCTCCACAATCTCATTATCCAAAGAGTAAGTGTTATATGAAATTTTTGAATTCGGGTACTCTCTCGACTTTGAATCGAAGAATAGTTCAGTTTCCTTCACTGAAAAAGAGCTCATGGAGTTCATCGTGTTGACTGTTCTTTGATTATTTGGCATGTTTATCTTATCAGCAACGGGCTGGCTGGAGGCTTTGCTATAGTTGAAGGTAACTACAGGATTGGATGGCAAGGGTACTTTACTTTGTTCTTCATTATTTTTTCTAATATTTCGAAAATTACTTCTTCTTGATAGATGAGGGTATGCGAGATTTGGCATATCTCCAAATAATTCTTCATTGTGGAAGAGGTTTTCTGGACTTTGATGAAGACTTGAATTGGGGTTGATAGCTGCAAAGGAAATTTATTTATTTGAGTTGTTTGGAGAGTATCCTTTTTGTTTGGTTGGTAAGGGGACAAATGAATATTTTTCCTGCTTGAATACAGGATCTTCATTGGTTTTGAATTCGTTTTTACTCTGCCTCTATCCCATGCTCTTGTAGCTAGCATGACTGTTGCTCGATAATCTGCTTTTTTTGAATGAAGTAAAGTCTGGAGAATGATTTCTATGGGTTTTTGGATTCGAGTGAATATCAGCATTCCCTGAAAAGAAGTTATTTTATCTATTGGTCTAAAGTCTAACAACTTCACTTCTTTCCGCCCTGCTCTCACTAAAATTATGCCCATCCTCGTGATACAGCTAAAAGATAGACCGCATATAGTCACTCACTGCAAGCCGATTCTCAGCGCAGTACATTTGAAACTCATCAAGCGCCTTATAAAACGATAATCTATCAAAGATACCCTTATTCATCAAATATTGCTTAAAATGTATCTTTGTGTTATTTTGCATGTCAGTGTTCTCTTAGATTATGTTTATGAGGTTGACAATCATTTATGACTGTGATCCGTGAAGCTGGCTTGATTAATACGTGCGAGGAACGTAATAGGGGTGGTTTTTTGCAAGATTGGGATTCATCCAGACTCGCACTTTTCCCCGAGAACTGATGAAGATCATCTCTTCACTGATATCAAAATATCCTACTTTTTCATAAAGCGCCTTAAATCCATTTAGTGTCGCCTAAATCAAATAAAGCTGATCAGCGAAAGGAATATCGTTAATTTCCTTTAACCTGAGGTCTACTTTTTGAATATAAAGTAACCCCTTGTAAATTGACGAGCAGATATCCTGAGAAGAGGTGTTGAGGAAGTACTTAACCTTATAAATATAAGGCGAATACCGAAAGATATGCTCTGAATTATCCTCGGCCTGCAGCTCATAAGGCGCTGGCTCTTTCCTTAGCTCTAACTCCTTAGAATATGAGATGAATTCCTGCTAAGATGTAAATTGCAGCTAATATTCCTACACATATTCATTGGTGAATGAATTGTAGAGTGCCCGATTGCAGTACGGATTTATATAGTGGAAGATTTGGCTTTACTATTCGAGGAGTCGCCAGTTTTTGTTGTTTATTAGCGAGTGTTACTTCGTTTCTTATTGCCCCATACAAATTATATATCGAAATAAGCTGAATAAATCAGGTTTTTGATCTGAGCAAAGATTTTTTTGCTAATTCGATATAAAGCTAAATAAATTAATTTCTTCTTTTGAAAATGTTGGGAGTGCTGAAATTTATAACAGTATTGGCAATTAGTTTATTCGTTAATTATAATAACTGAAGATGGGAAACAACTAGCTGACCAAATGCTCATCATCCAAGCCCAAACTGTAAAACTTCTAGTTCGTGCGAAAACTCTCATAGGGCAAATTCTTAATGAGAAACAAACACACAAGCAAGTATTCAGTTATACTTGAACATACCTTTTCGACTGAATAACAGCTCAATTAGTACATGAAACAACATAAAATCAACTTTTCACTCACCCATCAGTTTTATCTCAATGCTTTTGATTGTGAAGTTATCACACAGACTAATATCTGTTCCAAACAATTCAGACTTGCCGAGTATTTTTAATACGAATCCCATACTCTATTGCATGAAATTTAGAGTAGGGTCAGTCCTCAACGTAATTTCACAACCAAAGAAATAATGTCGATTCTTTGTAGCTGTGTCCTCGCACTTTCTTATTTCAATAAAAATGAAATTTTGCACTACACTCTCAGTCCCGAAGATATAATCATTGATGAAGGAGGTATATGCAAAGTGATGAGTGGTAGTTTAAGCAAATACCTTTTTGATTTTGTGGAAAAGAAAGATTTTTATTATGCACCATAAACTCTAAGAATGATCAAACAGCCTTCATTTGTGAGTGGATTGACGAACAAAAGTGGAGTATTTACATTGGGAATCACACTACTTCATATGATCCACCTCAGAAATATGCATCATTTATACAATTTCAATGCATACACTATTAACTTTGATATGCTAAATGAATAAGTCAAAATGATCAGTGATTCCAATATTCAAAATATTGTAAGGAAAATGGTTAAACCTCAAACCTATGATCGTATTAGCTTTACTGAACTCGAATAGATGCTTTTTGAAGTTATCTCCAAACCAGATAAATCATCAAATGGAGCAAAGGATTACTATTAAACTGAACATTATCATATAAATAAACTATAGTAATCAATTTTAAGATTAAAAAATCAAGAAACAGCTCAAAGTTTTATCTCTCAAACCACCAAAAACTATCAAACCAAAGAATCGCCAATTTCGCTTCAGCAAAACCTCGAAAAAGACGAAGAGGACCTTCCTCAACCACCAAGCAATCTGACAACTCAATAAGATAAGCCTGTTTTGGATTAGTTTGAGCATCCGATAAGTCTTGATTTTTCTTAAACAAACAGAAAAGGATCAATCAATAAAGAAATTTCAAAAGCATAGAAAGACCTTCACACTGAAAGGACACTCACCTAAAATTAGCACTTTTATAACTCAGGTCATCATGAGATTGGGTCCATTAATAAGCATAGTCAAACTTTCAGAGAGGAAAAATAAAACTCAGCAATTATCTACGACTCTTTAGTCAAAGGAAATGAGTTTCCTGAGTATGTGAGTGAAGTACTCAAGTAAGGCCGCTATTAAGGATATAAATTGGGAAACTACAGGCACGGATTCGGCACATTTTACTACAACTAAGGAGGCAAATACTGTGGTTAATGGGTGAGGAATAGAATGTAAGGAAGAGGAGTGCTATACTATGGTAGTGGAAAGATTGCTTATGAGGGATAATGGAAGCAAGATAGACTTGATGGATATGGAGTACTATATAATGAAACTATTGGAATACTCAGGGAATAATTTGATTATAGTCATTTTGAAAGACTCAATGATTAGTGGATCAAATACTAAGGCTACTTCAAAGACGACGTTAAATTGGGACAAGGCACACTCTTTCTTTCTAATGGATAAACTTATCGCGGGCAGTTTTAAAATGATCAGCCAAATGGAAAGGGTCAATTCAAAAATATCCGAGGAGAGCTCATTACAGGATTCTGGCTGATGGGAGCTTTAAACCTTATAGAATGATTTAATATAATAAAACTTAGCAATTTTTTACAAACAAAACTGCGCCTAAACAAATACGTAACAATTTTTAACAAGAGCAATATCCCACTATGAATAGTATGTTAAGAATTGAGAATATGAATTAATGAGGGTTTCATTGTGCATCGGAGAAGTTTAATGTTGATTCCTTTATTTTTTTTACCAAAGTATTGAGATAAACTTTATTCTTGTACTGACTCAGATGTATGACTCCAGATTCAAAAGGCTTTGACAAATACTCCAGTTTTTAGTGATTTACATATGTAGACTGGAGTTTTGCAATTGCTTGGATTTGATCACTCATTTAGCTGTCAATAATTATAATTATAAAGCAAAATAAAATAATCATAAAATGTGAAAAGCATAAATAAATATATTTAGGCGAAAAAGTAAAAATAAGATGATGACACTCAGGATTTTAAGGAAGATAGCACATAATAAATACTTTCACAATATATAAAATGAAATATGATCAATTTGTCTCAATAATTCTTTGTAATTTAAAGATTTCGTTAAGGATAATCAGAACCCTGTCGATCTTTGATAAAATTTACTAATATAATATACTTTATATTATGAATATCGCCTCAAAGAAGAGTAAAACACGCTCTTGCCTACAACCCCATAGACAACCCTCATCTACCCTTTGTAATGATCCTCTTAAATACGTCATTATCGACAGTGAAAATGAAGAGTAGCTGATAAACATAAGATCGTATGAAAGTGTATTTCAAGTCGATCCCTTCGGAATGCCTTAGGAGAAAAAATCGGTAATATTAAAATCAAAGGGATCAACGATGGCTAATTTTCTATCGAATCAGATTGATCCATAGAGAGTTTTTGACAAGGATATTTTGGCTGCTGAGGCAGAAGTTGAGAGATTGAAAAAGGAATGTGATCTAATTTAAACCATGATAAGTGATATGATTGAGTAGCAAGCAAGGATTCAAGTTTCGCTTAGAAAATTTGAAAGAAGATAAAGTGTAAGCAAGGAGTATTAAGCATAAGAAAAGCAAAAATTCTATTCAAACTATCAAACAAAGGCATAAACTCAAGCATCGAGTGAAGTTCGATAAACTTTGCAGTCAAAATTATGGAGTATAAACTATAAAACTCCTATTTGCGTAACGACTCCCATCAATTCTCAGGTTGTTGAGAAGTTAAAAAAAAAGAGTTTATAAATTGTGAAAACTGTGGATTTCAGTAGTAAGAAGAGCAAGCAAATTAAGGAAAATATAACTCCACATAAAAAAATCAAGACAATTAATAGTATTTCAAGGCTCAAACCAAATCACAAAAGCACTCAAAAGATGAGTAGAAAAAAGTCAAAGGCTCTTTGAGGTCTATTTTTTATATATGTAGTTTACAACATTTATTTTTATTAATTAATTGCTGAAAAATTGGTCTCTTTCATTTATTTGCCTCTTTATATTAGAGCGTCATATTTATTCTAATTTAAAATGCTGTACCCGCAAACAAAAATGAAGATTCACTTTGTGAAAAATGAGGAAGCGCAGGAAGATAATACAAGCTGCAACAACCTTTCATAGAACTCAATGAATTTCGGATAAAAAGATTTAATCAACCTCAACTCCAGTAATGAATCTTTAAAGCATGAAGCTAATAGTTTAATCTAAGAAGAGTACAACTTGCGCTCAAGCAGTAACTATTCATAAATAAGCAGTAAGGAACAGTTAAATAGATTTAAAAACAAGATCATCTACAAATAAGTAATGGTTAAAAATCCCTCTTTCACGAATAAAAAGAAGTTAGCAAAGGACCAATCCACTCTAGACCCTTTTCTCAAGAATTTCAAAGAGTCAAAGTACTTGAAAAGCACAGTTGTGGCAATACAAAAATACCGCCAATTAACAATATTTGACTGTAAGACGAAAAAAGAGAAATAAAGCACAGACGCTTCATCAGTCTTGACAAGTTAATGATCTAGATGTATTCCATTATTAAAATTAGTCTTAATAAGCTAAGTAAATATTTATTCGGTATGTTCATTCATCCTAGTCGTCAATCACTACTTCCCATTTCGAATAACTTTAGAAACTGCGCAATTTCCACATATATCTGTTAAGCATGGAGGGCAAGTCAATGAAGATTCAGCTTCGCCAATTTATTGCTTGCAATAATCACAAGTAAAGTAAGTAGTATGAAGATATGGTGGGGAAATATTTGCATAATGAATTCTTCTTTCTTGGTTCGAAATGAGATATAAAAGTTTATGCTAATTTCTACATCTAACTTTTTACGAACACTTGAGTGCTATGCGTGGTAATAGACAATTACCGCATAGATCGATACTGCATGTTCCACATGTTAATGAACATTATTTTGCTTTAATATATTGTTTACATTTATTGCAGGTAAAATATCCAAAAGTTCCCTTATTTTTAATCACCAGCTCAGCATATTATGAGTTTCTTTCGCTATCATCGATACAAAAAGCAAAGAGATGACTATTGGGACATCTTGGGTCGAAATCGTGATTTGCTTCTCCAAGCATGCAAATATAATCTTTACTTAAATCAATTAATAAAATTAAATAAAAAAGTATGAACAACTAAGATAGTTTGTTAGGTTTTCTCAAGAAAAAGTCACTCTTTAATCAATCTCCTACTCGTAATAATGGTAAAAGATCAAGAAGCAAATCAAGAGATAAAGATTCAATCATTAGGAAGTTCAATGATCTTTAGGAGCAATCCATTCCCAATAATCATTACTATACAAATAGTGCAAATCAAGACAACACTCAGCAAAGACCATTATTTTAAAGGTAATATCAATCTTCGAGCTTTGCTAACCGATAAATTCAACAAACAAGTAATACAAATAGGTTCAAAGATACTTCGTAAAGATCATTTAATCAACAAGATTTTGTCTACAAACAGGCCTTGAATAATCTGGGAAACTATGTCATGAGTTTTGAGTCTGCCCGATTGGAGTCAACTCAATGTTTATAAAGCCTTTCCTTCAAACTTAATACCTAAATATCGAATGTTAACTATCGACTTTAAGAATTTAGAGGAAATATGATGAAAGTCCTAACAAACTAACTGAAATCGCTTCGATAGCAAATATTGCGGCTTGTTGATGAAGCCTTTAAAGAGTCATAAAGGAACATTCGAGAGTATATGAAGATGGAAGAACAGAAGCTCGCCGCAGATCTTATTAAAATCAAATAAGTTCTTGAGAAGGAATATGTCAAAGTTGAAACTATGAAAGAAGAAATCAACCAACCTCAGTGGAGAAAGGTAACTGGGGAAATTCTAGCAACTGAGCTTGAGAAAAATATAGGGGAAACCATAAAAAAAAGTAGCAATACTCAGATTGGAAGATGGGAAATGAAGAATTTAAGCGGACAGAGATTGAAGACGTTATAAGTTGAGTTGCGTGACTTAGTTCGACTGAAGGAATGATGAATATCTGCATAATAATCTTATAATTCTATAAAATAATCGAAAATGGGATCGGGACAGCTGAAAGATAGCAGCAAAGTGGAAGCAGATAACAGAAATACTAACGTCATGGCAAGCAGGTTTCTTAATTCTGAGCAATACGAAAGGCTGAAGACGAATTAGACAGTTATTGTGCGAATTAATACATTCAAAAGACTACAAGGATGGGAACTGTAACTGCAAGGAATAGTATAATAACCATTAGAGAGCTCATTGCTTTAAAATAAAGTCTATTTTTAAGATCAAGAATTCCTCAACACTTATATTGGACATCTAGTTGCACTCAAGCAAATCTGCCATCTTAATGTATATGATGACTTTTAAACAAAAATCTAGTCTTCTCCTTTAGTTGTTTCCACTCGCCTTCAGTTAGCTGGAGTTCCTCAAAAACTCCAAAGAATTGAAATCAAGGAAAATATATAGAAATTTATTAATTTGCTGATTTTCCTTTCGCAAATTTTGTAAAAAACATAAAATATCTTTATAACTCCAAGTGATTTATTAGAGGTAAACTCACAATACTGTCTTACAGGCTTCTCATACAAGTAATTATCTCGAAAAAAGTTGCTAATGGCTTATATCGTTTGGCTTTACGAGTAGTGTTAAACTTTTGAAGAGTGTCTACATGTCTAGAATACAATAAGTTCATTCAGTACTTTGCACAGATACATAAAGTAAATCTTCTATACAATTAAAAATGATCGAATTAGGGATCATGAACTTGTCTTTTACTTCAAGAATTTATATGAAAAAATGAAATATTTGGATGGAGGCTTTGACTCTTTCCATGTGTGCTATCGTGCCAAGAGGTCTAAGTATAACACTAACACCCAAAAATAGTGGCTCTTAGCCAAAAAGCACAATTAGATATATTTTGTCAACATATATGATGGGCATGTTTGTCAAGGAAGAGTAATGAGAAAAAGCAAAAAGATTAATATATAAAATGCACATTTAATGTTTAATAGTTCAGACTTCTAAGTAAACTTCATCTTGGAAGGGAGCAAGGCTTTGGTAAAAACCACTTAATTCGAATTAGATGATTGCTTTACTATAAGTGACATTGAAATAAAGTACAAATTTCCATTCAAAATGAGAAACCCTTTTATGTTTTGTAGAGGCAGGTAAATTTATCTACTAGACCAATTAGTATATCGATACTCAATAGACGAAAATAAAATTTATCAAGAATCTAAGAAAATTAATGATAGCCTTTGCCTTTCACAATCATTAGAGCTCAATTACATAATTGTTAGGCATTCTATTGATATTTTTAGGTATGGAATAAGAATATATGTATCAGATCGATACGAAACATTAATGCCCTCAGGAAATAGAGATATGTCCTCGCTGATGGAGAATATAAAGGTGGATATAAAACATGTTGATTTTTGTATCGAAGTCTTCAAAGGAATATTTTTCATGATGGCTGATAAAAACCTATGGGTTTTAGACCTAAACTTTATGTGCTTCTTCAGCTACACTCCTTTGCAAAGAGTTTATAACTATTACAAAGGAAAAGGAAGTTAAATACAAAACGGAGATTTCGTATTTGAAATACTAAATCAACCATTTCCAATGAGTTGGCTTCATAACCAACAGTAGATGAACGTTCATATCTAAGACGATTGCCTTTATGTAATTGCAAGTGTGGCTGGTAAGCTATTTTATCTACAATACAAGTTAATCTTTGAAGCGGGGCTTCTAAGTCTTGTTAAATATAAGCCTTTATATAATTAGTAAATAGACGATGTAAAATAATCATAGGTTTCTAATTATAAGGAATCTCAGTTCAATGTTTATAATGAAAGCCTGCTTATGTACAAAAGCAGTAGTTGGATATACAATGGACCTATCTTTCTTTAGGTTAAAAGGCTACAAATGGCTATTTTTAAAAATTATTCGCAAATATTTGTTAGAACGGATAATATAGTATGTAGTCTTAAATAGGTTATTTAGGAAAATAACAAAATACAGCTCAAATGGTCGAAATTCTAAACCACTCTTTTGTTATACAAGCTATTAACTATTATCCAATTCTTAAACCAAAATAACATTTCTTACAAAAACCTCAATCTTGGTAATATTTGTATTTCTTCTAAGAGGGAAATAAAATTGTTGGGATGGAGCGAACCTCAAAGAAACTGGCATATATCAGATTATAAGGATTATTTACTTGCCTCATTTAATATAGCAACTCAAAATAATTATGAAAAACTAAATGATAAATTCATGCAAAAACACTAAGCAGAAATACGAATATTTCCAGCCTTAATGGAAAAGATGCAACAAAGTATCCGTAGTAAAATTGCATAGAAGAAAACTTAGGTTGATAAGCATCTTCTAACAATAAGATAATCCCTCAATTCATAAATTTACTAATTTTTACAAACATACAAAAATTCCAAGTTTATTTTCAGTTTCTAGCACAATACCCCACGTTTTAGCATGCTGAATATCAGCGACCAGAAAATAAAGAAAATGATCGCGATAATTCAAAGTAATAATCACCATGATGAATTTACATTCAAGCAAGCTGACTAATACATATGGAGTTAAAAAGATAGATGCCTGTATGTGATGACATCGACCTATCAGATGTATTAAATCAAAGTTAATGTTGATGATTTAAAGGATTAAACCATCTGTATTGAAGAGTATTAGTATTTGCCTTGTAATATAATCGATTGCAGCTTTATTGCCTCCAATGAGGCCCTTTATGCTTTTGGAGGCATTTCGAGGAACTCAAAGAAGAAAGTTCACTATAATTATAATGTTTATCGCTTCAACAGAGAAAAGCTAACATGGGAGGCTGTTGCCCAGCTCACTACTGCAAAGATAAAGCCTAAGCTTATACTTTCGGACTAAGGCACGCGAATTTACATAATGAATGGAGATCTTGGCAGTGGGAGTGAGTATTTATAAACCTTTATCTTTGATATTCAGACTAAAAAAGCGGAGAAGTTTACTGATTTGGCTTTGATGAATCCATTCAAAAGAATAACAGAGAAGCATATTTATAAGATATTCCAGCTTTCTTAAAAATACAAAATATTCTTAGTTTGGAGTGTCAATTCGATGAACTATCAATTCAAAATATTCTCCAATTTAATTGTAGGCTTTGAAATCGATTTATAGGGCAAAATATATTTGGAGGAAGGGGCTGATTTGCCAGCAGTTTCAATAAGCTTTAGTGAAGGAGCTTTGCATTTCATACGTCCTTACGGGAAATACTCAAAAATAACAATCGAGGGTCTTTAGAACCCAAAACTATCTAATAAAACGTTGTACTCAAACTGATATACTAATCTTCTATAAGTTTGATAATCATTTCATCTTGCCCTTCTTGCATAACGATTTTGTCTCTCTTCAAGCTTTTGAAATTTACGGATTTCCCCTGCATCGAGAATCTCTATCTTTGGCTACCATTCTTCGTTATTTCTCCTAAGAAAATTGTTTGGTGTAATTGGGATTTACTACTAATTTTAAGCCAAAGTATCATTAAAAGAAATGAGATTTCTTGTGGATTTTTTAATATCAAGCAAAGCATTATCTTCAGGTTTAGTTGATATTATGGTACTATGATTTTTTCTATAGTACTCAAGCTGCTCTCTGATCTGATGGGCTATTTTAACCATAAATTAGTTGTTCAAATTGAGTTACCTGAGTAATATTGGAGTTACCGAACAAGTTGCAAAGCGAAGTCTTAAGGGTTGGCAGATTAGTCATTGATATCCCAGTCGAATCGATCTTTTAAGCAAATATTATCAATTTTTACATCGAGCTACAGTGTCCGGATGCAGCTAGTTTGAGTCGGCTTGTATGTACGATAACTTGTGATAGCTTTGCGGATGGTGTCTTTTATCTGACCCTCGAAATGCGCCAATGTTGGGTTTTAAGTTATGATTAGATGGGCGAATTCTTCGGGGGTAAAATAAGGATCGTTGATATTCCAGCAAAACTGCTACTTATATCTCTTACCCTCGAGTTACAGATCGAAATGTATGGGGATAAGTATTTCATCTCCTTCATTCGTGCGCTTTTTCATTATATTAGCTGCAGCTGGAGTAAGCACAAATTGCTTATCAACTGTCTTATTAAGGGTGGTGTATCTTGGCCTTCCTGAATAAAGACTATCGAGCCATTAAGCAAGTGTATCTTAGATTTTGATATGATGGCCTTTCACTTTACCTTGAAGCCAAAGTGATAAGGTGGAATGGTGAATGCCTGCCTCTCTTGCTACATCGACTTGCTTTATATTATATTTAGATAATGCTTAAGGCATTTATGTTTGAATATCCTTTTCAATTAGCTCAGCCATAATAATTAATATATAAGCGGTACACTGAAACAAATAATAATGGATTGATATATTATGATGAAATTTATATTAGCCTTTGCTTGCAATCAATAATGTGGATTTAAATAGACTATAATAAATAAAAAATAAATTAGTCTTAATCTTAA
>JACCDV010557599.1_pt1 | contig 22944 bp, 25 predicted proteins | sample 7446131 | NCBI WGS metagenome assembly JACCDV01 (sample SAMN15323448, study PRJNA562643) | freshwater metagenome | isolation source: river surface water | place: USA:Blue River Watershed | collected 2017-08-17
GATAGAGCAGGAATGTCGAAGTAAAGAAACCCATGAGGTAGGGTAATCCTCCAATGTGGAGACAGAAGTATCCGAGAGCAACAGGTGCCATGAGATACCCAAGTGGTTTTTCAAGCCACATGAGTTCAGGATATCGTGCCAGTTCTTTCACCTCGTTATAATCTGCGGTGCGGAACTTTCCACACAAAATCCATCCTACGTGAGACCAATAGAGTCCACGTAGTTTTTTTGAATGGACATCGTGAGGTGTATCAGAGTGCCTGTGATGATGCCTGTGCCACGCAGCCCACCAGAGAGGGCCTTTTTGTGCAGTAGATGTGACGCAGAGAGCCATAATCCACTGAACAAACCTTTTCCAACCCTCGGGACCACGGATTTTGAATGAGCGGTGAGAAAAATATCTATGTTGAAAACCTGTAACAAAGAACATGCGGACATAATAGAGTGTGAGCGTGAGCAACAACACGTCTTTATGAGTGCATACGTAATACAAACCTACGATTCCCAGTAGGTTTATGATAAAGAAGGGGATTGAAGCTGTGATTTCAAGCTTCTCACCTTCACGTCTTTCGTCAGAATCTGAACCTATCATATAACCTTTGTGGTTGTGTGTTTGAGATGTACGGTGCCGTGTTCATAGTATCACAATGGGGTTATAAAAAAGCCGCCCGGGATAGGGCGGCAAGAATAATTGTTCGGCACTATTCTTCAGTGCATCTAGACAGTAATCGAACTGTTCTTTTTTCGGTTTGAATCAGAACACCTTCGCAATTACTGAAAGCGTACCCTTTGAGATTTGATGGTATGCCAAGCATTGTACACACATCATGGGGGACAATCGACATAATTTCTAGGTGCATGATGACAATTAGCGCCTGAGGTTTACGTGTTTTACAGTATTCACCTATATCACGTAAAGCACCACGAGCATCACAGTAGATCTCTGAAGAAAATAGAGTCTCGTAGACGGTTCCACGCCCTGTAATATTTCCAGTTTTAGCGATGACCTGACCCGTCTTTAATGCACGTATGACGTGTGAAGAAATAATCTCTGTAGAGGAAAATATCACACCAAGAGATCGAAGGTTTCCAACAAGATGGGTAACATTTTCTAGACCTTCTTTGGTCAAAAAACCCTCACGATCGGTGGCTGCATGACGGATGAATATCAGAATAGGGGGCAAGGAGGAAAGATCCATAATGGTTGTGTGTTTTTTGAGGAGCGCTGTTTTCAAACTAGGATATATAAAAAATTATGTCAACTTAAGCATGTGTGGTCGGCACACAAAAAACTGCCAAAACGGCAGTTTTTATTTGTTGGTGGAGATGGGCGGAATCGAACCGCCTTGCACATGATTCTTCTCAATGTTTCTACGCGATGTAGTTAGTTTTTATCCCAAAAGGGAATTTGAATATCTGTACTCTATGACTAACAAAACATACAGATACCGAGCCTTGTAGCCGGAGCTATTCAAACGGACAAAGGCGTGTCTCGTTCTATCCTGGATTTATAACACCACGTACACCGCGCCAGGAATGCGAGTGTGGTGATGTCACTTAAGCTATTGCGTAAGCGAATGAAAGGTCCTTTGCTCCAAAATATGGAGAGACGGAATTCTTTGCATTTGAAGTTTCCAGCAGATTAAAGAGTTACTGGAGCTCTATCGCGCACAGAGGGAAGGAGACCATATGTCTAGGCCGATCATCCCCATGTGTGTGGCGCGCGCGGAGCACGCACTATTCGTATTTCAATGTTCTTTCTATATGGCGATTTACTTCACGAGTCTGTATCGAAGCGCGCTTATCAAATTTCTTTTTTCCACGCACAATCGCTATATCTACCTTTACTTTCTTGCCTTTATTATACACTTTTAAAGGTACTAGTGTCAATCCCTTGGTTGATTCAGATTTTTCGAGATGTGTAATCTCTTTTTTGGTGAGGAGCAGTTTACGTGGACGGAGAGGTTCATATCCTGCTGGAGTGTTTGCAGGCTGATAGGGAGGGATAGATGCTTGGAGTAAAAATGCCTCACCTCCACGTATAGCTACATATGCACCATCGAGTGATACTGAGTGGACCTGGAGAGATTTTACTTCGAGACCCAAAAGTTCAATCCCCGCAGAGAAAGTTTCAAGTATTTCATAATCAAATCGGGCTTTTCTATTGTCTGCTAATGCCATATACATCTATGCTAGCACAATGAGCCTCTCTACTGCTATAATGCCACCACTATGTCGCAAAAAGGTAATAAAACAGAGTTAGGTAAAGGAAAGCGTGAAAAAAACATGCCTCCTCTTAATAGATTTTTTGGAAGTTTTAGTTCCGGTCTTCTTATTTTCTTTGTTCTTATCGCCGCATATTCTTTTGCGGTACGTTCAACAACAGTTGCGAACTCTATATCTCTTTCAGATCTCTCAAATGATATAGGTAAAGGTCTAGTGACTGCTATTACTGTTGATGGTGACGATCTCAAGATCGCTTATAAAGACGGAAGTGAGAAAAGTTCAAAAAAAGAATCCGATAATGCTCTCACGGAAACTCTCGTAAATTATGGAGTAAAAGCAGAACAACTCTCTGCTATTTCTCTCACGGTCAAAGCACCGTCAGGTTTTGGATATTGGCTCATGAATCTCTTGCCGTTCATTGTTCCTCTCATATTTGTGGGATTTTTGATCTGGATGCTCACACGACAGGTAAAAGGAGCTGGTATGCAGGCGCTTTCTTTTGGTCAATCAAAAGCGCGCATTATTCATCCTGATGATAAAAAGTCTCGGGTAACATTTAAAGACGTTGCCGGAGCAAAAGAGGCAAAGCAAGAGCTCGCTGAAATTGTAGACTTTCTCAAAAATCCCAAAAAGTTTTTTGATTTAGGCGCGGTTATTCCCAAAGGAATACTTCTCATGGGTGCACCAGGAACAGGAAAGACCCTCCTTGCTCGTGCGGTAGCAGGTGAAGCGGGTGTATCTTTCTTTTCTATATCTGGCTCTGAATTTGTTGAAATGTTTGTAGGTGTTGGCGCTTCGCGTGTGCGAGATCTCTTTAAAATGGCAAAAGCGGCGGCTCCGGCCATCATTTTCGTTGACGAAATAGACGCCGTCGGCCGGAGCCGCGGAGTTGGCACGGGAGGTGGTAACGACGAGCGAGAACAAACACTCAATCAAATACTCGTTGAAATGGATGGATTTGAACCGAGTGAAAAAGTCATCGTTATGGCAGCGACCAACCGTCCTGATGTACTCGATCCTGCACTCTTGCGTCCAGGACGATTTGACCGTCGTGTCACTATTGATCTCCCTGATAGGAGTGATCGCGAAGAAATACTCAAAATCCACTCACGTAAAAAACCTTTTGCCGAAGATGTAAATCTCACGGTACTCGCTGAACGTACTCCAGGATTTTCTGGTGCAGACCTCTATTCACTCATGAATGAAGGAGCTATTCTCGCTGCTCGTGAGAATCGAACAAAGATTTCTCAATACGATCTCATTCGTGCTATTGAAAAAGTAATGCTCGGTCCTGAACGCAAGAGTCATATTCTTTCAAAAGCAGAAAAGAAAATAACTGCGTACCATGAAGCAGGACATGCTGTTGTTTCTTCGGTGCTCGAATATGCTGATCCGGTACACAAGATATCTATTATCTCTCGTGGCAGGGCAGCGGGATATGTTCTTCACCTACCTCTCGAGGATCGTAAACTCCAGTCTCGTAAAGAATTTCTCGATGATATTGCGGTATCTCTCGGTGGCTATGTTACTGAACGTATGATGTTTAGCGATCTCACCACAGGTCCTTCAAACGACCTCCAGGTATCAACTGCTCTCGCTCGAGATATGGTGACCAAATACGGTATGTCTGAATCAATGGGCCCTGTTGCCCTTGAAGGTGCAGGGGGTAGGGTGTTATTTGGTCGCGGTGTAGAAGAGAGCGCGTACTCTGAAAAGATAGCAGGTGAGATAGATGGGGAAGTAAAGGCTATTATGACTCACGCTATGAAACGAGCAGAAGACACTATTAAAACCCACAAAAAACTCCTCGATGCTATCGCTCATCGTTTGATGGAAGTAGAGACGATTGAACGTGATGAATTTGAACAAATCCTCGTAGCTCATGGTGTCACAGTAAAGAAGAAAAAAGATATAGAACACCAAGCCTAATAGTCTAAAAGATTCGAGACACTTTAATTTATAAAACATATAAAAAACCACCTAGCTCAGGTGGTTTTGCAATTCTTGGGCGCCCACGAGTATTCTCATATCAGGAATAATCATCTGGGGAATCAGGTTTCCTTTTGATATACAGGTTACCTCGTGTATTTTGTTTGTACGCATCACTCCTTGTATGGGACAAGCAATGAATGTGCATACATATATACCTTGACCGAGCAGAAAGTCAGGGATGGGTGGCATGATGAGAGTGTGCCTCTCTACCGTCACGGAATCAAAGAAATCATTAAGTCCCCATGCTAGATTCACGTCATGGGAGTGTGCTTGATCGTGGCTATGAGGTAATTTCCAGAGATTGTTCTCGGCTCGCAAAAGAACAAGTTTTCCATTATGTATTGGTGCAAAAACTGATATAGCAGGTCGTGTAGTAAACATAAGGTAAATTCTGACGTAATTATAGACCATGAGGCACAATTGCCAAGAAAGCCTGGGTGCTCTAGTATAGAAAGGCTTTCATTTTATGCGCCGATAGCTGTTTTGGTTAGAGTAGAAAGCTTATGCGCCGATAGCTGTCTTGGTTAGAAAGCAGAAAATATGCGCCTATAGCTCAGTTGGTTAGAGCATCGAGCTTATACCTCGAGGGTCCATGGTTCGAGTCCATGTAGGCGCACTTTTATTCTTAGTTTTGTGTAAAATAACAAGAATTTTTTTTGTGATAATTTAATGCTATATTTAAAAAGCTTCAAAAGCTCTTTATTATAATGAAATCTAAACTAGGTGAAACTGTACGAGTGCTACGCAAGGCATGGATCGGTCTAGAGGATGGTTACCCTCATGTTGTTGGTATGATTTTAGGGCTGCCTATCGCTCTCGGTGTTCTCTATTTTTATCGTTTTTTAGGTTTGTTGTAATGGTTCTATCTCGAATCAGGAAGTTGGTAGGGGTGTTTAAGTGACACCTCTTTTTATTTCATACATAACTTTATCTGCACTAGCACTACTCAAAATGTATCCTTTGCGCTTCACGTCTCTCAATTTCTGTCTTAAGGAGGGGATATGATGTAAAAGAATCATCTGTCTCTATAATGTGAGACGCTTCTTTACGTGCGGCTTCAACCATTTTTATATTTTGTAATGCTTCCATGGCAACATCTGATACACCCCATTGTTTGCGGCCAGAGAGTTCTCCTGCACCACGAAACTTGAGATCAAATTCAGCTAGTTCAAAACCATTTTTTGCGGTAGTGAGCGCCGTGAGCCTCTCGATTGTTTTATCACCCTGACTCTGTGCGTAGAGATAGCAGTATGCTTGGTGATTCGAACGCACAACTCGACCGCGTAACTGATGGAGTTGTGAAAGACCAAATCGCTCAGCTCCTTCGATCAAAATAACCGTAGCGTTTGGAACATTTACACCAACTTCGACTACTGATGTGGCAACGAGTACGTGTATTAGACCGCGTTTAAAGTCATTCATAACACGCTCTTTCTCTGTGTCCTTCATTTTGCTGTGGAGGATACCCACGATGTAGTCTTTAAAAATTGTTTTCTGGAGACGTTTTGCTTCTTCTTTAACAGATTTAGCGTTGAGAGCTGTTTCGAGATTAGGATCTGGTTCATCTATACGGGGGCAGATAACATAGGCTTGTCTCCCTTGATTAAGCTCGGCGAGCATTGCTCGGTAAGTATTTTCACGTTCATGATCAGTTACCACACGAGTAATAATTGGTTTTCTACCATGAGGCATCTGATCGAGGAGAGTGAGATCAAGGTCTCCGTATATAGTGAGAGCGAGCGTGCGAGGTATTGGTGTTGCTGTCATAGAGAGTAGATGGGGGTGGATACTGTCTTTACGTACCAGTTTCTGTCTCTGTGCAGTACCAAATCGATGTTGTTCATCTACGATTACATACGCAAGGTTTTTAAACTGCACTGATTTTTGAATGAGAGCATGCGTACCAAGGAGTATGGGTATTTCACCATTTGCTACCCATTTCAAAAGCTGCGTACGAGATATATCAGTCCAGTTTTGTCGTACACCATTTTTAAAAGAAGGAACTTTGGCTGGAAACTTTCTACACCCTGATCCGGTGATGAGGCCGATTGATACGCCCGTATGTTCAAAATATTGTATAAAAGATTCGAAATGTTGTGTTGCCAATATCTCGGTGGGCGCCATATAAGCGACTTGGAGTGATCCATAGTCTTGGCCTCGGGGGCGAGTCATGATGGTGGCATAGGTTGTAGTCGCTGCTACAGCAGTTTTACCTGACCCTACATCACCTTCGAGAAGACGTCCCATCGCGTGCCCTGCTTTGAAATCATGTAATATATCTCCGATAGATTTTTTTTGTGCTTCAGTCATGGTAAAGGGGAAGCGTTTGATAAAGCTCTCTATGATTTCAGATTTTGGTTCTATGATAAAAGCAGGATTTTTTCTCCACTCTTTCTTTTCTTTTTGGAGTTCGAGTTGTATGAGAAATACTTCTTCAAAGGCAAATCGTTTGCGCGCTACTTCGGCATCACTTTTCTTTTTGGGTGCATGTATCCAAAGGAGAGCAGTTGTGAGTGAAGGAAGGTTATAAGTATCTCGTATGTGTTGAGGTAATGGATCAACGACAGTGTCGAGTACGCCACTTTTAAATATTTTTTGAAGCGTGTGATATATCCAATGAGATGTTATCCCTCGTGATTCTGGATATACGGGGTAGAGGGTGTGTGATGCTCCCGCTTCACCGAATAATGAGTCTCCTACAGAAGTAGGAAGTTTATCAATTACTTCTATCTTGGGATTTGAAAAATAAAGTTCTTTTCCTGTACGTTTTTTTGATACGCGACCTTCTATACGAACGAGCGACCCTTCTTTAACCATCTTTGCTATGTAGGGTTGATTAAACCAAACGCATTTAATTGTTCCTGTTTCATCAGAAAGCACACCATCTGCCATGGCCATCTTTGTACGAAAACTTTTACTGGTTTTGAGTCGATTAAGTGTTCCAAATACCACTGAATCTTCTCCTGCTATGAGATTATGAATAGATCGGGACGATGCCGTGTCTCCATAATGAGTAGGGAAATGATAGAGGAGGTCTTCTATGGTTTTTATGCCGAGGCGCAACAAAGCCTCTCGTTGGGTACCGAGTATACGTATGTGATCAGATAAGGTGTCGCGTATATTCATAGGAAACATTGTACATCCTTTGACATGTTTTACACACGTATTAGTATGACAAAGGACGGTACAGTTCCGTTCCTTTGAAATTCCCCATACTCCTCGGTTATGATCATATCTATTGATACGGTATCGTGGCAGATGCTTGTTTTTGCAAGCGTCTTTGTGAGTGGTCTCACGGCCGTGTGTCTCTGTCCCATTTTCGCCCCTCATAGAAAATCATGGGTCGCCAAAGGTATTGGTTCGATGCTTGCTTCTTTTGTCGGCGCATACATCTTTACCTATTTGGAATCCATGACGCCGTCAATCGCACTTGCAATCATTGTGTTTGCGGTTATGTGGCCATTTTTGTTTCGGTTTTTTGATTTGGGAGAAACCAACAAGACGCGTGTCGAGTGATACCTGTTCGACAGTTCAAGCACCCGATGAGGGTGCTTTTTTATGATAGCGGTTTTTCTATTAAACCTTCGGAAACCAACTCTTTAATAATCTCTGTGACGTTATAGGGTGTTTTTCCTACATGATCTATAATTTCTTTTCGGGTAGCTTTTTTTGTGAGGATAAATTTTACAATCCGAGACCTGATTTCTCTTTTTGAACCTTTAAAAGGAGATTGTTTTTTGTGTTGAGTGCTTTTGCGTGATGGGTTGGGAAGAGTTCTTTTGAGGTGAACACCATAATCCATGAGCGCATAATACCAATCACGAGGATTGTCCGTATCGAGTGTTTGCAATATGAGGGGGAATAACTGCTTATCGGTTATGTGTTGTGTTTTAGGAAAGAAATGATGAATATATACTGCACGTATATTTGTTTCAATAAAAGGTGTTGCAACACCATAAGCAAAAGCGAGGATTGCACCCCGTGTTGATTGTCCAATACCAGGTAGCAACTCGAGCTCTTGTTGTGTTTTGGGAAAAACACCCTTGTAATCACGAGTGATTATTTCTGCAGTGCGTTTGAGATTTAAAGCTCGTCTGTTGTACCCGAGACCTTGCCATGCTATGAGTACGTCTTTGATCGGAGCTTGTGCAAGTGTTTCTACGGTAGGAAACTGTTTGATAAATGTAGGGTACATAGTGAGTACGCGAGACACCTGCGTTTGCTGGAGCATTATTTCAGAGACCAATATGTGATATGGGTTACGAGTCTGTCTCCACGGTAGGGTACCGCGCCCATATTTTTTATAATACTCGAGTACTGTCTTTTTGAATTGGAATGGTGAGGGCTGAGCCATATGTACACTATATATAGTATATAAATCATTTCTATACAATTTTTATAAAACAAAACCTTCCATTACTGGAAGGTTCGAAGAACTGCATTGTGGTTGTTAGCCGTTCGTAATGAGTAGTTTGACCGCATGAGAAATAGCGTCGGTTACCTTGATCGAGATTTTGGTGCGATCAAAGGCGTCGCTCGCAGGTCCGGGAATATTGAGGAATTTGCCGTCACGGATAAAAGTATCCGGGACACCAAACTCCGCATCGTGATCGGTTGCATATGACGGGTTGCCTGACGGCGTGAGATCTCCTGCACAGCAGGCAAATGCCGTACAGAGCTCTTGTGCCGTAAAGATACGATATCCGTCGACTTTACCTGTCTTGGTATAGATGATCCACCTGACTCCGAATGTTTTCTTGTGTTTAGGCCTCCGTGAGATTTTGAGGTGTGCTGATTTGCTCGTAAACGTGAGGGTGGTGACATCACTCAGGTCGGTTTGATACACGAAACTACCCATGGTATTCCACCAGGGAGGATTATTCGCTTGAGACATAGGGTATACGATACGGTGTTGTTTATGTGCGAGTTCTCTCTGACATTAGCATATATGGTACGATTTTCAATCGGCTAGAAAAACACGCTGTAATATGATATTGTCTTTGCACACGAGTATATAAAGGAGACGTGTCAGAGTGGTCGAATGTGCTTCTTTGCTAAAGAAGTGAGCCCTTTAAAAAGGCTCCGTGGGTTCGAATCCCACCGTCTCCGCTACAAAAACTTTCTTTCGGAGTGACCCGAGTACCTCGGTTTTTCGCTTGAAACAAAGGTTAAAAAGAATGTTCGAATCCCACCTACTTTTTGGACTAGTAGGTGGGATTTGTTTTGCAGGGAAGAGAAGCGTTAAAGTGCTGATTTAAAGCCGCGCTTCTATACTTGACAAGTACTCATATTTAGGTGTATAATATGTAAGTAACAGGCCATTAACACAGGTGAGTTGTCATATCCAAAAGCGGCTGGAATTTTCGGCTTCTCCTGGATATGACGACATTGCTACAGTCCAATGCCTCAACGTTGGCTACTCAAAACGTTAACCTTCAGGAAATGATCGGGGCCGGCAACTATGGCCACGTCTCTTCCTTGATTCAAGAAAGAGATTTGGCGGGATCGCAGGGGCGCGGCGCCGGATCTGGCTATAAGGTCTTTGAATTCCCTGAATGGTATACGATGGAGGAGGCAGCGAGAGCCATGGAGGCAGAGGGTTATCGGCCTGCGAACGTTTGGGATTTGCTTAGCTACGGCACGAGCAGTCCAGACGAGCAGAAAAAATACCCCATCATGGCCCTTAACGCGCTTGTCGCGGTCTATGACCGTCGGTTCCATTACTACTTCGTGATTTCGCTGGATGCTCGAGGCGATCAGCGCTCGCAACGAACTCTCGAAACAAGTTATGTGAACCAGCCTCTGGAAAAGAGTAGGATTGCACACACTCATCAGTTGGGTGTTCGAATATAGCGGTATTCCGCTCCGTTGATTGAGAGTGTCGGCAACATTTTCTGAGACCCGCATTCGTGCGGGTTTTGTTTTATCTAGAAAGAAAAACCACATGAGATTCGAACGGAATTCTGAAGGGATTTTTCTATATTTAAAGCTACATAATTCCCGCCGTTCGAGCCGCTCGCTACCCGCCACAAAAACTTTCTTTCAGAATGATCGAATATGTTATTATTTCCACAATACGTACAGTAATTTTTTAATCTTATCCCAACTTTTTAATCACTTTAACCACATGAAAAAAGTTTCAGCACAAAGAAATAATGAACAACTTTGGGAATACTGCAAATCAGAAGCTGTAGACAAAATGGGTAAATTTTCTGCACGTGCAATGCAGTATGCGGTAAAGCTGTATAAAGAACGGGGTGGTGGATATATTGGAGAGAAAACAGAGGATAATAGTTTGGTGAAATGGACTAAAGAAGATTGGGGATATACCGGTGAGGTAGGACACAGTCGTTATTTGCCTAAAAAGGCACGAGAGCATCTAACGGTGGGTGAAAAGATAGCTACTGATCGCGCTAAAAATAAAGGAACAAAAGAAGGCAAACAGTGGGTCAAGCAACCAGAACGTATTGCAAAAAAGACCGCGAAAGACAGGATTAAATAAAATATTTTATCCTATTGCCACATACTCTCTATTTTTCTGAAACTTTTTCTTACTCCTTTCATATCGAGCCTGCGGATTTTCTTTTTCGAGATTTCGTGCTTTGTAAGCGATGAGGGTGAATGCTTCTATTCCAGATGACTGAATATTTTGAGAAAAGGGAATACGGGCAATAGGTTCTTTATCAAGATCAAAGACATATCCTGGTTTGTCTTTATTAATAAGAAAATCATAAGGAACATTAAAAAACGACAAGAGGTTTGCGATCTGTTTTGCAGCTTTAACACTCTGCGGTGTCGGTTCTACCACTATGATAGCGAGAGTCATTCCTGTAACGATACCTGTACCAGCTCCATCTGCACCTGCTTTTTCATCTATTACTACCGCTTGTTTTTCATTGATGTTAAGTAAGGGAAGATATGCTTTGAGGGGTGTGGTGAGAACGTGACTGCAACTTTGTCCAAACATAACAGCATCTGTATGAGGGCCTCCAGCCATAACACGTATACCTAGAGGCGAGAGCACTGAATATTTTTTAGTAAAAGTATCACTAAAAGAAAACTCTGGTTGTGGTTGGGTAAAGAAGAGGTCGCTGTAGTGTTTATGCTGAGTTCCAGTATGAGAGAGGAGGTCTGAGAGGGCGTTTCCGAGATAGTTTATATCATCAACAGAACCAACGAGATTATGTGCAAGGTCCATATTGTGATCAGCATCAATAGCGAGAACATCTATTCCATTGGTATGTAACCACTGAGAAAACGCTGTCGATACACTCGACTTTCCACTACCTCCTTTTCCTAAGAATCCAATGATCATAATGTATTTTTTTATAAAAAAGCCGTGGTGTATGAATCCCACGGCGTATACTGTCACGCTAAAGCCAATTCGGGGGTGGCTTTTCTGTAGATTGCTGGCAGATGAAGTCTAACGTTTTTGACTCGAGCTATCGAACCTGAGTCGATTCCTGCGATAGCGAGCATTGTAGGAATTGAATGACAGGTGCAGTCATCTTGTGTAATCGCGACAGAACCAGCGTTCTCGCGAATACGGATAAATGCAGCACGAAGCTCGTCACTCAGAGCATCCGTAGGAATTTCTTCGAGAGTGATGTCTTCGTGCACTGTTCCAAACGCATCAGCCAGAGTCCGATGTTGATTGAATTCACCTGAGAGGTCTTCGGCCCGTTTTTGATCTGCAATTGCAACGGCCTTTCCGCCACAACAGCAGAGAGAAACAAGGGCGATGTCATAACCACGCAAGACGACATCGAGCTTCTTTCGGTTGCGTTGCGCCATGGTGAATGCGAGCCATGAATCATGGAGTGCACTCATTTCAGGTGAACGAAACCGTGTGAGAGTACCTGGCATATGGGCAGAGAAGAGGAGCTCAGGTCCCATGTCCCAGAGTCCTTTTTCAGCGTTGTAATAACGGTGAAGCAAATCAATGACGGCAACAAAGTGAATTACACGAGCATAGAGACCATCTGTCATCACTTTGTAAACATCTTTGATCAATTGTTCGGGGAGAGGGCATCCTTTTGTGTGCCGAGACGCATAGATAGCGACGGTCTTATTCAGTCCTCGTTGGTTGATGGGTAGGAGAGTACGATCTCCGTTATATGACATGCACATAATAGATAAAAAGATCTCGATCTACACACCATGTGTAAATCAGGTCTGCTGTGAGGATACTATAGGATATATATAAATGCAAGTATATTGCATTTATTGGGTTGTATATTTTTGATTGGGTATATAAACTACGCATATATGAAAATATGTCTCATTGTTTTTTCTTTATTGTTTGTTGGAGTCTTTTTATTTGAGCGCTTTATCATTTCTGGTCGACAGTATACAGGCGATAAAACATCACATATCAAAGATGGTCGGTTTTATACACCTGATCTCGATACTAATACAAAAACACTTGCCGACCTTTTAAAATGGCGTTTCGGTAATAACGCTGATATTCCTTGGAATGAACCATATGGAACGGGGACAATAGATCTCGTGCCATTGGTAGGTAAAGAAGATATTCGTGCAACGTTTATTAACCATGCGACGGTACTTATAGAGTCAGCATCAACAACTATTATTACGGATCCTATCTTTAGTGAGAGGGCTAGTCCATTTTCTTTTACTGGACCTAAACGACATCATGATCCGTATATAGCACTCAATACAATTCCTCGTATTGATATTGTTACTATTTCTCATGCTCATTATGACCATCTATCGATTGAGAGTATAAAGATGATTGAAGAACGTTTTTCTCCTCACTACGTGGTACCACTCAATAACGGGCAGTTTGTTATGCGTGCAGGAGTACCTCGAGAACGTATAACCGAATTAGATCTCTTTGAACGTTATGAGAGAGACGGTGTGGTAGTTACACTCGAGTCTGCACAGCATTGGAGTGCTCGCGGCATGTCGGATCGTAACAGGTACTTGTGGGGTAGTTTTATGATACAGATGCAGAATAAGAATATATTCTTTGCGGGAGATACTGGATACGCCTCACACTTTAAAAAAATACGTACTACATATAAAAACATAGATCTTGCTTTATTACCTATAGGTGCATATGAGCCACGATGGTTTATGCAAGGTCAGCACATGAATCCGAGTGATGCAGTGCAGGCAGGTAAAGATTTAGGTGAGCCTCCTGTGATAGGTATTCATTTTGGTACGTTTGATATTACAGATGAGGGTAGGTTTGATCCTGAAAAAGATACAAAAAAAGCGCTTGAAACAATCGGGTATAGCACACAGTTTCTCGTACCCACATTGGTTAACGGTTTAGATATAACCATATAAATAGCTGCCATGTCTTTACCGAATCCAGCTCTCTCAGTTGTCATACCGTTTTATAACGAGGAGGATAATGTGTCAGATCTATTATCTGAACTCAAAACAGTACTAGCGACACTTGCTGTACTTGCTGAAGTTATTGCGATCAATGACGGTAGTAGGGACGGTACTCTCAGTGCTCTAGAACGTGTAGCACAAAAGTGGCCAGAACTCACTGTTGTTGATTTAAAGAAAAATGTAGGTCAGGCGGGAGCGCTATGGGCGGGATTTGGTGTGACACGAGGTGAATGGATAGCTACTCTCGATGGAGATGGTCAGAACCCTCCGTCTGAGATTATAAAACTCTGGAATCTGCGAAGTCAGTCGAGAATGATTGTTGGGAGGAGAGTTATTCGTCGTGATTCACGCACGAGACAAATCATGTCAAAGGTAGCAAACGTAGTGAGACAAGCGCTCCTCCGTGATGGCGTGCGTGATTCTGGATGTGCACTCAAACTATTTCACCGGGAAGTAGTCAAATCTTTTATCCCTCTACGAACTCTGTATTCTTTTATGCCTGCGTGTGCTCGTATGGCGGGGTGGAATAGTATCGAAGTGCCGGTTAATCATAGGAACCGTATGAAAGGTGAATCAAAATATGGTCTGAGAGTAATGGCTCTGGTTCCTTTGTTTGACCTTATGCTCTTGTTTTGGCTTTCAAAACGAGTGACACCTATTCGTGATCTGGATCAGCGTGATCGATAATTTCTGTGTCGCTGTGTTCACCCTCACTATGTTCTTCGTGACTATGAGGGGCGAGAATACTCACTCCCGTCATGAGGATGATACCTGTTATGAGTGCCGTCACATGTATTTTTGTTTTACCGTGAGTGCGAATTGATTTGAGTGAGTTAGGAATAAGGTCGCGTAGGATGATAAAGAGAAAACCTCCTGCTGAAAATGCTATGAGGAGTGCTTCTGCACCTTCTACTGATGAGAGTACCAGTGTTGCAAAAACACCGAGGAGTAATGTCGATGAAACAATAAAATTATTACGAAGAGCCTGTTTTGTAGAGTAGCCGGCTTCTTTGAGAACAAAGAACTCTGCAATTTCTTGTACGAGTTCATGGGCGAGTATGGCAATGGTCGCAATAATACCAGTTGTTGGACCAGCGATCCATGCCGGAACGAGTAAAAATCCATCGGTGATATTGTGTATTGCATCACCAGCCATCATACGTCGTGCATCGAGTCGTGAATGGTTGTGGTCAGTACGTTCATGATGGTGATGTGCTCCAGGGATGAGACGGGCAGCGAGTGCCACGATAATAATTCCACCGATTCCTGCTGATAGGGTATACCAGATTCCTGCATGCTCTATAGCTTCAATGGAGAGGGAGTAGACGATTACTATAAATATACCCAGTGCAAAGGTTGCGAGATAACGAAGATTTCTTTCTACCCATGAACCGATACGATTTCTCAAAAAGAGTGCGCCCGCGAGGGAGGCGAGCATGATAAAGAGTGCTGAAACGAGTGTATATATAATTGTCATGGGTAAATAGTAGCAGAGGTATTAAGCAAATGCAAATATATTGCATGTGAAAGACAGAAGGACTAATCTTTAAGCATATTCTTTTTACGGAGCGTTCTCAGCGAATGTTTTTTAATAAAATTAATTTCTTTTGAATGTTGTTTTCCTGAAGATTCCCATTCATGGAGTTTTTTAATCACATAATCAGGATCTATCTTTGATATGTCATTTAAATGATTTGCAACTGACCGTGTAACGTAGCGTGCGGTATCTGAGAATAGGGTATCGAGTATCTTTTCTGTCTGAGAATAGTGGAGGGGAACTTTTATGCCCCAGGGTAGGCGGGGTCGTGAACCCTCGCTTGCAAGACGACGTACATGATAGTTGTCACTTTTTGACCAGACAACACATTGATTGAGTGTTTCTCTCGTATGTTTATTGAGAAAATGCCTTATTGCGTATTCGGCGGAGAATCTTTTGGTGATTTCTTCGAGCGTACGTAACGATAGTTTGAGGTGTTGTGTATCGAGACCGTGGAGAGCGACGTATTCAGCGTATGATCCATAAATAAAATCTCCATAGTCTCCGTCGGTCTTTTTTGGATCCAATTCTCTCGGTAGTGCACGTACGATTACGTCTATGGCTTGCGTGTAGTCTTTAGGTAAGTAGACAAAAAGCATATCTCGGATGTGGTGCATTCTCTGTTTGAGTTCGTATTTCGGAAAATCTTTGAGAACATCGCGTATAAAACCCTCTGTATTAAAAGTCATATGTACAGAATGGATTTCTTGCGCTAGACGAGACACGTTGTCTCTATTAAAGAGTCTGTCTTTGAGATAAAACGAGGGTTTCTTTTTTGTAATAGATTTTTTACGATTCATGTGCGTAATCAGTTTAGCATGTGCATGATACTATAGATTAATACACGCGTGCGTATGGTTTTTTATAAAATATGCAAACTTTACAAAAATATCTGCTCATATTTGTGATAGTAGGTTCTGGTATATTTTCGGTATATACGTTTTTAAAGGGCCCGTGTCTTGAACCAATTCGTTACACTATAGGAAATTTTTCGGATAAATTTGGTATAACTCAAAGTGAATTTATATCCGCGCTCGCACAAGCAGAATCTATCTGGGAGACCTCGGTTGGCAAGGATTTGTTTGTCTATGATGAGGTGAAAGGATTACCTGTTAATCTAGTGTACGATGAGAGACAGCAAACACTCGATACAGCGAGAGCGCTCGAAGCAACAATAGACACGCAAAAAGAAAAAGCAGTTTCACTTAAATCAGACATAGAACATAAGACAACTGAGTATGTGTTTGCAAAAGAATCATATGAAAAAAATCTACTCATATATACGAGCAGGCAAAAGTCATATAATGATTCTGTTTCATATTGGAATAATCGAGGCGGTGCGCCAGAGCAGGAATATATAAAGCTCAAACAAGAAGCTCGTGCCCTCAACGCTCTACACACGGCGCTTGAAAAAGAGAGAGTAGCTCTCAATAATCTAGCCGATGTATCAAACGACGCTGTTCGTACGTATAACGGTGTAGTAAAAATAATCAATACGAATGTTGATGTGATTAATGAATCAGCTGACAAAGAATTCGAACAAGGTGAATACGTACGTGATGAAAACGGTGAGAGAATTACTATATATGAATTTGCAGATAGAACTGCTCTCGTTCGAGTCCTTGCTCACGAACTCGGTCATGCGCTCGGTCTCGAGCATAATACCGATCCATTATCTATTATGTATTACCTTAATGAAGGTGATGGTTTGACTGCATCTCCTCTCGACATCCGTGATCTCAATACTGTGTGTAGATTCAGTGAGCAATAGTAAGTGCGTATATGTGTTGTGGTTTGTGGGGCTCAAGTGCACGTATTGCTTCGTGGAGGGTTGCTCCGGTGGTGAGTATATCGTCAAAAATGATGATTGAAGCGTCAGTGATTTTGCTACCTGTGTTTACTATAAAACAATCACGGAGATTTTCTTGTCTTTCTTTGTGATTTCTACCTACCTGATCAGAGGTATTTTTTACTTTAAAAAGTATATCGGTCCGTAGTATAAAATGTTTATTAAAAAGAAGGGTAGATGAATCTAAAATATTAAAACACTCACGAATAATAAGTTCGCATTGATTAAATCCTCGTATGGATAGAGATTTTCGTGTGATGGGTATGGGAATAATAAAGAAAACTTTTTGAGGGTAGTATTTGGTATATGAGAGTAAGTGTTCTCGTATACCCCATGCAAGTATGCGTGCTATAGGTTTGTATCCATAGGATTTTACTTCGAGTATAGCCGCCTTTACCAATTCATGTTTGTACGCGAGGAGTGAGTAAAATATCACTTTGGGGTGTGGGGTATATCCAATCATCTCTGCGTAGGGTGTATGGGTATAAAAATATTGAGTACCACTTTTTTCTATGCCGGCTATGAGAGGGTCTATGGGCGCAATTGTTTCTATACAGTAGGCCAGTATTCTGTTTAAAATTATCTTCATAAGGAAATTGTATAAAAACAGAGATAAAATACTCATAAAGACCATGGAGGCATGATATACTTATCTATATATGTCTTTTTTCGACACCTTTTTTAAAAAACAGAGCCCGAGTGTCTTGGGTATTGATATTGGTTCATCCGCAATAAAGGTTGTTCAATTGCGTAAAAAAGCAGGTAAAGCGGTACTTGAAACATACGGAGAACTCGCTCTCGGACCATATGGTGGTGTAGAGATTGGTCGTGCAACAAATCTCACCAATGAAAAACTCGCAGAAGCAGTGAAGGATCTTTTAAAAGAAGCAAATGTAACCACAAAATCAGCAGGTATATCTATCGCTTCATCAGCGAGCCTTTTGCCTTTTATTCACATGCCCGTATCTGATGAAAAACAACTCGCCACAATGATTCCTATTGAGGCGCGTAAATACGTTCCTGTTCCTATTACCGAAGTTTCTCTCGATTGGTGGATTATTCCAAAACAAGAGAGCTCGGTGAATGAATTTGAAAAAGAACCACAGGGAGGAGATAAAACGGCAGACAAGGGGGTAGATGTGCTTTTGGTTATTATTCATAACGATGTACTCAATCGGTTAAGTGAAATATCTCACGCCGCACAGGTGGAGGCTTCTTTTTATGAAATAGAAATCTTTAGTTCAATGCGTGCAGTGCTCGAGCAGAGTGCTGAGGCTGTAATGGTTGTCGATATGGGGGCAGGTACGACAAAACTTTACATTATTGAACGAGGCATATTGCGATCATCGCACACTATCAACAGGGGTTCTCAGGAGCTCACATTAGCTCTCTCACGATCTCTCGGTATGAGTGTGGGTGATGCTGAGCATATAAAACGTACACACGGACTCTCAAGTGATCCAAATAAAAAAAACATAGCAGAGGTTTTGTCACTTAATCTCGATTATATATTCTCAGAGACCAACAGAGTTATTTCAGCGTTTGAACACAAATATAATAAAAATATTTCAAAGATCATTCTCACTGGCGGAGGATCTCTTCTCAAAGGTTTTCTCGATATGGCGCGTATAAAGTTCCAAACTGAAGTTGTGTTAGGTGATCCTTTTGCAAAAACAGAGGCTCCGGCATTTCTTGAGCCTGTATTACGTACAGCGGGCCCTGAATTTGCTGTTGCGATCGGTATCGCCCTTCGAAAACTCCAAGATTTGGAATAGTGGGGATAGCGGTTATGGGAGAGGGGTAGTATACTATAAACATAAGAACATATGGATCCTCGATTTCAAACATCGTTCATACCAAAGAAACCTATTGTGGCTACTCCGGGCCGAGAACCTTCTTCTGTAAATCTCTTTGCACTCCTCTCAACTATTGTCTTTATCATGACGCTTGCTCTCGCTGGCGGGGTGTTTTCCTACAAACAGCTTATTGTAAAGCAGATAGCGGAAAATAAAGTTATGCTCGACAAAGCAAAGAGTGCTTTTGAACCTGAAACTATAAAGAGCATTGTACGTCTCGATACCCGTCTCGAAGTTGGTAAAAAACTTCTCGATTCTCATCTCGCAGTGACGCCTTTTTTTGAATACCTTTCAACTATTACTCTCAAAACAGTACGTTTCAAGACATTTGATTTCTCATATCTTTCAAAAGATAAAATTGAAGTAAAGATGTCGGGTCAAGCTCAAGACTATGATTCTGTTGCGCTTCAATCTGATCTCTTAAATCAACAAAAACTTTTGAAAAAACCAATGTTAGGTGACATGAGTCTTGAAGCCGCAGGAACTGTTGCTTTTAATATGTCAGCTCTCGTTGATCCGACGTTGATTTCATATAACAAAGTTGTAGGAGGGACAAAAACAAGTACAACTACACAACCATGAGTAATATTATTTCAATCATACTTCTCATAGCATCAGTAGGACTCTTCTTTGGATTTATTGATCCTACCTATACTGACGTACGTGCCATGATCGCTGAGAAAAAAGAATATGATAATGCACTCACGCGATCAAAAGATTTGCAGGTTGAGCGTGATAAACTCCTCGTCAAAGCAAATAATATAAAAGAAGACAATCTCAAACTCCTCAGTAAATTATTGCCTGACAACATTGATAATGTTCGTTTAATCATTGATGTTGATGATATGGCGAAACGTCACAATATGCGCATCAGAAACTTTAAAGCTGATTCAACAGACCAAAAAGATACCATTGGTCGTGATAATAGTGCTTATGGAACACTCACACTCTCTTTTTCTACGACAGCTTCATATAATACGTTTCTCGCATTTCTCCGAGATCTCGAGAGGAGTCTTCGTATTATAGATGTCACCGCTATTACATTTTCTGCAAATGACAATAACCAACTCTATGATTATGGGGTAACGGTCAAGACCTATTGGCTTAAATAACACTATATGAAAGAGAATACAAACAGCTCAAAAAATCTCATCATAACAGCAATATTTGTTATTGCTCTAGGTGTTGCTGGATATATGTATATTACTCGTGATACCTCAGGAGATGATTTGCTTTTGGTTAATCCTGTTACATCGGCACCCGTGGTAAATACTGATCTTTTGTCAGCTCTCCGTGAACTCAAAAAACTCACCATTAAAACCGATATTTTTGAAACACCTGCATGGGGTTCATTGGTTGATTTTGGAAAAACCCTCAAAGAGCGAGAAAAATATCGCCCTAATCCTTTTGCACCGATCGGTCAGACATCCAGTCAGTCTACTTCAACATCTAGTCAATAACACACACTTATGAGCGTACTCGATATCCTTGTCGCGAAAAAGATTCTTGAAAAAAAGGACGCAGTCGCGATCTCAGAGGAGGCGCGTCTCACGGGTGAGTCACTCGATAGTGTTATGAAAAAACACGGTGTTCGAGATGAAGATGTTTTATCTGCAAAAGGTGAGTATCTGAACGTTCCAGTTCGATCTCTCAAAGACCAAACAATACCGTTTGATATTTTAAAGTATATTCCCGAGGAATCAGCAGTTCATTATCAGTTTGTACCTATTTCCGTAAAACAGAATGTGCTCGAAGTAGGTGTTGTTGACCCTGATGATATAGAAGCTCGTGATGCACTCAACTTTATTGCTTCAAAAATAGGAATGCCTTTCAAGGTGTTTCTCATTTCAAAATCTGATTTTACTGAAGCTCTCACTCTCTATAAAGGTCTTTCAGGTGAAGTTACCAAAGCTCTCGATGAGCTCGAAACAGATATTGCTGATGTTGATTCAGTTGATTCTAGTGATCATCAAAAACAAGGTGAGACTACCATCATAGAAGATGCTCCTGTTACTAAAATTGTGGCAACAATATTGCGCTATGCAGTAGAAGGTAATGCATCTGATATTCACATAGAACGTATGGTTGATAAGGTTCGTGTTCGTTTTCGTGTTGATGGCGACCTCCATACATCACTCGTTCTACCAGTAAAGGTTCATGATGCAGTAGTTGCCCGTATTAAAATCCTTTCAAATATGAAGCTTGATGAAAAACGAAAGCCACAAGACGGCCGTTTTTCTGCGCGTATTGAAGGACGTAAAATAGATTTCCGTGTTTCTACATTCCCTGCATACTATGGTGAAAAGGTGGTAATGCGTATTCTTGATCAGGAAAAAGGTGTAAAGAAACTCGAAGATATTGGATTTTCACCAAAGAATCTCGAAGCTATTCGTCGCGCCATGGCTCGACCGTACGGTCTCATTTTGATTTCAGGTCCTACAGGATCAGGAAAATCAACAACACTTTACTCAATGTTGAATGAAATCAACGATGAATCAAAAAACGTGCTCTCACTCGAAGATCCGGTTGAGTACAATATGGAAGGAGTATCTCAGTCTCAGGTTCGTGCTGAAATTGGTTATACGTTTGCATCAGGACTCCGTACCACACTCCGTCAGGACCCTGATATCATCATGGTGGGAGAGATTCGAGACAAAGAAACCGCTCAGCTCGCTATTCAAGCGGCACTTACAGGACATCTCGTGCTCTCAACTATCCACACCAACACAGCTATCGGTGTTATTCCACGCTTGATAGATATGGGTGTTGATCCGTATTTGATTGCTCCTACACTCGTGCTTGCTATGGCACAGCGTCTCGTGTCACATCTCTGTGAAGGCGGGGAAGAGGTTTCTACTGATGGATCTATTGCCATGATGGTTGAAAAACAATTCTCTGATCTCGATCCAGAGCATAAAAAAGATATTGTGGTACCAAAGACAGTCTATGAACCAAAGCCTTCAGCAACGTGTCCTAATGGTGTCCGTGGTCGTATGGCGGTGGCAGAAGTTGTTGAAAAAGACAAAGAACTTGAACGATTAATTCTCGCCAATACAGGTGAAAATGAACTTTTTAAATACTGTCGTTCAAAAGGGATGCTCACTATGCGTGAAGACGCCATGTTGAAGGCATTTAGGGGCGAGATACCGTGGAGTGAAGTGAATAAGCTCTAAGAAGCTTTGTGATATACTATTAATACGTATGGAAAAGAAAAATGTAAAGGTGTTTCTCGTCGATGATGACAAATTCCTCTTGGGTATGTACTCACTCAAGTTTTCTAACAATGGATATGATGTAGAAACTACTGTGGGTTCTGTTGCTGCTCTCGAAAAACTCCGTGCAGGTAATAAACCAGATATTATACTCCTTGATATCATCATGCCGTATATGGATGGTCTCGAATTATTAAAAACTATCCGTGATGAAAAACTAGCTCCAGGTGCAACGGTGATCATGCTCACTAATCAGAGTCAATCATCAGATATAGAAAAAGCAAAAGAGCTCGGTGTTGATGGTTATATTGTAAAAGCAGCAACGATTCCATCAGAGGTTCTTCAGGAGGTAGAAAAAATATACGCAAAGAAAAAGAAATAGTTCATACACATATTTATGGCACTTGATTACAAAAAAGAATTTGAAGAGTTGGTTGAAACACTTATTAAAGAGTCGGCGTCAGATCTCCATATATCTGAGGGGCGTTATCCAACTATTCGTGTAGCAGGTTTTCTTGTGCCTCTCATGAATCGGAGAGTTCTCACCAAAGAAGACACTCTTGGTTTCATGTCGGTTGTACTCAATGCTGAAAATAAAGAACTCTTTTTACGCAATAAAGAGATAGATTTTTCATACGAATACAAAGACAAAGCACGTTTCCGAGGTAATGGATATTTTCAACGCGGATCAGTTACGTTTGCTTTCCGATTGATTCCTAAAAAAATCAGAACTTTCAAAGAACTCAATCTACCTCCAATACTCGAAACTTTTTGTGATAAACAACAGGGATTTTTCCTCGTGGTAGGACCTGTGGGACATGGAAAAACCACAACACTTGCTGCAATGATTGAATTGATTAATGAAAAGAGAGCAGAACATATTGTCACTATTGAAGATCCAATTGA
>JACCDV010453401.1_pt1 | contig 22929 bp, 27 predicted proteins | sample 7446131 | NCBI WGS metagenome assembly JACCDV01 (sample SAMN15323448, study PRJNA562643) | freshwater metagenome | isolation source: river surface water | place: USA:Blue River Watershed | collected 2017-08-17
CATGCCGTTGTTGCTGATGACGACCACGACCTGCGCGCCTTTGCCGCGGGCCTCGTCGCCGATCTTCTGCATGTTCTCGTCCTGGATGCCGAACTCCCAGTCGGCCACCATGTAGCGCGGGTTGGCAATCGGCGTGTAGGGGAAGGCCTGGCCGATGATGGCGCAAGGCACGCCGTTGATCTCGCGGATCACGTAGGGCTTGAAGACCGGATCGCCAAAGTCGGCGGTCTTGACGTTCTGCGCGACAAAGTCCACCTTGCCGGCAAAGTCCTTCTCGACGATCTCCTTGACGCGCTCCATGCCCAGGGTGAATTCCCAGTGGCCGGTCATCACGTCCACGCCCAGCAGCTTGCAGGCGTCGACCATGTCCTGGCCGTTGGTCCACAGGCAGGTGCCCGAGCCTTGCCAGGTGTCACCACCGTCGAGCAGCAGCGCGCCAGGGCGGCTGGCCTTCATGCGCTTGACCAGCGTGGCCAGGTGCGCAAATCCACCCACCTTGCCGTAACGCCTGGCGGCTTTCTCATAGTCCAGGTAAGTCAAGGCGTGGGCTTCAGCACTGCCGGGGCGGACCTTGGCGACCTTGAGCAGGTGCTCACCCACCAGATGCGGCAAATTGCCCTTCATCGAACCAATGCCCAGGTTGATGCTGGGCTCGCGGAAATAGATGGGCTTCAGCTGCGCGTGGCAGTCGGTCATGTGCAGGAAGGACACATTGCCGAACCTGGGGATGTCGTACAGGCCATTGGCCGCAGTGGCAGCGCTGGCTTCGGCGTAAGTACCCAGACTCATGCCCGCCATGGTGCCGGCGCCCATCACTTGCAGGAATTCGCGTTTGGAGAGATTCATGAATTACCCGTTACTGATATATACAAATTTAAAAAACCCGGCCAGGCCGGGTTGAGGGGCTGGTCACTTGTTGACCGGTGAGTTGGGATCGAGCAGCAAGGCCACCACATGGCGGATCTGCGCTTCGTTCAGGATGCCCATGTGACCGGCGCGTGGCATGTTGGAGCAGGCGTTGTAGGCCTTGGAGTTCCAGATCTTGCCCCAGGTGTATTCCACGATGGGTTTGGCTGCGGCGCTGTTGGGGTCGCTCACGCCACGGATCTTGCCGTAGTTGTAGAGGCTCGGACCGATGGTGCCAAACGAGATCTCTTTCTGGGCGATTTGGTGGCAGTTGTAGCAATTGCCGCCATTGACCACTTTGGCGTCGTCGGTGAAGGTCAGGCCGCGACCGCTTTGGGCGATCTTTTCACCTTCTTTCCAGTCGCCGAGGAATTTGCCATCGCTGGGCCATTTGACGGCTTTGAGGTTGGTTTCCTCGATGCGCTTGGCCGTTGCTTCATCCAGTGGCTTGCCGGCCACATCGGCTTCGCTGCACAGGCGGTTGGTTTCGTCGGTGTTGAGAACGGCAGCGGCCTTGACAATGCCTTCGTCGCGGAAGGACGCCTTGGCGATTTTCTGGGCCAGTTCGTTGAGCTCGGTCACGGAAGGCGCCGCGGCACAGCCAGCGAGCACGGCAGCAACCGTCAGGCTGCCCAGAATCCAGTGGGTACGTTTGATCATCTTGTGTCTCCAGTTAACGCTTGATGGCCGGGGCAATCGATTTGGAGCCCTGGCTGTTGACGCCCAGATAAACGCCCAGCGCGATCGTGGCATCGCTGCCAAAACCCGGGTAAGGGAAACGTTGCTGGCGGTAGCAGTCGTTCAGACGCTGCTGCATGCCCCACATCTGACCGTTAGAGACGCGGTAGGCGGGCCAGGCGGCAAAGCCCACGCCATCGCCTGGGTTCTTGGTCAGGTTGGGCAGGTCCTGCAGGCGGATGCGCTTGCCGTCTTCACCGTGGCAGGAGGCGCAGGAGAAATCGTGCGGGCCTCCACGCTGGAAGAACAGGCGTTTGCCCACTTCGTAAAAGGTTTTTTCCTGCGCGTGGGATTGCGACAGATTGAATTTCATGCCCCTGGATTCGGCAGATATCCAGGTGGCCAGAGCGGTCACATTGTTCTGTTCACCGCGCCCAAAACGGGTATTGGCGATTTCTGCGGCGCTGAGGCCTTGCAGGTTTTCCATGCAGGTCAGCAGGCGCGATTCGAGGTCCTGCACGCGGCCGGTATCAGCAAAAAAGCGCGGCAGCTCGACAAAAACACCCTTGACCACGCCAGGGCCCTTGCCAAGGTCGCAGGCTTCCAGGGAGGCGTTCTTGGGACCCCGTTTTTTCTTCCAGAGGTCTTCACCTTTGGCTTCGAACAGATCGGCGGGGTTGCCGTCCTGCAGCATTTCACGGTATTCGTCGATGCTTTGGCTGGCGGTTTTCTGGGCCCATGTCGGTACCATGGCCGTTGCCAGCAGGGTTGCCAGGATCAGTCGGTTTTTCATTGTCACCTCTTGCACTTGTTCGCTGTTGAAAGACAACGGGCCCGAAGGCCCGTTGTGTTGACACGGTGTGGATCAGGACACCGTGACTTCGTCAGTGCGGCTCTCGCCTTTGTTGTCCTTCCAGGACACAGCCACCTTGTCACCGGCCTTGGCACCCTTGATGACGAACTGCAGGAAGGGGTTCTTGGACACAGCGGGGCCCCACTCGGCGGCCAGCACTTGCTTGCCGTTGAGGTTGGCGGTCACTTCGGTGATGTGCCATGCGGGCACCAGCTTGCCAGCAGCGTCTTTGCGCTGACCGGATTCCATTTCGTGGCTCATGAGCACGCGCACAGTGGCCTTGTCGCCGGAAGCCTGAGCACGGATACGCATCGGATCTGCCATGTTTTTCTCCTAATCTTCAATGATTCGTTGATGTCCGGATGGGGTCAGGCTTTAGCCGCCGCAGCCGCCCAGAGTGACCTTGACTTCCTTCTTCGCGAAGAGAGCTTTGCCATCGTTCATGATGGCTACAGCGTAGACATCGGAGGACTGGCCCATCTTGGCGCGGGTGGAGAAGTTGGCTTCCACGGCGTCAGACACATGGAACATGGCCACCAGAGCAGCGGGGTTCTTCTCGACCAGGATCAGCATCTGCTTGACGCCAGGCAGGCTGGTGGAGGCGCCCAGCGGCACCACGGCGCCATTTTCTGCGATGTCCGGACCAGTGATGGTAACGTCCTTGCTTTCGGCAATCGCACCGCCGCCAGCGGCCTTGACGGCATCCTGCACGCCCTTGGCGTCAAAAGCGGCCTTGTTGAAGGCGGCGTGCGCAAACTGGGGGAAGCCTGCCGAGGCCAGCAGGCCGGCGACCACAGCGCTTTGTTTGAGTGTCTCGCGACGGGTTTGCATCGTGTATCTCCTTGATGGTCAATGATGCGATTGGAACAGGTTCGGTATGGTTGAGTCCAGTACCGGATTATTTGCTGGCGCCCTTGGCGATCCAGGCCGCAATGGCTTTGGCGTCGGCATCGGGCAACGATTGGGCTGGCATGGGGACCGGGCCCCACACACCAGAACCGCCGGACTTGATCTTGCCAGCCAGGTAGTCGGTCTTGCCGGCATGCTTTTTGGCGATCTCGTTGAAGCCGGGGCCGACCACTTTCTTGTCCACGCCGTGGCAAGCCGTGCAGCTGTGCTTGTTGAGCAAGGCGATGGCAGCCTTGGACTCGCTGTTGGCTTCGGGTTTGGGGGCTGCCGGTGCGGCAGCCGGACTGGCAGCTGCAGGGCTTGGAGCGCCCTTGCCCTCGGGGCGAGTCGTGTCGGCACCTTTTTGCTGACCGACCAGACGGTTCTGCTCTGCCAGGTTGCCATGGGCATTGCGGGCGAAGTCGGGCAGCAGTGAAGCGTGCTTGGGCTCGGGCGCGCAATCCTTCATGCAGATCACGTTGGCGGTGTCGGGCTTGGCCGTGCCGTTGAACTCCTTGCCCGGCCACATGGCGTGCGCCGTGGTCATGCCATTGCGGTTGGGCATGCGCTTTTGCACCTCGGCAATGTTCTTGTCCGACAGCACGAAGTCATCCGGCACCACGTTGGCCAGGCTCAACAGGAAAGCCGTCACGCTGTAGACCTCTTCGGTGGTCAGCGTTTTCGGGTTGGTCCAGGGCATGGCGCGGTTGATGTAGTCCCACAGGGTCGACACCGTCGCCACCTTCATGATGGTGGTACGCCCCGGGAAGTCGGTGCGCGAGAGATTGGCCACGCGTCCGGTCTTGATGTCCTCTGCCGTGGTGCCCCCAATCAAGGGACTGAACACCTCGTTGGACTCACCGAAGATGCCATGACAGTGCGCACACTTGGCCTCCCAGACGTCCTGGCCCTTGGCGACAGAGCCCGACCCCGGTGGCAAGCCCTTGAAGTCCGGGCGCACATCGATGTCCCACTTGGCCACTTCCTTGGGCGTGGCCATGCGGCCCAGGCCCGGGTATTTGTCGCTTTGCGCCAGGGCCAGACCGGCCATGGCCACCAGCGCCGTGGTCAGAATGACATTACGAAAGCTGGACATTTTTCACCTCGCCGTTTTCCTGCACCAACCAGGACTGGATGGCGTTGTTGTGATAGATGGAACGTGTGCCGCGCACAGCGCGCAGCTGCTGGTAGGTCGGTTGCACAAAACCGGTTTCATCCTGCGCACGACTCTGGATGATGGCGGGCTTGCCGTCCCACACCCAGTCCAGGTTGAAGCGGGTGAGTGCCTTGGACAGCACCGGTGTTTCCAGACGAGCCGAACGCCAGTTGCGGCCGCCATCGACGGACACATCCACGCGCTTGATCTTGCCTTTGCCCGACCAGGCCAAGCCGGTGATGTTGTAGAAACCTTTGTCGAGCAGCACCTGGCCACCGGAAGGCGTGGTCACCACGCTCTTGCATTCCTGGATGTTGGTGTACTGGCGATGCAGACCACCGGGCATCAGGTCGATGTAGTGCACGGCCTCATCCTTGGCCGCATAAGGCATGTCGCCCACCTCGACACGGCGCAGGTACTTGACCCAGCTCACGCCTTGCACGCCCGGCACGATCAGGCGCAAGGGGTAACCGTTTTCCGGACGCAGCATTTCACCGTTCTGGCCGTAGGCCACCAGCACTTCGCCCGAGGTGATCAGGCTCATCGGAATGGTGCGGGTCATGGCCGAACCATCACCGCCTTCAGCCAGCACGAACTTGCCGTTCTTGAGGTCAGCGCCCGCCAGCTCCAGCAGTGTGATCAGTGGCACGCCGGTGAACTCACTGCAGGAAATCATGCCGTGGGTGTACTGCACCGTGGGCACAGCCACGTTGCCCCAGTCGACAGCCGTATTGGCACCGCACTCGATGAAGTGGAAGCGGGACACCGAGGGCAAGCGCATGATCTCGTCCATGGTGAAGACCATCGGCTTCTTGACCATGCCGTTGATCATGAAACGGTGCTTGGAAGGATCGATGTCCCACCAGCCCTGATGGTGACGCTCGAAATGCAGACCGCTCGGCGTGACGATGCCAAACAAGGACTGCAGTGGCGCAAACGACACCGAAGCCTGCGTGGTCTGTGTCAGGCCCGGGCTTTGGCGACGCTGGATGTTGGACTCGAATTTGGAGGGAACACCATAACCATTGTTGGAGGCCACGCCCTGACCCAGGCCGGTGGCGTGCTCGGGCAGATTCAGGATGTTGGGGTCTCCCCCTTCGGTAGGCACCGGATTGCCCTGGGCCATCGCCGCAGGCATGGCCGCGCCCGCGGCCGCGGCTGCGAATGCATTGCGAATGAAGTCGCGACGACCTTTTTTGCCCTCGGCAAAGACGGTGCGAATGCCTTCCTGGGTCAGGAAGTTCTCGGGCGCTTTCAGCACCCTTCCCGAGTTGACGGTATCTTCTTTCACGCAAACTCCTGAAATTGAGTTTCTTTTTCAAACAACATCCATCGCCACCTGTGTGCACACCGCACGACAGACCTGGACCACGGATTCATCGGCAATCCTGTAGAACATCTGCGCGCCCTGGCGCCGCTTGCCCACCAAACCTGCCCGGTACATGATGTTCAGATGCTGGGACATGTTGGGCTGTGACACGCCTATGCGCTCCAGCAACTGACCCACGTTCTTTTCACCTTGACACAGCTCGCTGATGATCCGCAGGCGAATCGGTGTCGCAAGCACAGCAAACAACTCTGCGGCTTTGTCGAACACCTGCTGCATCTCGTCATCAGCGTTTTCCATGCAATTGAGTTCTTATATTCGGATCCATGAATATAAACTATATTGAATGAATCTGAATCGGGAATTACACGGGAGCCGCGGCTGCCCCCGTGTTTTCCCGAAGAGCCTTCAATACCTGACGCTGAGCATCAGCTGGTAATTGGTCTGGCTGTGGGTGATCGGTGCGCCTCCGAGCATGGCCGCCGACACCGTGACCTTCGGCGCATGGGAAACCGCCGCGTCAAGGCTGGTCGTCTTGTTGATCCGGTAGCCAAAACCAGCGGTGTAATGGTTCTTGATGATCGCGGGGAACAAAGGATGCACATCACCGTCGGGCACCGGGTTGCTTGAATGACTCAGCCCGCCACGCAAAGTCCAGCGCTCATCCAGCTTGTAAGCCCCTCCAAGCGAAACGACCGTCTGGTCTTTCCAGTTCTGGGGCATCGTGAAACCCATGCTTCCCATGCCCTGGGCGGACTCAAAGGTCATTCGGAAATTCTTCATGACACCGGCCCAACCGACACGCTTGATGTCCGCCACCCACTGGAGCTGCGGCGTGGCCTGCCATGAGGCGCCCGCAGCCAGAACGGCAGGCATCTGGAAATCATGGATCACCATGCGGCCAGGCAACGCCATGCCCATGGTCAGGCTGGCAGCACTCGCCCCGGTCTTCATGTCACCCAGACGCGTCTTGAGTTGATAAGACAAGCCCAGCGTGAGGTCCTTGTCGGCCTGGAACGTCATGCCCAGCTTGCCAGTCCAGCCACTGGACTTGGCCGCGCCGGTGAAGTCGTTGTTATTGGAAAAGTCGATGCGAACCGTCGGAGGGGGCTGCATCTGTCCTTGCTGAATCGCACCCATCATGGCTGCGAATTGCCCGGTAGGCATCGGACTCATGCCCGCCATCTGGCCAAACATCGCCGCCATGCGCATGTCCAGACTGGCCCAGGTGTAGTCCAGTGTGGCCCCCAGATTGACGCGCTCATTGAGCTTGTAGCTCACCGGCACGATGACCCGCCCGACAGCCAGCTCCGAGCGGACGGGCTGATCGGTGCCTGCCGCATTCATGGAGCCGGCAGGGTATTCGGTTCCCATGCCACCTTGCCCGAATACACCGACACCCCAGCTGTATTGGTCGTTTTTGCGCACCCACCCGAAAGCGGGCATCACATAGGAGGTGCCCTCGGATTTCTCGCCCATGGAAGTGACGTTAGGACCCAGTACACCCAATGCGAGATCGGCGCGTGTCCCGTTCTCCCCCAGCTGCAGTGTGGCCGGATTGTTCATCATGGCCGCTGTACCGTTGTCATAGGCCTGGGCTGCACCGCCCATCGACAGGCCAACCGGGCCATAGCCTTCCATCAACATGCCGTTGGTGGCCCAGGCTTGTGCACCTGCTGCCAGACATGCGGCAGCAACCGTCGCTCGAATGGTGATTGTCTTGTTCATGCTTGTCTCCTCGTGATGGTCTTGAGGTCGGCTCAAATCTCGCCCTTGGAGGCACGTTCCATCATTTCCCAGATGGTGTCACGCACGGCGCGGGCCTCTTCTTTCAGGGGCGAAGGCAGCTTGCGGCCCATCTTGATCATCATGTCCATGTTGAGGGTGTACATCCACAGGCCATCTTCCTTTTCGACCACCGTGATGCGGCAGGGCAAATAGGCTGCCATGTGGGGGCTGAAGTCCACCATCCGCCGAGCTGTCGTGGGTGTGCAAAAGGAATAGACCTGCAGGAATTTCTGTTTTTGTCCTGTACGGGCTTCAAGCTCTTTGGACAGCGGCAGGGTACCCACATCCTTCATGTTGCGTTCGGAAGCCACCTGGCGAAGGATCTGTTCGATATCGCCCGTGGTGACGCCTTTGGCGACCTTTCGCTCCCAGGTGGTGGCCACTGCAATGTCTCCATTGCCTTCGATCCACCGATCCCACATGCGCCCAGCCTCGCTGGCTGCACCGTCTTCCAGTTTGCCGATGGTGCTGACGGTGCCGCAACCTGTCAGCCATGCTGCACACAGCCCCAAGGCCAGCCATTTGAGATATTTCCTGAACATGCATGTCTCCTGTTGATGCCAGCACTACATCAGTACCGATTGATATGGATCATGCAAAGACAAAACCCCATAGGGTATCCATAAATACCCTATGGGGTACAGTAAGTTTTCGTTCAGGAAAGAGCGTGCCGCATCACTTGAACTTGTAATGATCACGGTTGAGCACCGCAGCCACAGCATTCACTTCTTCAGGGAACATACCGAGATTGAGCTCCGTGTTGCACTGCTCGACCATGCCCCGTAAAAAAGCCGGTGTATTGATGCGACCCTTGGGGTTGTAGATAGCGCTGCCGTCACCCCCCACCCTGCGGACATGGCACGCAGCGCATTTGTGTTCGGCCATCAGCTGCTCTCCCGCCTTGAGATCGGCCCCTTTGAAAATGGCAGGCTGTGCCCAAGACTGCAAAGAAAACATCATGGCCGCACACCCGACAACTGTCCAAAGCCTGCGTTTCATCCCGGCTCCTTTGGTGAAAAAAAACCGCTTGTCAGTTTCCTGGCAAGCGGCAAGGAAAGTCACGAGTACCCAACGTGCTTTCGGAAAAGATTGGCGCCTGAACAGGCGCCACATCGCATCATTTGGCGCCGGACAAAATCCAGGCGGCCAGGGTCTTGGCATCGGCATCGCTCAATGCAGCCTGTGCCGGCATGGGCACAGGGCCCCACTTGCCAGACCCTCCGGCCTTGATGCTCTTGGCCAGTTCGTCAGCGCTCTTGCCAGCGTATTTCTTGGCGATATCCTGGTAAGCAGGTCCCACCACTTTTTTGTCGATGGCATGACAAGCCATGCAGGCGTTCTTCTTGGCCAGATCCAGATTGGCAAAAGCCGGCGATGCCATGAAGGCCAGCAAGGCAGCGGCAGCAGTCAAGAGTTTCATGTGTTTTCCTTTGATCGGGTGATTACATATAACCAGGCGCTAATTTAGCGGAAAATTCCCGTCATCTGCCCATGTGATGGACGAATCGACATTGGGGATTTCACTGAAGCGGCACCACGCCGGGCCAGCGGCCGCTTTCTCGTCAATGCCTTGTGTAGCCGGGAGAACAGGCTACTAAAAATAAACCGATCTCAAAGGGCCATGAGACGCTGGTCGTTGAGGATTTCGTAGCGGCGGCCGCTTTTATCCAACGGGCGGATCAGGCCCTCGCGCACCAAAGCACTGATTTCACGGCTCACGGTTTCGAGCTTGAGGTCGAGCATGGCCCCCATGTCATCGCGTGCAAAAAAGGAGGTGAACTGTGGTTGATCGCTGTCCCGCATCTTCAAGGCCAACCCGGCCACACGCTGGCGTGCCGTGCCAAAGTTCAACTCTGCCAGCCAGTCATCGGCATCCTTGAGCGCCTGCTGCCACTTCTGCATCAGTCGCATGTGCAAGCGGGGCGAATGGGCCGACAAATGGTGCATGACAGACAAGGGAATGCGACAGACACTGGACTCAACCATGGCGACAGCTTCGCTGTCGTAATGCGATGTGGCCAGCGCCTCCAGACCGATCACGTCGCCCTGGCGCAAAACGCGCACGATGCGTTCGCGGCCGTCCGCGGTGGAGCGCACCAGCTTGACCATGCCTTTGCGCAGGGTAAACACGCCCAGCGCTTGCGCACCCTCGGCATACAGGACATCCTCGGCACCAAAGACCAGGTCATCGATGGGCGTGTGGATCTGGCTGAAATCCTGTTCGTTCAGGTCGGCAAACAGCACCATGTCGCGGATGCCGCAACTGCGGCAATCGGAGGTGCCCTGCCAGGCGGAATCGATCTTGATGGGAATCACGGCAAAGACAGATCAAGGCAAATCAAAATGCCACTTTATCAGTGAGGGCGAAAGCATTCAGGCACGCCCCGCCAGCCGACGAATTTCCGCACGGGCTGTCTCCAGTCGCTCGTCCAGATAGGGGCCGTAAAAATCAGGCTGGTAAGCCCCCTCCATGCGTTCGGCCACCTCGCGACCACCAGGACCGAAAAAGAGCAAGGTCGGTGCGATCGGAATGCGCCAGCGCTGCACCAGCGCGTCGTGGGTGGTCATGCGGCCATCAAAATCCCGCACCGCCTGGGGACTGCGCATGTCCACTTGCACGATGAAATGGCCCTCCCTGTGCATGGGCGCGAGATGGCTCTGACGGGCAATGCGGCAAAAGGGGCAACCCTCCAGACTCACCATCACCACCAGGGGCTTCGCCTGGCGCAGGGCCATCGCGAGCTCATCAGGCAACGATCGGGCCGCGGGCAACACCGCCGGCGCCGGCTGGGCCGAAAGTGGCAAGGCACATGCCGCCAGCAAAGCGCTGCAAACGGCGCGTCGCTCCAATGAAATAGCCATGACAAGCAAGTCAGAAGGGGTTGATGGAAAACAGCGAAAATAGCAAGTTCGATTGTCGCGCCGATCTGCGTGTTTATATAAGAAAACAATGAATTATTGGAGTGCCCGGTGAATCTCGCAAGCCTTCTGGAAGCCTGGGGCGACGCACACGTGCTGGCGGCAGGTGGCGCCCTCATCGGTCTGCTGTTCGGCTTCATGGCCCAGCGCAGCCGTTTCTGCGCCCGTGCAGCGGTGCTGGAGTGCTGCAACAGCCAACCCGGTGACCGCTTCAGCGTGTGGTGGCTGGCGCTTGGGGCGGCACTGGTCGGTACCCAGCTGCTGGTGCTTGGCGGTCTGCTCAAACCAGCAACTTCCCGCTTCATGGCCAATCCAGGCAGCGTCTCGGGTGCTGTGCTGGGGGGCCTTTTGTTCGGTGCGGGCATGATCCTGACGCGTGGATGCGCCAGTCGCCTGCTGATCCTGTCGGCCAACGGCAACCTGCGCGCCCTGCTCTCGGGTCTGGTTTTTGCGGTCACTGTACAAGCCACGATTGCCGGGTGGCTGGCCCCTGTGCGCCAGTTTTTGTACAACCTCTGGCCCATCGACGGTGGTCCGGCCCGCGATCTGCAGGTTCTGACCGGCACAGCCCCCTGGGGAGGATTGGCGGTTGCTGGGCTTGCACTGATCACAGGCGTCTACTTTTTCTGGCGCCAGCACCATGGCCGTCTCCGGCTTGCGCTGGGCGCTGTCGCCACAGGCCTGAGCATCGCGGCTGGCTGGGGGTTCACCCAAGCCGTGGCCAGCCAGTCCTTTGAACCTGTGGCCATCACCAGCCTGAGTTTCAGTGGTCCTTCAGCCGAATGGCTGATGCGGGTGCTGTCGACCGCATCGGTGCCGAGTTTCGGTTTTGATGCAGGCCTGCTGCCCGCCACCTTCATCGGATCCTTGCTCGGCGCCCTGATCGGCGGCGATTTCAAGTTCGAAGGCTTCAAGACCGAAAACAAGCTCGGACACTACCTGACGGGCGCCATCCTGATGGGCTTTGGCGCCGTGCTGGCTGGGGGATGCACCGTGGGCGCAGGGATGACGGGTGGCGCCATTTTTGCCCTGACGGCCTGGCTCACGCTCATCAGCATCTGGATCGGGGCCGCCCTGACCCTGCGTCTGCACAAGGCCAAAGGCTGGGCCGTCTGACCTGCCGATGCTTGACGCGCATCAAGCCGCGTCGTGAACCACACCATTACCATTCATATCAGTCGTGACTGATATGAATCGAGGTACGCCATGGGCATGGCGCAATGGATCGAACTGTATGGCGACCGCGGTATGTTGGCTGCAGGTGGCGCCGCCATCGGACTGGGGTTTGGTTTTCTGGCACAACGCTCGCGCTTTTGCCTGCGCGCAGCCGTGATCGAGTTCTGGCATCGGCGCTTTGGCGAAAAACTCAGCGTCTGGCTGCTGGCCTTTTCTGCAGCGGTGATCGGGGTTCAGTTGCTGGCGCTCGCAGGGCTGCTCGACACCGCCAATGCCCGCCAGATTGCCACACGGGGCAGCCTCTCGGGCGCCCTGATCGGTGGGCTGATTTTTGGCATTGGCATGGTGCTGACCCGCGGCTGCGCCAGCCGTCTGCTGGTGCTCTCGGCCAACGGCAACCTGCGCGCCCTGCTGTCGGGGCTCATCTTCGCCGTGACGGCGCAGTCGGCGCTGTCGGGCGCCCTGTCGCCACTGCGCACAGAAATCAGCAGCTGGTGGATGGTCGATGGCGGTCCGGCGCGCGACCTGCTGGCACGGCTGGGCATGGGCCATGAAGCCGGCCTGGTGTTTGGCCTGGTCTGGTTCATGGCCGCGCTGTACTTCATCTGGCGCAGTCCCCAACGCAGCTTCTGGATGTGGGTGGGTGGCATTGGCACTGGCCTGATGGTCGCAGCCGCGTGGGGCTACAGCCAATGGGTCGCACGCGAGAGTTTCGACCCGGTGCAAATCCAGGGATTGACCTTCAGCGGCCCTTCGGCCGAATGGTTGATGCGGGTCCTGCAATGGCCAGCACCGCCCATCGGCTTCGAATTTGGCTTGATGCCCGGGGTGTTCCTGGGCTCTTTTGCGGGCGCCTTGATCGGTGGCGACTGGAAACTCGAAGGCTTCAAGGACGGCTACAGCATGCGCCGCTACATTGCGGGCGCCATCTTCATGGGCTTTGGCTCGATGCTGGCCGGCGGCTGCGCTGTGGGCGCTGGCGTGACAGGGGGCGCCATTTTTGCGCTGACCGCCTGGATCACGTTGCTGGGCATGTGGGTCGGCGCCGGTCTGACCGACCGCTGGATAGACCGTCCGACGACGACAGCAGCCACCCCTGCCAACCACCCGGCCCTGGCGCCCTGAAGACCGTCAGCCTGCTACCGGTTTGGCCGGGCAGCAGGCCGATTTCATTTGCCGCTGAGGTACTCGGCCACTGCGGCCATTTCCAGAGGGGTCATCTTGCTCACGATGGCGTGCATCACCGCGTTGTCGTTGGTGCGCTCGCGCTGGTGGAACTGCTTGAGCTGCGTCTCGGTGTAGGCCGCATGCTGACCTGCCAGGCGTGGCAAAGCGGAAGTGCCCTTGGCCTCGGGGCCGTGGCAACTGGCACAAGCGGCCAGACCGCTGTACTTGTTGCCATGCAGGTAAATGTATTTGCCCATCCCGGCCAGATCGGCATCCTTGGGTGGCTCGGCTTCGACTTTCTGCTTCTCGAAAAACTTGCCCAGCGCCACCATTTCGTCGGGCGTCAGCTTGGCCACCATGTCGGCCATCGCCGTGCTTTTGCGCTTGCCGCTCTTGAAGTTTTCAAGCTGCTTGGCAATGTATTCCCAATGCTGGCCCGCCAGTCGCGGAAACACCTCGCTCGACGACTCGCCTTCCATGCCATGGCATACAAAGCAGACGCCGCCCACGATCTTTTTCGCGCGCGCTTCGTCGGCCTGTGCCAGTGCAACGGTTGTGCCAGCACAGGCGGCCAGAACGACCATGGCCTTGGCGATTCGATGAATTTTGTTCATGATCATTTCCGGATAGAGAGATCGAAAAAAACGCCGCTCGTCTTGCGACAGCGGCGTTTTTTCAGGTTGCAACTCAGGCCAGGGTATCGGCCCAGATGTTGCGAGCCCAGGCCAGGGCATAACGCCCTTCGAGCTCGTTGGCCGCAGAAGATACGCCACCTGACCCTGCCACCGTGAGCATGGTCTTCTTGTCGGCGTCGTAACGGTGCACGCTGGCCACGTGTACCACGTCTTCAGAGCTGACGAAGCTGTAGCAGGTGTTGTTGTAAATGGGCAGCGGATTGACTTGCTTGCCAGTCAGCAACGCGATCACGGCCGCAGCACAGGCCTTGCCGTGCTGGTTGGCCATGTGGCCTGACTTGGGCATCAAAGGCGCAATCTGGATCGAATCGCCCAGCACGTGCACATTGGGCGCGGCCTTGGACTCAAAGGTCAGGAAATCCACCTCGCACCAGCGCTTGTTGGCGGTGGCCAGACCGGCGTTGACGGCCACGTCACCAGCGCGCATGCTGGGGATGACGTTGAGCACATGGGCCTTGACGTCGTCATTGAACTCGAACTTGGCCGTGTTGGTGGCCGCATCGACGTCCACCACGTTGTGCTTGGGACGGTATTCGATGATGCCCTTGTAGCGCTCGGCCCAGGCCTTCTTGAACAGCGGGCCCGTGGAGGTCACGTCGTCGTTGGCGTCCAGGATCAGCACCTTGCTCTTGGGCTTGGCCTTGCTGAAGTAGTCGGCCACCTGGCAAGCACGCTCGTAGGGACCAGGCGGGCAGCGGTAGGGCGCCAGCGGAATCGACATGGCAAACACGCCGCCGTCGGGCATGGCTTCGAGCTGCTTGCGCAGGGCCACGGTCTGGGCTCCGGCTTTCCAGGCGTGCAGCACCTTGTCCTTGGCACCTTCCTTGGCCATGCCGGGCAGCGACTCCCACATGAAGTCGACACCGGGGGACACGATCAGTCGGTCGTAAGGCAGTTCGCTGCCTCCGGCCAACTTGACCACGCGCTTGGTTGCGTCAATGCTGGCCACGCGGTCCTTGACCATCTGCACACCGTGGCGCTTGACCAGGTTGTCATAAGGTGTGGTGATGTCGGCCATCGTCTTGCTGCCACCAATCACCAGGTTGGAGATCGGGCAGGAGATGAAGCTGTCATTGGGCTCGACCAGGGTGACCTGGATGCCGCCTTCGGACCACATGCGGATGTATTTGGCGGCCGTGGCACCGGCATAACCGGCACCGATCACCACCACTTTGGGGCTGTTGCCACCGATGGTGGCGCAACCGGACACAAGGCCCATGGCGCCGAGCGCAGAACCGGCCTGGAGAAGTTGTCGACGTTGCATGCTCGGACTCCTTATTTCTTCTGGGCGGCAAAGTAGCCAGCGATCGCCACAATCTGCTCGTCGGTGTAACCCTTGGCCAGCTGGTGCATGATGGTGGCGGGCTTGCGCCCCGCCTTGAAGTCCAGCATCTTCTTGACGATGTCGTCCTTGTTGGCACCGGCCAGGGCTTCCATGCCCGGCTGGGCACGACCGTCCGTGCCATGGCAGTTGGCGCACGCTGCGGCCCAGCTGCGCGCCTGCAACGCATCCTGAGCCTGGGCCAGACCTGCGCTGGTGATCAGGGCCAGCCCTGTCAAACCATGTCGAATCTTCATGGGATCTCCTTCGTGAACAATGGCATCCGGATCAAGGACGCAGATAGACAAAACCTTCCTTGGCCTGCAGGCGAGCCACCTCGGCCACCCCCGAGGGCACCACTTTGGCTTCCATCACCAGTTTTTCCGGTGAGATCTTGCGAGACACCAGCGTGTTGTTGCACACGCGAAATTCGACGCCTTTATTGGCCAGGTCACTGATGCTGCCGGCAAATGGCTGGTCGAGCTGGTTGGTCGCGCCATCGATCATGAAATCGATGCCCAGACCATGGGTCACCACCACGATCTTGGCCGTAGGGTCCGCAGCAAGGTGGTTGCGGATGTTGCCAATCGCACGAGAGGCTTGCGGGATGCCCTCGCTGAGGTGATACACCACCTTGATTTGCGCCAGCACCGCACCCGAGATCAAGAGACCCAAAACCAAGGCCATCCACTTTTTCATCAGCAACTCCTTATTTATCAATATTAGCGCCATCAACGGTGATGGTTTCCCAGTGAAAACCCGGTTTCAAACTGACGCGGGACTTTCACTGGCGATCTGTACGCACACGGCACGGCACAGCGATACCACCTTGTCGTTGACGATGCGGTAGTAAATCTGCACGCCATCACGGCGCTTGCCCAGCACGCCCGCCTGGTACAGGGTGCTCAGGTGCTGGGACATGTTGGGCTGGGTGGTCTGGATTTCAGCCAGCAATTCGCCCACGTTTTTTTCACCGTTGCACAGGGCGCTGATGATGCGCAAGCGCATCGGCGCCGACATGACACGAAAAACCTCAGCGGCTTTCTCAAAGACTTCTTCAGACTCGAGGTCTGATTCGTCGACCAGGGGTTTGGTCTTCTTGACCATGGCACAGCGATCCAAGTTGGAGGAGAACGTCATTGTGAACCAAAAGCGTCAGCCCACGGGCACCCGCCAGAAATCGGTCAACTGGTAAAGTCCAAACCCACTGTCCAACCCACACCAGGAGACCTCGCATGGCGGCTTATCTGATCGTCGACACCGACCTCACCAACCCCGACCGTTACGAAGACTACAAGCGCCAGGCCAAACCACTGGCCGAACAATACGGCGGCGAGTATCTGGTGCGTGGCGGCACCATGGACTTGAAGGAAAGCGCGCTCTGGAGTCCCAAGCGGATGGTGGTGGTGCGTTTCCCCTCTACCGAGAAAGCACAGGCTTTCTACAACTCGCCCGAGTACCAGCAGATATTGCAGATCAGCAAGGAATCTGCACGCCGCACCGTGGTGCTGGTTGAGGGGCTGTGAACGTCAGCGCTCTGGCTGTCGCAAGGTGCGACTGAGCAGCATCACTGGCAACAGTCCGACCAGCACCAGCGCCAGAGACGGCAGGGCGGCCTCACCCAGACGCTCGTCTCGGGCCAGCTGGTAAGCCACCACGGCCAGGGTGTCGCTGTTGAAGGGCCGCAGCACCATGGTGGCGGGCAGCTCCTTCATCACGTCCACAAACACCAGCAGCAAAGCGGCCACCGTGGTGCGTTTGAGCAAAGGGGCGTGCACCTGCTGCAGCAGGCGCCAGCCGGTGACCCCCAGCATGCGCGAAGAATCGTCCAGGCTCAGCGGGATGCGCGCATAACCGCTTTGCACCGACTGCAAGGCCACTGCACAAAAACGCACCATATAGGCCCAGACCAGCCCGAGCGAGGTGGCCGTGATCCAGGCCCCGGCACTCGATTGCGGCCACACCTGCTGCAGCCAGCCCACGGGCAAAAGCAGGCCCACCACCACCACTGCACCAGGAATGGCGTAGCCGATGCCCACCACGTGTGCGACCCACTGACTCCAGAAGGTCGAGCGCTGTCGCAACGCAAAGGCCAACATCAGTGCAACCCCGACAGCCAACAGCGCCGTCATGCCGCCCAAGCGCAGGCTGTTCCAGGCCCAGTCGCCAAAGCGCGTCCAGGACGACTCGACCTCGCTGCCCACCAGGGCACGCAGCAGGATCAGCACGGGCAGGACAAAGCCCAGCAGCACGGGCACACCACACACGATCCAGGCCATCCCCTGCTGCACACCGCGAAGGTGTACGGGTTGCGACTCTGCTGTTCCCTGACGTGAAACACGCCCTGGTGCAAAGCGCATGCGTCGCTCGGCACGTTGTTCAAGGTGCAGCAGCGCCAGCACCACCAGCAGCAACACCGTGGCCAGCTGGGCTGCAGCAACGCGGTTGTCCATGGCCAGCCAGGCCTTGTAGATGCCTGCCGTGAAGGTCTGGATGCCGAAATAGCTCGACACACCAAAGTCCGCGAGTGTCTCCATCAGGGCCAGGGCCACGCCTGCCGCCACGGCCGGACGCGACAAGGGCAAAGCCACTTCACGGATGCGGCGTGACAACGGCGCCCCCAGCAGACGGGCCGCCTCCATCAGGCTGGCCACGCGCTCAAGCAAAGCTGTGCGTGCCAGCAAATAAACATAGGGATACAGCGAAACGGTGAACACCAGCGCCGCCCCCCAGACACTGCGGACATCGGGCCACAGGGCGCCACGCCATCCAAAGAACTCGCGCAGGGACACCTGCAGCGGACCACTGAACTGCAGAAAATCGGTGTAGGCATAGGCGACCACATAGGCCGGCATGGCCAGAGGCAGCAGCAGCAACCACTCGAACACGGCACGCCCGCGGAAATCAAACAAGGTGACCGTGGCCGCCGTCCCCAAACCGAGCAGCGTCACCCCCACCGCCACCATCAAGCAAAGCGCCGCCGATGTTGCGGCGTAATCGGGCAGCACGGTGCTGGCCATTTCGAGCAGCAAGTCAGCCGTCTGGGGCGTCCACTGCAGCCACGAAGCCAACACCGCCAGCACCGGCAAGGCCAGCAGGAGCGCCAGAAGGACAAGCAACAGGGAACCCAGCTTGGACAGGCTGGCACAAACGAAACGGGGCATGGCCGGGATTGTAGGAGGCCGTCTCTACAATAAGCCCATGTTCCTTGAAATCAGCCAGCTCGATGTGCAATATCCAGGCCGTGACACCCCCTCGGTGCGTGGTGTCACGCTCGGTCTGCGTGCAGGTGACATCGGTGTACTGATCGGGCCCTCAGGCTGCGGCAAGACGACGCTGCTGCGCGCTGTGGCCGGGCTCGAACCCGTTTCGGGTGGTCAGGTGCTCGTTGGCAAACGGGTGGTCAGCGAACCGGGCCATACCGAACCGGCTGAGCGCCGACGCATCGGCATGGTGTTTCAGGACTACGCACTGTTTCCGCACCTGGACGTGGGCCGCAACATCGGCTTTGGCCTGCAGTCGCTCGGCAAGGCCGAGCGCGACGCCCGCGTGAAAGAAGTGCTGGCATTGGTGGGCCTGACCGGTGCCGAGCGGCGCTACCCGCATGAGCTCTCGGGTGGGCAGCAGCAGCGTGTGGCCCTGGCACGCGCGCTGGCGCCCAAACCGGACCTGCTGCTGCTGGACGAACCCTTCTCCAATCTGGACGTGGACCTGCGCGAGCGCCTGGCTCACGAGGTGCGCAACATCCTCAAGGCGGCCAAGGCTACCGCCTTGCTGGTCACGCATGACCAGCTCGAAGCTTTTGCCATAGGCGACGTGATCGGCGTCATGCACGAAGGCCAGCTGCAGCAGTGGGACGATGCCTACAGCCTCTACCACCGGCCGGCCACCCGTTTTGTCGCCGACTTCATCGGCCACGGCGTTTTCACCCCTGCCACGCTGCGCGAGGTCAATGGCCAGATCGTGGTGGACACGCCGATCGGCACCCTGACGGATGTGGCCGAATGCCCGCTGCCCTGTGCCTTCTGCGAGGGCCAGTGCGATGTGCTGCTGCGGGCGGACGACATCGTGCATGACGACGATGCCCCCGTCAAAGCGGAAATCGTGCGCAAGGCCTTTCGGGGATCGGAGTTTTTGTACACCCTGCGGCTGAGCAGCGGGCACACGGTCATGGCCCATGTGCCCAGCCACCACGACCACAAGCTCGGTGAGTGGATCGGCATCCGAGCCCAGGTGGACCATGTGGTGACCTTCAACCGGGCCTGTCCAGTACGCGAGCGCGAACTCTGCCAGATGCCTTGTGCCTCTGGCGACTGAACATCACTGCCGAAAGTTGGTCCAGGTCCCAATGTTGTAGACCTGCTGGTAGCCGCTCTTGCGAAGCACCATGCGGGCCATGCCGCTGCGCGTCCCGCTGGCACAAGCCAGCACCACGGGTTTGTCACGCGGAATCTCGCACAGGCGTGAACCGAGCTCCTGCAAAGGAATGTTCAGCGTCCCAGGTGCGCTGGCCGCAGCAAACTCTGCGGCGGTCCGCACGTCCACCAGAACGGCACCGTTTTGTCGAAGTGCGGGGAGCATGGCCATCACGCGACGGGCACGCCACCATTTGTAAGCCCACCAGAGCGCCAGGGCCAGAACAGGCCAATAGTTTTGCAAGAAGTCTTTCATGTAGGGTCTCTGCAGTCACTGTACTGTCTTGGCGTTTGCTGGCGCCGGTGACAGAAAGGGAAAACCCTGAACAGCATCTGAAGCAGATCGAATGATACTCCACGGGGTAATGAGCTCATGATGTCTGCCGTGTTGCCGCAACGCCGCCCGTCTTTTGCACGTCTGCTCTGGTTCCGTGATCCAGACGATGTGACCCCATTCATCAACGAAACCGCCGTGCGCATCCGCGCGGGCATCATGCTGGCCATACCGGTCTTCATGGCCTTCACGCTGGTGGACATCGTGTTCGGTTCTAAGTGGGTGGTCACCGGTGAAGTGATTCGGGATACTTTTGACACCGATTTCGATGGCCGCATCCTCTACATGGTCGAGGCCGTGCGGCGCACTTACGAATACTCGCTGCAGACTGGTGTGCTGATTTATGCGCTGTTTGAAATGCTGGCAGGCATGACGAAGGTCACGTCTTACCTCTCGCCCACGATCTGGTTGTCCACGTTGCTGGCCCGCCACAACCGTCCGGTCTGGAAGCCACTGGCCCCCAAGCGTTTTGCCTGGGCCATTGGCGCCAGCATGATCAGCCTGTGCCTGGTGTTCTTCCATCCGGAAAAATTTGCAGCGGCTGTCAATGCACTGACGCGACATGACCTGCTGCCCACCACCGAGCAATATTTGCCGCGCTGGCTGCCACTGGTCATGGTCTGGGTCTGCCTGGGCTTCATGTGGCTCGAAGCCATTCTGGGCTTTTGCGTGGGCTGCCAGATCCACGCCCTGCTGGTCAAGCTGGGCGTGTTCGAAGAAGCCTGCGAGGAGTGCAACAACCTTGACTTTGGTTGAGCACACCCAGGGCATCAGGGCTTGAGCTTGTCCTTGAGCTTGGCAATGCCCAACATGTCCTTGACGGCTTTTTCGTACCCAAGGCTTACCCAAGGCACAGCAGGCAGTCTTCAGCCCTGCTGCCGAAGTTCCATCACGGCTTCGCGCAGGTCCTGCGCCCATTGCCGCCGGTCACGCCCATTGGCGAGCTGAACGGCACCGAAACTCACCACCGCCGTGATGGGGGGCGCTGTCAGCGTGCGCCAGACCGATGCGACCAGGGTGTCGTCGCCGATGTAGCAAGGCGCCAGTGTCAGCTCGCCCGTGTGGGCATCGATGAACTTGAGCGACATGGGTTGCACCGGCGCGTCCGCGGCAATCGCCGACTGGATCAGGTTGGCATGGAAAGGCAGCAGCTCGCGGCCATCGCTGGTCGTGCCTTCCGGGAACACTGCCAGTACATCGCCGTCTTTCATGGCATCGGCCATGTCGCGCACCATGCGCAGCGCGTCCTTGCGGCTGGCGCGCTCGATATAAAGCGTGCCCGAACCCGTAGCCAGTGCGCCGACCAGTGGCCAGTCACGGATGTCGGATTTGGACACGAAGCGGCAATACCGCGCCGCATGGATGACCAGGATGTCGAGCCAGGAGATGTGGTTGGCGACGATCAGGGCCGGACCGGCGAGCACCGGCTGGCCGATCACCTGCAAGTGAATGCCCCACAGCGCCAGAAACTTCAGCGACCAGGCCTGCACCTGCATCTCGCGCTGCTCCAGGCTCAGGCGCGGAAAGCGGATGTAGAGGGTCCACAGGCCCGCCAGCAGGTGCCAGAGGCCACGCAGGATTTTCCAAAGGGCGCGCAGGGAGCGCATGTGCGGGTCAGGCGGCCTCGAATGCCACTTGGCCACCCACCAGCGTGGCCAGCACACGGCCCGGCAGCTCGTAACCCGAGAACGGCGTGCTCTTGCCCTGGCTGCGCAGGCTGGCATCGGTCACGGGCCAGTGGCCCTGGTCCGACAGCACGACCACATCGGCTGCTCCGCCGACGGCCAGCTGGCCGACCGAACCCTGCAAAGTAGACAGCGCTGTACCCAGCACCTGCGCCGGGTGCGCCGTGATGCGTGAGAGCACCGTTGCCACATCGACGCCGCTGTCCTGGCCCCACTTGAGCGCCAGGCTCCACAGCAGTTCCAGACCGGTAGCCCCGGGTTCGGCTTCGGCAAAGGGCAGCGCCTTGGCATCGGCATCGACCGGGGTGTGGTCGGACACCAGCGCGTCCAGCGTGCCGTCGGCCAGCGCGGCGCGCAGGGCGTCGCGGTCGCGCTGCTGACGCAGCACGGGCGTGAGGCGGGCACGGCTGTCAAAGTAGCCCATGTCGGTATCGGTCAGGTGCAGCGAATTGATGCTCACATCGGCCGTCACCGGCAGGCCTTCGGCCTTGGCCTGGCGCACCAGCTCCACACCGGCGGCGCTGCTGATGCGGCACAGGTGCACACGCGCTTTGGTTGCTCGCACCAGTTCAAAAATGGTGTGCAGCGCGATCGTCTCGGCCGCCACCGACACGCCGGAAAGACCCATGCGCGTGGCCAGCGGACCGCTGGCGGCCACACCCTTGCCCAAGTGCAGTTCCTGCGGACGCAGCCAGACGGTGTAGCCAAAGGTGCTGGCGTACTGCAGCGCGCGTTGCAGCACCTGCGTGTTGGGAATGGCCACCTCGGCCTGCGAAAAGCCCACGCAGCCAGCCTCGGTGAGCTGACCCATCTCGGTCAGCACCTCGCCCTTGAGACCGCGTGTGAGCGCGCCCAGCGGCAACACGCGCGACTGGTGCAACTTCTCGGCACGGTGGCGCAGCATCTCGATCAGACCCGGTTCGTCGAGCACCGGATCGGTGTCGGGTGGGCAGACCAGGCTGGTCACGCCGCCGGCCACGGCGGCGGCCATTTCGCTTTCGAGCATGCCCGCATGCTCATGACCGGGCTCGCGCAGGCGAACCGCCAGGTCCACCAGGCCCGGGGCGACGATGCAGCCCGCAGCGTTGAGGGTGCGGTTGGGCGAAAAATCGGCAGGGGCCTGGCCAATGGCCACGATGCGGCCCGCGGCAATCGCCACGTCTGCGGTCTTATCGGTGCCGCTGGCAGGGTCGATCACGCGGCCGTTCTGGATCAGGATTTTCATTTTCTTTTTACCCTCAGGCTTCGTTGCCAGCCACGATGCTCATCACCGCCATGCGCACCGCGATGCCGAAAGTCACCTGCGGCAGGATGACGCTTTGCTGGCCATCGACCACGGCCGAGTCGATCTCCACGCCCCGGTTGATCGGGCCCGGGTGCATGACGATGGCATCGGGTTTGGCCAGTTGCAGTTTTTCGGGGGTGAGGCCAAAGCTCTCGAAATATTCCTGGCTGGAGGGCAACAGCGCGCCGCTCATGCGTTCGTTTTGCAGGCGCAGCATGATGACCACATCGCAGCCCTTGATGCCTTCTTCCAGACTGTGGAAGACCTTGACACCCATCTGCGCCATGTCCGACGGCACCAGGGTGCGGGGGCCGACCACGCGCACTTCGGCGCAGC
>JACCDV010218224.1_pt1 | contig 22927 bp, 19 predicted proteins | sample 7446131 | NCBI WGS metagenome assembly JACCDV01 (sample SAMN15323448, study PRJNA562643) | freshwater metagenome | isolation source: river surface water | place: USA:Blue River Watershed | collected 2017-08-17
ATTGTCGCATTCCAACCTTTGCTTGCGACGCTCAACATGCCTTCTTTTGACACCGTCTGCGAACCCAATATGGTCGAAGTCCGCAACGCCGTGGACACCTCCGCCAAGGAAATCGGCACCCGCTTTGACTTCAAGGGCACCTCGGCCGCCATCGAGCTCAAGGACAAGGAGATCACGCTGTATGGCGATGCCGAGTTCCAGCTCACCCAGGTCGAGGACATCCTGCGCAACAAGCTGACCAAGCGCAATGTGGATGTGCGCTTTCTGGACATCGGCAAGGTCGAGAAGATCGGCGGCGACAAGGTCAAGCAGGTGGTCAAGGTGCGCGAGGGCATTGCCACCGAAGACGCCAAGAAGATCACCCGCATCATCAAGGACTCCAAGATGAAGGTGCAGGCCTCGATCCAGGGCGATGCGGTGCGCATCACCGGCGCCAAGCGCGATGACCTGCAGGCCGCCATGGCCCTGCTGCGCAAGGACATGGCCGAGCTGCCGCTGTCCTTCAACAATTTCCGCGACTGATTGCCTTGCCCCCAACAAAAAAGCCTGCCGGAACCGGCAGGCTTTTTTGTTGTGCGCGGCCCCGCCAGAGCGGGGCAGCAGGCCATCACTTCTTGGCGGCCAGGTAGTTGGCGATGCCGTCGGTGATTTCCTTCTTGGCCGATTCGATGCCCTCCCAGCCCAGCACCTTGACCCACTTGCCTTTTTCGAGGTCCTTGTAGTGCTCGAAGAAGTGGGCAATGGCGTTGCGTCGCATGGAATTGACGTCCTCGATGGACTTCCAGTGGTCATACATGGGCAGGATCTTGCTGGTCGGCACGGCGATCACCTTGCCGTCCACGCCGGCCTCGTCTTCCATCATCAGGATGCCCAGGGGGCGGCAGGGCACGACCACGCCGGGGTGCAGGGGGTAGGGGGTGATGACCAGCACGTCCACCGGGTCACCGTCACCCGAGAGGGTCTGCGGCACATAGCCGTAGTTGGTCGGGTAGTGCATGGCGGTGGTCATGAAACGGTCCACGAACAGGGCGCCGGTTTCCTTGTCCACCTCGTACTTGATCGGGTCGGCGTTCATCGGGATTTCGATGATGACGTTGAACGCTTCGGGGGCCTTGCTGCCGGGGGTGACGTTGTCGAGGGACATTTTTTGTCTCGTGAAAAGTTAAGGGGAAAACGGAATCACTGGGATTAACCCTGATTTTACTTTCACAGGCCTTGCGCACTGGCCGATTGGCTTTTTTAATGGGCCTGTTGGCCAATCGTTCTCCGCGACGGCAGGACGAGGAAGCAACGCCGTGGAGGTGCCCGCCACAGCGTTGCGCCTCTGATCTGCGACAACCATCGAGGAGATCACGATGACAAGCAATTCGGCGCTGATGTTGGCGCTCGTTTGTGGCCTGCTGGCCGTGGCCTATGGCATCTGGGCCAGGGGCTGGATCCTGTCCCAGGACGCGGGCAATGCCCGCATGCAGGAAATCGCTGCCGCCATCCAGGCGGGCGCGGCGGCCTACCTGGCCCGCCAATACAAAACCATCGCCGTCGTCGGCATCGTGCTGGCGATACTCATGGGCATTTTCCTGGACGGCACCACGGCGGTCGGCTTCGTGGTCGGCGCCGTGCTCTCGGGCGCCTGCGGTTTCATTGGCATGAACGTCTCGGTGCGCGCCAATGTGCGCACCGCACAGGCCGCCACGCACGGCATCGGTCCGGCCCTCGATGTGGCCTTTCGCGGCGGCGCCATCACCGGCATGCTGGTGGTGGGCCTGGGCCTGCTGGGGGTCAGCGGTTTTTACTGGTTCCTGGCGGGCAATGGCAACCTGACCCCCGACAAGAACCTGGCCACCCTGCTCAACCCGCTCATCGGCTTTGCGTTCGGCTCCTCGCTGATCTCGATCTTCGCCCGTCTGGGCGGTGGCATTTTCACCAAGGGTGCAGACGTGGGCGCTGACCTGGTGGGCAAGGTCGAGGCCGGCATTCCGGAAGACGATCCGCGCAACCCGGCCGTGATCGCCGACAACGTGGGCGACAACGTGGGCGACTGCGCCGGCATGGCAGCCGACCTGTTCGAGACCTATGCGGTCACCCTGATCGCCACCATGGTGCTGGGCGCCCTGCTGGTCACGGCCGCCCCCGGTCAGGCGGTGCTCTATCCGCTGGCGCTGGGTGCGGTGTCGATCGTGGCCTCGATCATCGGCTGCTTCTTCGTCAAGGCCAGCCCCGGCATGACCAATGTGATGCCCGCGCTCTACAAGGGCCTGGCGATTGCGGGCGTGCTTTCGCTGATCGCGTTCTACTTTGTGACCGTGGCCCTGATGCCCGACACGGCGCTGGGCGCGGCGGGCAGCCAGATGCGGCTGTTTGGCGCCTGCGTGGTGGGTCTGGTGCTGACCGCGGCGCTGGTCTGGATCACCGAGTTCTACACCGGCACCCAGTACAGCCCGGTCCAGCACATCGCCCAGGCCTCGACCACCGGCCACGGCACCAACATCATCGCCGGTCTGGGGGTGTCGATGCGTTCGACCGCCTGGCCCGTGATCTTTGTCTGTCTGGCCATCGTGTCCGCCTACAGCCTGGCCGGCCTCTACGGCGTGGCCGTGGCGGCCATGTCGATGCTCTCGATGGCCGGCATCGTGGTCGCCCTGGACGCCTATGGTCCCATCACCGACAACGCCGGCGGCATTGCCGAAATGTCGGAACTGCCCTCCAGCGTGCGCGACATCACCGACCCGCTGGACGCGGTGGGCAACACCACCAAGGCGGTGACCAAGGGCTATGCGATTGGCTCGGCCGGTCTGGCTTCGCTGGTGCTGTTTGCCGACTACACCCACAAGCTCGAAACCTATGGCAAGGCCATCAGCTTCGACCTGAGCGATCCACTGGTCATCGTGGGCCTCTTCATCGGTGGCCTGATCCCCTACCTGTTCGGGGCCATGGCCATGGAGGCCGTGGGCCGGGCTGCCGGCAGTGTGGTGGTCGAGGTGCGCCGCCAGTTCAAGGAGATCGCCGGCATCATGGAAGGCACGGCCAAACCCGAATACGGCAAAGCCGTGGACATGCTCACCGGCGCCGCCATCAAGGAAATGGTCATCCCCAGCCTGCTGCCGGTGGCGGTGCCCATCGTGGTCGGCCTGCTGCTCGGCCCCAAGGCCCTGGGCGGTCTGCTCATGGGCACCATCGTGACCGGCCTGTTCGTGGCGATCTCGATGTGCACCGGCGGCGGCGCCTGGGACAACGCCAAGAAGTACATCGAGGACGGCCACCACGGCGGCAAGGGCAGCGAAGCCCACAAGGCGGCCGTGACCGGTGACACCGTGGGCGACCCCTACAAGGACACTGCCGGCCCGGCCATCAACCCGCTGATCAAGATCATCAACATCGTGGCCCTGCTGATCGTGCCGCTGGTGGTGCAGTTCCACGGGGGGTGAACAGGTCAGCGCCGTCCGCATCGCGCGGATGGCGCCGATGGTTGAGAGGGGCCAGCCCCTCTCAACCCTTCTGCCATCCCGGTCCTCGGGCTGGGGCACAATCCCGGCATGTCCGAAAGAGTCATCCCGCTGGTCGACCAGCGCCACCCCAGCCTGCCGCTGCCTGCCGCCGTGGCCCCCACCGGCGAACAACCGCTGGACCGGCTGCAGCGCCCCCTGCACGACCTGCGCATCAGCGTCACCGACCGCTGCAACTTCCGCTGCAGCTACTGCATGCCCAAGGAAGTCTTTGACCAGGACTACACCTACCTGCCGCACAGCGCCCTGCTCTCCTTTGAGGAAATCACCCGGCTGGCGAATGTCTTCGTGCAGCGCGGCGTGCGCAAGATCCGACTGACCGGCGGCGAGCCCTTGCTGCGCAAGAACATCGAGATCCTGATCGCCCAGCTGGCCGCCCTGCGCACGCCCGATGGCCAGCCGCTGGACCTGACGCTCACCACCAACGGGTCCCTGCTGGCACGCAAGGCGCAAAGCCTCAAGGATGCCGGCCTGCAGCGCGTGACCGTCAGCCTCGATGGGCTGGACGACACGGTCTTCCGGCGCATGAACGATGTGGACTTTCCGGTGGCCGAAGTGCTCGAAGGCATCGCCGCAGCGCAGGCAGCGGGGCTGGGCCCGGTCAAGGTCAATATGGTGGTCAAGCGCGGCACCAATGACCATGAAATCATCCCGATGGCCCGGCATTTCCGCGGCACGGGGGTGGTGCTGCGCTTCATCGAATACATGGACGTGGGTGCCACCAATGGCTGGCGCATGGACGAGGTGCTGCCCAGCGCGCAGGTGATCGAGCGGCTGCAGGGCCAATGGCCGCTGCTGGCGCTGCAGCATTCGGCCCCCGGCGAGACTGCCGAACGCTGGGGCTATGCCGACGCGCAAGGCCGCCACGACCCGGGGCTCGGCGAAATCGGCGTGATCAGCAGCGTGACCCAGGCCTTCTGCGGCGACTGCAACCGCGCCCGCCTGTCCACCGAAGGCCGGCTCTACCTGTGCCTGTTTGCCAGCCAGGGCTACGACCTGCGCCAGCTGCTGCGCGAGCAGCAAGCGCCCGACAGCGCGATCGCCGGCGTCATCGACGCCATCTGGCAAGGCCGTGGCGACCGCTATTCGCAGCTGCGCAGCGCCATGCTGCCAGACACGGGCAGCGCGCAAGTGCGCCGCGTCGAGATGAGTTACATCGGTGGATGAGATGACAACGACACAAGGCATCACCGCCCTGATCCTGGCCGGCGGCCGGGGTTCGCGCATGGGCGGCATCGACAAGGGCCTGCAGAACTTCCGCGGCCTGCCGCTGGCCTTGCAGACGCTCATGCGCCTGCAGCTGCAGAGCCTGCCGCCGCAGGACATCCTGATCAACGCCAACCGCAACCTGGCCGCCTACGAGTCGCTGGGCGCAGCCGTCTGGCCCGACACGCTCGACGGTTTTGCCGGGCCGCTGGCGGGCTTCCTGACCGGACTGGAACGCTGCGAAACGCCGTTGCTGCTGACCGTGCCCTGCGACACCCCCCTGTTCCCGCTGGACCTGATCGAGCGTCTGCACACAGCGCTGACCGAGCAGGACGCCGACCTGGCCATGGCCGCCGCGCGCGAGCAGGACGGCGAGCTCAGGCCGCAGCCGGTGTTCTGCCTGCTCAAGGTGACCCTGCTCGACAGTCTGGTGGCTTTCACCCACCAGGGCGGCCGCAAGATCGACGCCTGGACCGGCCAGCACCGCTGCGCGAGCGTGCCCTTTGACCAGCCGCAGGACGCGCCGGCGGCCTTCTTCAACGCCAACACCCACGAAGAACTGCAACAGCTCGAATCCCTATGAGCACGCCCGACAGCCTGCAAGCCATCGCCGAGCGCCTGCAGGGTTACGACCCGCAGGCCCTCTCGGCCAACCATGTCAACGCCTTCCTGGCCGAACTGGTGCAGCCGGTGCGCGAGACCGAATCGGTCTCGCCCATGCTGGCCCTGGACCGCATCCTGGCCGAAGACGTGGTCTCACCGATCAGCGTACCGCCGCACGACAATTCCGCCATGGACGGGTTTGCCTTCCAGGGCAGCGCCCTGCAGGCTGACCAGCCCACGCGCTTGCGCGTGGTGGGCACGGCGCTGGCGGGCAAGGCCTGGGCCGGCCAGTGCGGCGCCGGCGAGTGTGTGCGCATCATGACCGGGGCCGTCATGCCGGCCGGCCTCGACACGGTGGCGCCGCAGGAACTGGTGCAGCAAGACGGCGAGCAGGTCACCGTGCCGGCCGGCCTGCTGCAGCCAGGCGACAACCGCCGCCTGCTCGGTGAAGACCTGATGGCCGGTCGGCCGGCCCTGGCGGCCGGCACCCGGCTGACGCCCGCCGCCTGCGGCCTGGTGGCCAGTCTGGGCCTGCCGCTGGTCCGGGTCTGGCGCCGTCCGCGTGTGGCCTATTTCTCGACCGGTGACGAAATCCTCAGTCTGGGCGAGCCGCCGCGCGAAGGCGCCGTCTACGACAGCAACCGCTACACCGTCTTCGGTCTGCTCACGCGCCTGGGCTGCGAGGTGATGGACCTGGGCGTGGTTCCGGACCAGCCCGACCAGCTCGAAGCCGCCTTCCGCCAGGCCGCTGCACAGGCAGATGCGGTGATCACCAGCGGTGGCGTCAGCGTGGGCGAGGCCGACCACACCAAAGCGATGATGAAGAAGCTCGGCGACGTGGCCTTCTGGCGCATCGCCATGCGGCCAGGCCGGCCCATGGCCGTCGGGCGCCTGACCCAGGGTCAGCATTCAGCCCTGCTGTTTGGCCTGCCGGGCAATCCGGTGGCCGTGATGGTGACCTTTGCCGCCTTTGTGCGGCCGGCCCTGCACAAGTTGATGGGCTGGAATGCCCCGCCGCAGCCCTTGCTGCGCGCGCGCTCGGTGGAGACCCTGCGCAAGAAACCCGGTCGAACCGAGTACCAGCGCGGCATCGTCGAACGCCGCGTGGACGGCGAGCTGTGGGTGCGGCTGACCGGCAACCAGGGCTCGGGCGTGCTCAGCTCCATGGTGCAGGCCAATGGCCTGATCGTGCTTGACCACGAACAGGCCACCGTGCAGGCAGGCGACTGGGTCGAGGTGATGATGTTCGATGGCCATCTCTGAGCCGCCCCGCACCCGGCAAAGGGGCCTGCGCAGCAGGCCCTTTTGATGTTCAACAGGCGCAGGCGCCTCAGGCGTTGATGTCAGAGGGGTCGGTCTGGGGCGGGTACTCGTTGGCGACCGCCTTGTTCGGTCCGGGAACGCTCTGGCGCGCAAACAGCGAATACATCGTTGGCACCACGAAGATGGTCAGCAGCGTGCCCAGGCTCATGCCGCCGACGATCACCCAGCCGATCTGCATGCGGCTCTCGGCGCCGGCGCCTTCGGCCAGCGCCAGCGGGACCGCACCGAGCACCATGGCGCCGGTGGTCATCAGGATCGGGCGCAGGCGCTGGCTGGAGGCCTGCACCAGCGCCTCCTTCATGGCCATGCCATGCTCGCGCAGCTGGTTGGTGAATTCCACGATCAGGATCCCGTGCTTGGTGATCAGGCCCACCAGGGTGATGAGGCCAATCTGGGAATACACGTTGAGCGAGCCTCCGCTCCACTTGAGGGCCAGCAGCGCGCCAATCATGGACAGCGGCACCGAGAGCATGATCACAAAGGGATCAATGAAGCTCTCGAACTGTGCGGCCAGCACCAGGAAGATGAAGAACAGCGCCAGCACGAACACGATGACGAGCGCGCCCTGCGATTTGCGGAATTCGCGCGAGGTGCCGTTGAGTTCGGTGGTGTAGCCTGGCTTGAGCACCTTGGCCGCGGTCGCGTCCAGGAACTGCAGGGCTTCTCCCAGCGAGTAGTCGGGGGACAGGTTGGCCGTGATCGTGACCGAGCGGCGCTGGCCGAAGTGGTTGAGTTCGCGCGGACTGACGCTCTCTCGGGTCTTGACCACCGCCGCGAGCGGGATCATCGCCTCATTGCGCCCCCGAACATAAATGTTGTCGATGTCGTCGGGCGTGTTGCGCGCAAGGGACTGCACCTGCACGATCACATCGTACTGCTCGGCATCCTTTTTGTAACGGGTGACCACCCGCCCGCCGAGCATGGTCTCGATGGCGCGCGCCACCGCATCCACGTTGACGCCGAGTTCGGCTGTCTTGGCGCGATCGACCTCGATCCGCAGTTCGGGCTTGTTCAGGCGCAGATCCACATCGGGCGAGACAATGCCGGGGTTCTTGGCGATCTCGTCGAGCATCTGGCGTGTGACGGCATTGAGGTTCTGGTAACTGTCGGAGGTCTGGATCACGAAGTTCACCGGGCGCTCGCGGAAACCCTGTCCGAGGGATGGGGGGGTGATCGGGAAGGCCATCACCCCCGGCAGGCTGTTGAACCTGGGCGTGAGTTCGCGGGCGATTTCAAGGGTGGTTTTCTGGCGTTGTTCCCAGTCCACCGCCCGGTAGACCACCGAGCCCTGGGCCACGGTCGGGTTGCCCATGTTGGCAAAGATGCGGTCGAACTCGCTGTAACTCTCGCCCATGCGCTCGAGCACCTTGGCGTAGCGGTCGGTGTACTCCAGCGTGGCGCCATCGGGCGCGGTGACGGTGGCCAGCAGCACGCCCCGGTCTTCCAGCGGCGCCAGTTCCTGTTTCATGGTCGGGTAGACCATGACGATGCCGGCCGCACTGCCCACCATGACCAGCAGCACCAGCCAGCGGGCCTTGGTCAGAATCCAGCCGAGCAGGCGGCCGTAGCCGTCGGACATGCGGTTGAGGGCACGGTCCATGGTGCGGTCGAACCAGCCCGGTTTGGGGTTGTGTCGCAGCAGCTTGGCACTCATCATCGGCGAGAGGGTCAGGGCCACGAAGCCCGAGACGATCACCGAGCCCGCCAGCGCCAGTGCGAACTCGGTGAAGAGCTTGCCGGTCCGCCCGGGCGTGAAGGACAGGGGTGCGAACACCGCTGCCAGTGTCAAGGTCATGGCGACCACCGCAAAGCCGATCTCGCGCGAACCCTTGATCGCCGCCGAGAACGGGTCCATGCCTTCCTCGATGTGGCGGTAGATGTTCTCCAGCACCACGATGGCGTCGTCGACCACCAGACCAATGGCCAGCACCAGCGCCAGCAGGGTGAGGGTGTTGATGGTGAAGCCCGCCAGCGCCATCATGGCAAAGGTGCCGATCAGGCTGACCGGGATGGTGACAATCGGAATGATGGACGCACGGATGGTGCGCAGGAAAAAGAAAATCACCAGCGCCACCAGCACCACCGCCTCGACGATGGTCTGGAACACGCTCTTGATGGAGCGGTCAATGAAAACCGAGTTGTCGTTGGCCACGGTGACGGTGATGCCAGGCGGCAGATCGGCTTCGAGGCGCGGCATCATCTCGCGCACCCCTTTGGAGAGTTCCAGCGGGTTGGCAGTGGCCTGGCGGATCACACCGGCCGAAATGGCGGGCACACCGTTGAGGCGCACGGCGCTGCGCTCGTCGACCGCACCTTCCTGCACCCGCGCGACATCGCGGATCTTGACCGGGAATCCCCCGACCGTCTTGATGACGATGTCGGCGAACTGGCCGGGGCGACTCAGGTCGGTCTGCGAGGTGACGGTGAATTCGCGCTTGCTCGACTCGATCCGGCCAGCCGGCAGTTCGATGTTGCTGCGGCGGATGGCATCTTCCACATCGGCCGGCGTGAGCTTGTAGGCGGCCAGGCGCTCAGGCTCGAGCCAGACACGCATGGCGTATTTGCGCTCGCCGAAAATCCGCACATCGGCCACACCGGTCACCGTCTGCAGGCGCGGCTTGACCACCCGGTTGACCAGGTCGTTGATCTGCAGCGGGCTCATGGTCTCGCTGGAAAACGCCAGCCAGATCACCGGGAAGGCATCGGCCTCGACTTTGGCGATGACCGGTTCCTCGATGCTCTGGGGCAGGCGGTTGCGCACGCGGGCAGTGCGGTCACGCACCTCGGCTGCGGCGGTGTCGGCATCCTTTTCCAGCCTGAACCTGACCGTGATCTGCGACTGTTCGGCACGGCTGATCGAGGTGATGACATCGACGGCATCGATGCCGGCAATCGAGTCCTCCAGCGGTTTGGACACCTGGCTCTCGATGACCTCGGCCGAGGCGCCGGGGTACCTCACCGTGACGGTGACATTGGGTTCATCGATCTTGGGGTACTCGCGCACCGAGAGGCGGTCAAAGCTGACGGCGCCGACCAGCAGGATCAGCAGCGACATGACCACGGCCAGCACCGGCCGGCGTATGGAGACTTCAGCGAGCTGCATCTCAGCCTCGCAGGCAGGGGTTGGGACCGCTCAGCGGCGCAGCGGGCAACGCCCCCGGCCCCCTGGACTGCCCCGGTCGCTCGCCCCCCTGCGCAGCAGCACCTGTTGCCGCGCCGGGTGCAGCCGCCATGGGGCCTGCCGGGCCTGCCGCCACGGGCGAGGGGGATGAAGCGGGCGCCGAGGCACCGGCCGCCGGTGCGCTGGCGGCCCCGCCGGGGCCCCTGCCCGCGGAGGCCAGATCCACCACACGCACCGGGGTGCCGTCTTTCTGCAGGCGCTGGTGGCCTGCCGTGACCACGGTGTCACCGGCCTCCAGCCCTTCGGTGATTTCCACCTTGCCGGGCTGGCGCAGGCCAGTCTTGACCGCCACCCGCTGGCTGACCAGGGTCTCGGGCTTCTCACCCGGCACCAACTTGACCACGAAGCTGCGGCCGCCCTGTGGCACGATGGCCTCCTCGGGCACCAGCAGCGCCTGCTCGCGCACGGCAAAGACCGTGTTGACCCGCACAAACATGCCCGGTCGCAGCTGCCGCTGGCGGTTGTCGATGCAGCCGCGGACACCGACCGAGCGGCCGTTGGCATCGATCAACGGGTCCACCGCCTGCACCAGTGCGGTGAAGGGCCGGCCTGGCAGCGCGTCCACGCTCAGCTGGGACTTCTGGCCCGGCCGGATCTTGCTCTGGAAACGCTCGGGCAGGCGGAAGTCGAGCAGCACCGCATCGATGTCTTCGATGTTGACGATGTCGGCACCGTCCTTGAGGTAGTCGCCGACACTGACCTGCTTGAGACCGGTCACGCCATCGAAGGGCGCAACGATCTTCAGGCGCTGTTGGGTGGCCAGTGCCAGCTCCAGCTTGGCGCGGGCCACTTCCAGGGCGGCGGCGCTTTCATCGACCGTGCGCTTGCTGATGAAGTTCTGGGCCACCAGGTCCTGGTTGCGCTTGTGGTTGGCTTCGGCAATCGACGTTTCGGCCCTGGCCTGCGCGACCTGCGCGGCCTGCAGCTGGTCGTCGAGCTGGACCAGCAGCTGCCCTTTCTGCACCCGCTGGCCCTCGTTGAAGAGGATCGCCTTGACCCGGCCGGCCACTTCCGGGCGGAGCATCACGCCCTGGCGCGAGCGCAGGCTGCCCACCGATTGCGCCTCGTCGACCAGCGTCGCCTCCTGGACCTTGGCCACCTCCACCGCCGGGGGCCTCGGCGTGGCGGGCGCCGCCGAGGAGGCGGCAGGGGCCGGCGCCATGCCGGGCAGCAGTTCGCCCGGCTGGCGCTGCAGCCACCAGGCCACCCCGGAGGCGATGCCAATACCCAGAGCAGCCACCAGGGCGTATTTCTTCTTGTAGGCCATGTACGGTGTCCCGAAAGAGGTGAAACGGATCAGCTACTGTCGAATGTAACAGTCTTGGCAAATATGCCCATGGGCGCGCCCCAGCCGCAGGTTCCGCCAGGCCCAGGCCTGCCCCGGGTGCGGCACAGGCCAGGCTCAGTGCCCGAGTGCCTGCGCCACCCCCTGATTGGCCAGCGCATCGGCGCGCTCGTTGCCCGGGTCGCCGGCATGGCCCTTGACCCAGTGCCATTCGATGCGGTGTCCCGATGACGACACCAGGCGATCGAGCTCCTGCCAGAGGTCGACGTTCTTGACAGGTTGCCGGTCGGCGGTTCGCCAGCCCTTGGCCTTCCAGCCGTGAATCCACTGCGTGATGCCCTGGCGCACATACTGGCTGTCGAGGTAGAGGGTCACGGCGCAAGGGCGCTTGAGGGCCTTGAGCGCCTCGATCACGGCGGTCAGTTCCATCCGGTTGTTGGTGGTCTCGCGCGCGCCGCCAAAGAGTTCCTTGACGTGGCCGCCCGAGACCATGCGCACACCCCAGCCTCCGGGGCCGGGGTTGCCCTTGCAGGCCCCGTCGGTGTGGATTTCAACATGGTGCAGGGGGTTGGCTGACGTCAAGGCTGGCTTTCGGGGGGCGGACAGGCGCGCGAGGAGGCCTCGATCGAGGCGGCCGGCGCCGTCATGGACGAGCGTGATGGTACCTTGCGCCAGCTGCGACCATGGACCAGGCGGCCGCCCGGCACGCGCTTGGTGGCCAGGATGAGGTAGGCCCCGCCCATGAAGGGCAGCCAGCGCCGGCCCAGGGCATCGAGCCAGGCCCAGCGCCGGACCCAGCGCTCGCTGCGCCAGGTCGGGGTCCAGCCGGCAGCGCGCTGGAGCTGGACCTCGAAACCCAGCAGGTGCAGCCAGTCGCGCAGCCGGTACGCTGCGATGGGCTGCAGCGGCCAGCTGGCCGCAGACGCCGGGTGGGGTGGGGATGGCCGGCGCAACAATGCGCGTCCCCACAGGCTCCAGGGGTTGAAGCCGACGATCAGGACCTGGCCTTCGGCGATCAGGACGCGCTCGACCTCGCGCAGGCAGGCGTGGGGGTCGGCGGAGCGCTCCAGGGTGTGCGGCAGCACCACCAGATCCAGCGACTCGGCCGGCCAGGGCCAGGCCCGGCTGTCAAAGGCCAGGGCCGGCTCGGGCCCGTCCGCGTCGAACTCCTGGGCGGCTCGCCAGCGGTGGGGCATGCGGTTGGCGCGCAGGGCATCGAGACCCGGCCAGCCGGCCTGCAGCGCGTGGTAACCGAACACATCGGCCAGCAAGGCGTCGGCCTGCGCCTGCTCCCAGGCCAGCAGCCGTTGTGCCGTGGGCGCGCCCAGCGCCTGCAGCCAGGCTGGCACCGCAAGAGGGCTTTCTATAATCTGATGCGCCATGCGATTGACTCCACTGCCCGCCTTCGCCGACAACTACATCTGGTTGCTGCAACATCAGCAACAGGTGCTGGCAGTCGACCCCGGCGATGGGCAGGCCGTGTTGCAGTGGCTCGCCCGTGAGCCCGGTGCGCAGCTCGGGACGATTTTAGTCACCCACCACCACGCCGATCACACCGGCGGACTGGTGCAGCTGGTGCAGGCCACCGGCGCCCGCGTGGTCGGCCCGGCACTTGAAACACTGCCCGTGCCACACAGCCCGGTGGCCGATGGCGACAGTGTGGGCTGGGGACCGCTGCAGTGGCAGGTCATCGATGTGCCTGGCCACACCGCAGGCCATGTGGCCTACTGGGCGCAGGTCGAGGGGCAGGACCCGCTGCTGTTCTGCGGCGACACACTGTTCTCTGCAGGCTGCGGCCGGCTCTTTGAGGGCACGGCCGCGCAGATGCTGGCTTCCCTCGACCGGCTGGCCGCACTGCCCACGAGCACCCGCGTCTGCTGTGCCCACGAATACACCCTCTCGAACCTGCGCTTTGCCCGTGCGGTGGAGCCAGACAACGCCCCACTGGCCGCCTATGAGCAGGCCTGTGCGGCCCGGCGTGCCCAGGGCAGCCCCACCCTGCCGTCTGTCCTGGGCCAGGAACTGGCCATCAACCCCTTTCTGCGCAGCCGCCATCCGGCCGTCCGTGCCGCCGTGCAGCGCCACACCCGCCTGTTGCCACAAGACGATGCACAGGCCTTTGCGCAACTGCGCGAATGGAAGAACGAGTTCAGATGACACCCATCACCCTCAGGCCTGGCCTGCGCGAGGCCGGCCTGCTCCTGCTGCTGGGCCTGGTCCTGGTCCTCGGTGGATGCGCCAGCCCCGGACCCGGCAGCACTGCCGGGGCCACGTCGCCGGCGAGCGCCTCGTCCACAGCGCCCAATGCCCCCGTCAGCCCATCGACCGGCAGCCCCCCGGCGGCCCAGACCAGCGAAGCGGGCAGCACGGCACTGCCTGCCCTGCTCAAGCCCGACAGCAGCCTGGGCCTGCAGCCGCCGGTCGACATCTGGGATCGCATCCGCCGCGGCTTTGCCATGCCGGACCTGGAGTCCGAACTGGTGCGTGACCGCGAGCAGTGGTATGCCGCCCGCCCCGACTACATGCTGCGCATGACCGAGCGCTCGCGCCGCTACATCTTCTACATCGTGGAAGAACTCGAACGCCGCAAGATGCCGACCGAACTGGCGCTGCTGCCCTTCATTGAATCGGCCTTCAACCCCGAGGCGGTCTCCAGCGCCAAGGCCGCCGGCATGTGGCAGTTCATGCCGGCCACCGGCAAGTACTTTGACCTCAAGCAGAACCTGTTTCGCGACGAGCGGCGGGATATCCTCGAATCCACGCGCGCCGCGCTCGATTACCTGCAAAAACTGCATGGCATGTTTGGCGACTGGCATCTGGCGCTGGCGGCCTACAACTGGGGCGAGGGCAGCGTCAGCCGTGCCCAGGCACGCAACAAGGCGCGCGGCCTGCCGCTGGGCTACACCGACCTGCAGATGCCCACCGAAACGCGTTATTACGTGCCCAAGCTGCAGGCCGTCAAGAACATCGTGGCCCAGCCGCAGCTCTTCAATGTGCAGTTGCCGCTGATCCACAACCACCCCTATTTCAAGACCGTTTCGATCGAGCGCGACATCGACGTGGCCATCGCTGCCCGCCTGGCGGAAGTCAAGCTGGAGGACTTCAAGGCCCTCAATCCGCAGATGAACCGGCCAGTCATCCTGGCTGCCGGCACGCCGCAAATCCTGCTGCCCTGGGACAATGCCGCCATCTTCGAGCGCAACCTGCAGCGCCATGCCGAGCGGCAACTGGCCACCTGGACCGCCTGGCGGGCCCCCAAGACCATGAAGGTCGATGAAGCCGCGCAGCAGGTGGGCATGCCCGCAGCGCTGCTGCGCTCGGTCAACAACATCCCCAGCGGCATGCTGCTGCAGGCGGGCTCCACCCTGGTGGTCCATCGCAAGGGCGCACTCGACAGCGATGTGACCGAGCGCATGGCCGACAATGCGCAACTGAGCCTGGCGCCTGAAGTGGTGCTGCGCCGTGTCGCCCTCAAGGCCCGCAAGGGCGACACCCTGGCGAGCCTGGGCGCCCGGCATGGCGTCTCGGCCAGCAGCCTGGCGAACTGGAACAAACTGGCCAGCACGGCAGCACTCAAGCCCGGTCAGACCGTGGTGATGCTGGTGCCCAGCGTGGCGCCACGCAGCCCCCAGCGCCTGGCGCAACGCAGCAAGGGCGAGCCCAGCACCAAGGCCGCAAAAACCACCAAAAACACAAAGAATTCTAAAAATAGCAAGCAACTGGCCCAGGCCAGCCGGACCCCGCCCGCTGGCCGCTGATCGGCTCAGCCCAGGGCACGGCCGGTGCGGGTGCGTGCCACAAAGGCGTTGGTGAAGGTCCTCGCCAGCCACTGCCGCGGTGCAGGGGCCTGGGAGGCCACCCGCACATGCATGCGCCAGGCATTGGAAACCGCCTCCTCCTGGATCAGGCCATCACGGGCATAGGCGTCTCGCCATTTGGAAAACGCCCCCAGGTAGACCGCCCGATCGGTGATCCAGGGCGCCACCGGCACTGTCTTGAACAGATCGGTCGTGCCGGCGGTGCGCAGCCAGCGCAGCGCCTGCACGACGGCCTCAGTCAGCGCCTGCGCCACCTGCGGCTGGCGCAACAGGAATTCGTCCCGGGCCAGCAGACAGCCCCCGGGCAGGGGGCCGGCGGCCAGTTGCTGGGCGCCGGCGGCCGTACGGGCTTCGGCAATCAGCCGGATATCGCCACGCTGCTCGAGCCAGTGCATGACCGGATCGGGATTGCACAGGGCATCGATCTGGCCCTCCCACAAGGCCCCCAGGGCCGAGGCCGAAGTCCCCACCTCGATGAACTGCACGTCCTGCATCTGCAGGCCATTGCGCAGCAGCCACAGTCCGCTCATCCACTGGGTGGCCGAATCCAGCGCTGACACGCCAATGCGGGCCCCTTTCAAGTCCTGCCAGGAACGCGGGGCCACCCGCACGGTCGTGACACCCAGGCTGAGCATCGGCGTCTGGGCCATCTGGACAAAAGCCTGGAAAAACTGGCCTTGCCGCTGCAATTCGAAGACGTGTTCGAAGGCGCCCGCCAGCACGTCGGCCTGGCCCCTGAGCACGCTTTGCACCGCGGCCAGCCCCGATTCGTGAGAGACCAGCTGGACCTGCAGGCCCTGCTGCCGGAAAAAGCCCAGCCGCTCGGCCAGCAGCACGGGCAGGTGGTAGAGGCTGTAGCGGGCCCCCAAGGCCAGCGTGACCTGCTGGGCTGCCCGCGCAGGCCAGCAGGCCACCACGGGGGCAGCCATCGCCATTGCCATCCATTGCCTGCGCCCGCCGTCCATGCGCCCCGACACCTCCTTCGCGCCAGCTTAGGGGCAGGCGCGCCAACGCGCATCGGGACCGTTCCCGACGGGGTTTTCACGTAAGGGCTGACCCGATCCGGACGCCGGCGGCTCAGCGGCGGTCCACCAGTGCGTGGGCGATGGTGCCCAGGTCCACGTATTCAAGCTCGCTGCCTGCGGGCACACCGCGCGCGAGCCGCGTGACCCTGATGCCCTGGGCCTTGAGCATCTCGGCGATCACATGGGCGGTGGCCTCGCCCTCGGCGGTGAAGTTGGTGGCCAGGATGACTTCGCGCAGCGCCGGTTGCTGGCAACGCTCGCGCAGGCGGGCCAGCCCGATGTCGTTGGGGCCGATGCCGTCGAGCGGGCTGAGCTTGCCCATCAGGACAAAGTACAGGCCGCGGTAGGTGCCGGTGCGCTCGATGGCCGACTGGTCGGCCGGGGTTTCGACCACGCACAACTGGCTGCGCTCGCGCTGCGGGTCGGCGCAGGTGTCGCAAACCTCGTGCTCGGTGAACGTGTGGCACTGGCTGCAGTGGCGCACCGCTGCCACTGCATGGCTGAGCGCCTGGGCCAGGTTGGTGGCGGCCTGCCGATCGTGCTGCAGCAGATGGAACGCCATCCGCTGCGCCGATTTGACGCCCACCCCCGGCAGGCCCTTGAGGGCCTGCACCAGTACCGTGAGCGCGTGGGTGTCGGCCATGCGGCGACTCAGAAGGGCAGCTTCATGCCGGGCGGCAGACCGGCAGTGAGCTTGCCCATTTTCTGCTGAGACACCTCTTCGGCCTCTCGCACGGCGGCATTGAAGGCAGCGGCCACCAGGTCCTCGAGCATGTCCTTGTCATCGGCCAGCAGGCTGGGGTCGATGGTGATGCGGCGCACCTCGTGCTTGCAGGTCATCAGCACCTTGACCAGGCCCGAGCCCGACTGCCCTTCGACCTCGATGTGGGCCAACTCATCCTGGGCTTTTTTCAGGTTGTCCTGCATGGCCTGGGCCTGTTTCATGAGGCCGGCCAGTTGTCCTTTGTTGAACATGGGAGCTTTCTTTCTGTCGGTTAAAAATCAAAGCGGCTGGATGCTGCCCGGCACGATCCTCGCATCGAAGTCGCGCACCAGCGATTGCACCAGCGGGTCGTTGTGGATCAGCTCGACGGCAGCCTCCATTTTGGCGGCCACCGCCTGCGCATGCCGCTTGGCCGGGCTGTCGCTCACGGGCCCCTGGCTGAACTGCAGCTGCACGGCATGGCCCGCCGCCTGCAGTGCCGCCTGCAGGCGTTCGCAGCTGGCCGGTCGGGCCAGCGATTCACTGTCGACGCGCAGCCGCCAGACATCGCCCTCGCGGCCCAGCAGCTGCGACTGCAGGGCCAGTTCGCGCACCAGGGCATTGATCGCCTCGCTGGCCTGCAGCTGGGCCACCAGTCCGGCCCAAAAGTCGCCCTCGGGGGTGGGCTGCAGCGGGGCTTCGGGCCGCTTGAGGACCTCGGTGCGACTGCTTGACGCAGGCGCCACGGGCGGCAACTCGCGCACCGGCAGGGGCTGCACCCGGGCGTGCTCGGCCGGCTGTGAAGACAGCGGTTCGGGCACATCCTCGAAGGCCTCCCAGGGCGGCAGATCGTCCAATGCCGGGGCCTGAACGACCCCGGCCTCGGCCAGGTCCGGCACCGCAGTCGTGGGCGCAGGGGCAACGGCCCGTACCGGGGCCGCAACGGGCGGCTGCGGGGCCGGTTGCACGGGCGGATTGGGGGAAGGCGGCACGACCGGCGGTACCGGCCGGGCATTCAGCTCAGGACTTTTTTTTTCAGCCGTGGTCTGTGCGCCAGCAGGCCTGAAGGCCTGCAGGCGCAGCAGCACCATGGTCAGGGCCGCGTATTCATCGGGCGCCAGACCCAGCTCGGTGCGGCCGTGCAGGCACAAGCTGTACAGCAGCTGGGTCACATCGGCAGACATCGCCTGCGCAAGTTCGGTGATGAGGGGGGCATCCGGATCGTCACTGGCCTGATCGGTCAGTCCCGGCACCGCCTGCAGCACCGCCATGCGCTGCAGCACACTGCCCATGTCTTCGAGCGTGGCAGCCGCCGACACGCCATGCTGGCGCAGCACGTCCACCAGTGACACCACCGTGGCCGCGTCCCAGCGGGCCAGCGCGCCCAGCAGCTGCAGCACGTGGCTGCGATCCACACTGCCGAGCATCTGCCGCACGCCCGCCTCCTGCAGCTGCCCGCCGCCAAAGGCGATCGCCTGATCGGTCAGGCTCAGCGCATCGCGCATCGAACCTCGCGCAGCGCGCGCAAGCAGGCGCAGCGCCGGCGGCTCGGCAGCGATGTTTTCCTGCGCCAGCACACGCATCAGGTGCTCGAACACCGTCTCCGGCGCCATCGGCCGCAGGTTGAACTGCAGGCAGCGCGAGAGCACCGTGACCGGCACCTTCTGCGGATCGGTCGTGGCCAGCACGAACTTGAGGTATTCAGGCGGCTCTTCCAGCGTCTTGAGCATCGCGTTGAATGCGGTGTTGGTGAGCATGTGCACTTCGTCGATCATGAAGACCTTGAAGCGCCCCTGCACCGGCTTGTAGACCGCCTGTTCGAGCAGGCCCTGCACCTCTTCCACGCCCCGGTTGGAGGCCGCGTCGAGTTCGGTGTAGTCGACAAAACGGCCGGCGTCGATGTCGCGGCAGGCCTGGCACACCCCACAGGGCTCAGCGGTGATGCCGCCCTGGCCATCGGCGCCCTGGCAGTTGAGCGATTTGGCCAGGATGCGCGAGACGGTGGTCTTGCCCACCCCGCGGGTGCCGGTGAACAGGTAGGCGTGGTGCAGGCGCTGGCGGGTGAGCGCGTTGCTCAGGGCCTGGACCACATGCTCCTGGCCGACCATTTCAGTAAAGGAGCGCGGACGGTACTTGCGGGCCAGGACAAGGTAGGACATGCGGCCATTCTATCGGGCGGGCCTGGCCCGCCAGAAATGTGTGCTGTCCGACAGAAACAGCCGGACACTGGCCCTACAATCGAGACCGACGGGCCTTCCCGCATGGGGAAGCGGCCAACCGGGTCAGGCGGGGAACCGAGCAGCCCTAACCGCGGAGCCAGTGCCGGGGTCAAGGCTCGTCACCCCCTCTTTTTGCCTGTCCTCCACCAGCACCAATGACAACGCCCTGCCAGGGCAGGGCGGTGGGCAAGGTCGGCCCCAAGCGGCACGGCGGGTGGACCGCCGAAGGGCTTCAGGCTGCGCGGCGGCGCAGGACCGGGAAGGCGATCGTCTTGGCTTTGGCCGGGGGGGCCTTGCGGGGCACCGACTGGCCCGAGCGGATGAACTCGGACACCAGCACATCGGCCTCCGGGTGGGCTCCTGCGAAGCTGGTTTCAAAGCGCAGATGCGCCTGTTTGGCCATGTGGGCCACGAAATTCTGCGGGTAATCCCTGACTCCGAAGCCCCGCAGCGCCATGACTTTCATGAAAGCGTTGGCGGCCTCCTCGACAGCGGCCTGGTATTCGGCGGAATCCACTGGGTGCATAGGGTCCTCGTCCACTGGGGATGAATGTTGTACACAAGGCCTTAACGCAGGTGAAAGCCATCCGGTAGACACCGAATGTTCAAAAATGTTGGTTGCCCGCCAGGATGCCCTGGGCGGCACGCCAGCCACTGGCCAGACAGGCCGTCAGCAAGTAGCCGCCGGTGGGGGCTTCCCAATCGAGCATTTCGCCGGCGCAATACACCCCCGGGCAGGCCTGCAGCATCAGACCCTGGCTGAGGGCTTCGCGCCGGACGCCGCCGGCCGTGCTGATGGCCTCGGCCACCGGCCGGGTGGCCTTGAGCCGGATCGGCAGGCCTTTGATGGCGCTCGCCAGAAGCTGTGGTTTTGTCCAGTCTTCGCGCGGCAGCAGTTCATGCAGCAAGGCCGCCTTCACGCCCTGCAGACCCAGCGAGCCCTTGAGGTGGCTCGAGAGGCTGCGGCTGCCCCGCGGCCGGGTGACTGCCTCGAGCACCTGCGGCAGGCTGCGGTCGGGCAGCAGGTCCAGCTGCAGCCAGGCCTGCCCCGTCGCATGGAGCTGGTCACGCAACACGGCGGATGCGGCATAAATCAGGCTGCCCTCGACCCCGCTGGCCGTGACGACAAACTCGCCCTTGCGGCGCCAAACGTCCTGGCCCGGCGCCAGCTGCGTCTGCAGCAGCACCGACTTGAGGGGGTGTCCGGCATAACGGTCGGCGAAATGCGGTGTCCAGCCCTGGCCCGTGCGCCCCCAGACATCGAAACCACAGTTGGACGGCTGCAGGGGGGCCAGCGGCACGCCCCGCGCCTGCAGCAGCGGCACCCAGCGGCCATCGGAACCCAGACGCGGCCAGCTGGCGCCGCCCAGGGCCAGCAAGGTGGCGCGGGCGCGCACCCTGAGCGCGCCCGCTTCGTGCTGGAACAGCAGGTCCTCGCCATCCCAGCCCTGCCAGCGGTGGCGCATGTGAAAACGCACCGGCTGGCCCGCAGCGGGATGGCGCAGCCGGTGCAGCCAGGCGCGCAGCAAGGGCGCCGCCTTCATTTCGTGCGGGAAGACCCGGCCTGAACTGCCTACGAAAGTGTCTGCGCCCAACGCATCGGCCCAGGCGCGCACCTGCTGGCCATCCAGGCCATCGAGCCAGCTGCTCACCCAGGCCTGCTGCGGGCCATAGCGGCCATCAAAAGCCGGACGAGCCTCGCTGTGGGTCAGGTTCAGGCCGCCGCGGCCTGCCAGCAGGAACTTGCGGCCCGCCGACGGCATGGCATCGAAGACATGGACCGCACGACCCGCGGCGCTCAGTACTTGGGCCGCCATCAGACCCGCCGGACCGGCGCCGACGATGGCCACATCCAGTGGACTGGCCTGTGAGGTAGAGGGGGCGGAATCGGTCATCTGCGGGGACTGGCCGCATGCCCACGCGACAGCGGAGACGGGCGGGATTCTGTCAAAATAGCCGCCACTTTAGCCGCATCTTCATTCTTCACAAGGAACAGGCCATGGCCAGCGACCTCATCAAACACATCAGCGACACGTCCTTTGACGCCGACGTGCTGCAGTCCGCCACACCGGTGATCGTCGACTTCTGGGCCGAATGGTGCGGCCCCTGCAAGATGATCGCCCCCATCCTCGACGAAGTGGCCAGCGCCTACCAGGGCAAGTTGCAGGTGGCCAAGATGAACGTGGACGAGAACCGTGACGTGCCGGCCAAGTTCGGCATCCGCGGCATCCCCACCCTCATGGTGTTCAAGGGCGGCCAGCTGGCCGCCACCAAGGTCGGCGCCATGAGCAAGGCCCAGCTGACCGCCTTCATTGACCAGCAGCTGGCCTGAGCGCCGCACCTGCCCGCCCGGGCCCTGAGGCCCGGTGGGCTGGCCCACAGCACCTCCCCAAAAACCTGTCATAATCCGCCGCAGCGCCGCCCAACAGGCCTGGCCGCTGCCCCCCGGAGCCACCGGACGCGCCCTCACCTGGCGCGGGCTCGGCACCAAAGATCCCCTCCCCCCGACGTTGTGAACACGGCCCCGAGTCAAGGCCGCACCCCTACAGGTCCACCCCATGCATCTGAATGAACTCAAGGCACAGCACGTGTCTGAACTGCTCAAGCAGGCCGAAGCGCTCGAGATTGAAAACACCGGCCGCATGCGCAAGCAGGAGCTGATGTTCGCCATCATCAAAAAGCGCGCCAAGGCCGGTGAACAGGTCTTTGCCGACGGCGTTCTGGAAATCCTGCCTGATGGGTTCGGTTTCCTGCGCAGCCCGGATTCCAGCTACACCGCCAGCACGGACGACATCTACATCAGCCCCAGCCAGGTGCGGCGTTTTAACCTGCACACGGGGGACATGATCGAAGGCGAGGTGCGCATCCCCAAGGACGGCGAGCGTTACTTCGCACTGACCAAGCTCGACAAGGTCAACGACGGCCTGCCCGAGAACAACAAGCACAAGGTGATGTTTGAAAACCTCACGCCGCTGTTTCCCAAGGAGCAGATGCGTCTGGAGCGCGACATCAAGGGCGAGGAAAACATCACCAGCCGCGTGATCGACATCATCGCCCCCATCGGCAAGGGCCAGCGTGCACTGATCGTGGCCCAGCCCAAGTCGGGCAAGACGGTCATGATGCAGCACATCGCCCACGCGATCACCGCCAACTACCCCGATGTGCACCTGATGGTGCTGCTGGTCGACGAACGTCCGGAAGAAGTGACCGAAATGCAGCGCAGCGTGCGCGGCGAAGTGATCTCCTCGACCTTCGACGAACCTGCAGCGCGACATGTGCACGTGGCCGAGATGGTGATCGAGCGCGCCAAGCGCCTGGTCGAACTCAAGAAGGACGTGGTGATCCTGCTGGACTCCATCACCCGCCTGGCCCGCGCCTACAACAACGTGGTGCCCAGCTCCGGCAAGGTGCTGACCGGCGGCGTCGATGCCAACGCCCTGCAGCGCCCCAAGCGTTTCTTCGGCGCGGCGCGCAATGTGGAAGAAGGCGGCAGCCTGACCATCATCGCCACCGCCCTGGTCGACACCGGCAGCCGCATGGACGAGGTGATCTTCGAGGAATTCAAGGGCACCGGCAACAGCGAAATCCACCTTGAACGCCGCCTCTATGAAAAGCGGGTGTTCCCGGCCATCAACCTCAATCGCAGCGGTACCCGGCGCGAGGAGTTGCTGTTGCAGCCCGAAGTGCTGCAAAAGACCCGCATCCTGCGGCAGTTCATGTACAACATGGACGAAATCGAGGCGATGGAAATGGTGCTCAAGAGCATGAAGTCGACGAAGAACAACTCCGAGTTCTTCGACATGATGCGCCGCGGGGGCTGATCCCCTATAATCCGTGGTTTTGCGGAAAGTGCGCCTGGATGGTCCAGGGCGTGGCTACCGTGGTTTACACAAAAGGAAAACCCATGAAAGAGGGCATTCACCCCAACTACCGTGAAGTGTGCTTCCAGGACATGTCCAACGGCTTCAAGTTCGTGACCCGTTCCTGCGTCAACACCAAGGAAATGATCAAGATGGACGACGGCCGCGAGCTGCCGCTGTTCAAGCTGGACACCACCAGCG
>JACCDV010198765.1_pt1 | contig 22913 bp, 16 predicted proteins | sample 7446131 | NCBI WGS metagenome assembly JACCDV01 (sample SAMN15323448, study PRJNA562643) | freshwater metagenome | isolation source: river surface water | place: USA:Blue River Watershed | collected 2017-08-17
AAGCGTCTTGTAATTGTTCTAAGCTAACTTCGGGCTGCAGCGGAACAAGCCCATGCACATGGATTTCATACGCGGCGTTGTAGCGTGCCATGACGAAACTCCTTCTTTGTGCTGATTCAGTGGTGCCGAGGCCGGAACCCCAAAAAGGCCGCCAGCCTTTACAGAGCTTGATTCCGGACATCGGAAAAAATTTGATACCGTCAAAAGTACCGTCATTTAAAAATAACGTACCGATTCGGTTCACTGTTTCTATTTTGACACAGAGTTTGCCGCTGTTCAGCCCTCACGAAAAGCGAAAATCTGAATTCGAATCACAACGCCCTGCTCCACTTCTGCCAACAATCCAATGAAAGATCCGGCTTCGACTTTGAAGCTTCGAAGGAAAAGTAGGCAAAGAGCAGAGGTGAATACCTAGTTTTCCACGGTAGACTTTAATTACTAATTTTGTAAGCGACACATGTTTGAGCAAACCTTTAAAAATATCGATGACATCCTGCATAAAGACGCAGGCTGCACCAGTGAGCTGGACTACACCGAGCAGTCCTCATGGCTCCTGTTTTTAAAGTATCTCGATGCCCTAGAAACCAATAAGGCTATGGAAGCCGAGTTGGAAGGCAAAGCCTATAAGCACATCTTGGACGTTCCTTACCGTTGGGCAACTTGGGCAGCACCTAAAGCCGCCAACGGTCAGATCGACCACAACGCTGCAATGACAGGCGACGACCTGAAAGAGTTCGTCAACCACAAGCTTATGCCTTACTTGGCGGGTTTCAAGCAACGCGCCAGTGGTCCAAACACCATCGAATACAAGATTGGTGAGGTGTTCGACGAAATCAAGAACAAGATTCAAAGCGGCTACAACCTGCGTGATGTCATCGATCGTATGGACGAACTGAGCTTTGGCTCACAAACCGAAAAACACGAGTTGTCTCACCTCTATGAAGTGAAGATAAAAAATATGGGTAACGCGGGCCGTAACGGTGGCGAGTACTACACGCCTCGTCCCCTTATTCGGGCCATGATTGAAATCACCAATCCACAGATTGGCGAGCGCGTTTACGACGGTGCTTGTGGCTCAGCCGGCTTCTTGTGCGAGGCGTTTGATTACATGCGCCCCAAGGCAACCAATGCCAAAGATCTAAGCACCTTGCAAGAGAAAACCTTCTACGGCAAAGAGAAGAAGAGCTTGGCCTATGTGATTGCGATCATGAACATGATCCTGCACGGCATTGAAACGCCAAACATCGTGCATACCAACACGTTGGGCGAAAACATCAACGACATTCAAGAACGCGATCGCTTTGATGTGATTCTGGCCAACCCTCCTTTTGGCGGCAAAGAGCGAAAAGAGGTGCAGCAAAACTTCCCGATCAAAACAGGAGAAACGGCTTTTCTGTTCATGCAGCACTTCGTAAAGAGCTTGCGTGCTGGCGGGCGAGCTGCAGTGGTCATTAAGAACACGTTTCTCAGCAACACCGATAACGCAAGCGTGGCTCTGCGCAAGCTGCTCTTGACGGAATGCAACTTGCACACCGTGCTGGACTGCCCCGGCGGCACCTTTCAGGGCGCAGGCGTCAAAACCGTGGTGCTGTTCTTCTCCAAAGGCGAGCCTACGCGCCAGACTTGGTTTTACCAACTTGACCCTGGCCGCAACATGGGCAAAACCAATCCGCTGAACGATGCGGATTTGGTGGAGTTTGTGCAACTGCAAAAGACATTTGCCGGTTCGCCCAAAAGCTGGATCGTGGCCGCCGACAGTGTGAACATGGACACGTTTGACCTGTCGGTGAAAAACCCGAACGGCGGCGAAGCAGTGGTGCACCGCAGCCCGGCAGAAATACTGGACGAGATCGCGGCGCTGGACGCCGAGGCGGCAGAGGTGTTGGGGAACATTCGGAGGTTGTTGGCGTGACGGCGGGCTGGACGAGCAAGCCGATTGGCGATGTCTTCAAAGTCGTCAATGGCGGCACACCAAAAACCGGAGTTGCATCGAATTGGGATGGCCCGCACGCTTGGATAACGCCCGCCGAAATGGGCAATTTGGACACGCCCTACATTTCGGAAAGCCGTAGGACACTGACCGATGAAGGCCTCCGCACAGGTGCTGAATTGGTACCTGCGGGGTCCATCATCCTTTCAAGCCGTGCGCCGATTGGGCATCTCATCATCAACGAGATACCGATGGCCTTCAATCAGGGCTGCAAGGGTTTGATTCCCTCGCCTGCAATTGACACCAAGTACGCCTATTACTTCTTGCTAACAAATGTGCCCTTGCTTGAGAGCCTTGGCACAGGGGCAACGTTCAAAGAGCTTTCAGGTGGCAAGCTCAAGGAAGTTGGTTTTCAGTTTCCAGAGCTTGGTGAACAACACCGCATCGTCACCCTCCTCGACGAAGCCTTTGCCGACATCGCCACCGCCAAAGCCAACGCCGAAAAGAACCTCCAAAACGCCCGAGGCCTATTTGCATCTCGAATGCAAAAGCTTTTCGATGAAGATCAAAGCTGGGAAAGAGTTCAGCTTGAAGATCTGCTATCTCGCGGCTGGATCGAGAGTCATTTGGATGGCAATCACGGTAGCGACTACCCAAGAAAAGAAGAGTTCGTGGAGTCCGGTGTCCCGTATATCGCTGCACGCGCTTTAAGAGGGTGGGAAGTCGATTTCAGTGAAGCGAAATACCTGACTCATGACCGTGCAGCAACAATCCGCAAGGGCCTCGCACAAGACGGGGACGTTTTGTTTGCCCACAATGCAACCGTCGGCCCAGTCGGAATTCTCAAAACCAACGAACCATTTGTCATCTTGGGCACTTCGTTGACTTATTACCGTTGTAACGAAAATTTCATTCTTCCCGAATACTTGGCGCATTACATGCGCTCCCCGACATTCGTTGACCAGTATTCACAAGTGATGAAGCAATCCACTAGGAATCAAGTACCAATTACTAAGCAGCGTGAGTTTTTTCACATCATCCCGCCTTTGTCCATTCAACACAAAATAGCAAACGACCTGGATAGCTTGTCTGAAAAAATCGAGCTACTCGAAACCATCTACCGCCAAAAACTCACCGCCCTCGACGACCTCAAGAAATCCCTGCTGCATCAAGCTTTCAGCGGCCAGCTATAAAAGGCAAATCATGAATGAAGCCGAAACCAGAGCCGAGCATATTGACCCAGTCCTAGCCGCAGCAGGCTGGGGAATAGTGGATGGCAGCCGCATCTTGCGTGAGCACCATATCACTCAAGGCCGTTTGCAAGGTGCTGGACAACGTGCCCGCGCTGACATTGCTGACTATGTACTGGTGTATCGCAACACAAAACTAGGCGTAGTCGAAGCAAAAGCTTGGGACAAGCCACTGACCGAGGGTGTTGGTCAAGCTAAGAGCTATGCCGAGAAATTAGCGGTTCGATTTACTTATTCCACCAACGGTCAAGGTTTTTACGGCATCGATATGCAAACAGGTGCGGAGGGTGAAGTTCATAAGTTCCCTTCACCTGATGAATTGTGGGCACAGACTTTTGCAGAAGTGAATGCGTGGCGCGACAGGTTTGCAGTCATTCCTTTTGAGGACAAGGGCGGCACTTGGCAAGGCCGGTATTACCAAGACAACGCCATTGCAGCAGTTCTCAAGCGCATCAGCGAGGGGCAAGATCGTATCTTGCTCACGCTGGCAACGGGTACGGGTAAAACATTCATCGCATTTCAACTGGCGTGGAAGCTTTTTCAAAGTCGCTGGAACTTGAGCGACTGGAAGAGTGGTGGCGAGCCCACACGACGACCGCGCATCCTTTTTCTAGCTGACCGCAATACTTTGGCAGACCAAGCCTACAACTCGTTCTCAGCATTTGCTGACGACGCATTGGTACGCATTGACCCAGCGGATATTCGCAAGAAGGGGCGTGTTCCTAAGAACGGCAGCATCTTCTTCACTATCTTTCAAACTTTCATGAGTGGCCCACCCAAGGACGGTAAGCCCTCTCCCTACTTTGGCGAGTACCCGCCAGACTTCTTTGACATCATCATCATTGACGAGTGCCACCGAGGTGGTGCCAACGATGAAAGCGCATGGCGCGACATCCTGAACTACTTCAGCCCCGCAGTGCAGCTAGGCTTAACAGCCACGCCAAAGCGCAAAGGCAACGCAGACACCTACGCCTACTTTGGTGAGCCTGTGTATGTGTACTCGCTGAAAGAAGGCATTGAAGATGGCTTCTTGACGCCATTCAAGGTACGTCAAATCGCAACTACTTTGGATGACTATGTTTACACCTCTGATGACGAAATCATTGAAGGTGAAGTGGAACAAGGTAAGCGCTACGAAGAGAAAGATTTCAACCGTGTGATTGAAATCAAAGAACGCGAGGCCTATCGCGTCAAGCAACTCATGAGCATGATTGATCAGCGCGAAAAGACCATCGTATTTTGCGCAAGTCAAGCCCATGCCGCAGCTGTGCGTGACTTGATCAATCAAAACAAAACCAGCACAAGTCCAAACTACTGCGTTCGCGTGACCGCAAGCGATGGCGCACTGGGCGATCAGAACCTTCGCGAGTTTCAGGATAACGAGAAGACGATTCCCACGATCCTGACCACTTCACAAAAACTGACTACCGGCGTAGATGCGCGCAACGTGCGTAACGTGGTTCTTTTGCGCCCCGTGAACTCCATGATTGAGTTCAAACAAATCATTGGTCGTGGCACGCGCTTGTATGACGGCAAAGACTATTTCACGATCTATGACTTCGTGAAAGCACATCACCTGTTTAGTGACCCTGAGTGGGATGGCGAGCCGATAGAGCCAGATACGCCAAAGTCTCCAAAGGACTATCCGCCCACTTCACCCACACCAGTGCCAGCGGGTGAAGAAAAGCCAGATCGCGAGCCGCCAAAGCGTGTTGTCATCAAACTAGCCGATGGCAAAGCTCGCACGATAAGAAGCATGTCTGCTACATCTTATTGGGCTGGTGGCAAGCTAGTCTCAGCCGCGCAGTTCATGGAAATCCTGTTTGGCGCATTACCCGAGTTCTTCAAGGATGAAGACGAGTTGCGTCAAATTTGGAGCATCCCAGAAACACGCAAAAAGCTGCTGCAAGGTTTAGCTGAAAAAGGCTTTGGCGCTGAACAGCTGGCTGACATGCAAAAAGCCATCGATGCAGAGAACAGCGACTTGTTTGATGTACTGGCCAACATCCGCTTTGCCGTTTATCCAACCACACGCGCAGAGCGTGCTGAGAAGGCACGTACGCATCTGAGTCATGACTTCAACGATAAGCAGCAAGCATTCTTAGACTTTGTGCTCTCTCAATACGTTAGCCAAGGTGTAAACGTGTTGGACGACACACAGATCAAGCCGTTGATTGAGCTGAAGTACGGCGGTTTGTCTGAGGCGATGGGATCGCTGGGTAACCCTACCGAGATTAGGCAGGCTTTTGTTGGGTTTCAGAAATTGCTGTACTTATAAGATCCAAATCAACTGATTATTTTTATTAAGTTGACGTAATACGTCGAAAGTTAGTTTCTGTTTGCACAAGCAAAAGACCCTAACTTTGCCCTCAATAGACCGACTTATAGCTAAGAAACACCTGGGATTTAGAGGGTGTAAATCACTTCAAAAAATTCTACTTTTCAGCGTACTTTATTGTTTGGCTTAGTCACCTCTGATTCAAGCGTAGAACTAGCATCAATAGGCGAGATCAGATTTAAGGATGTCTGTGGTTTTACCGATGACAGTTCATTCTTGATTGGTTTTGACACTTCCTCATCCTTCGTCTTCTCAAGTGGCTTTATAACTACAGACTTAGAAGTATCTAAATGGCTAGAAGGAGGCTCATCCCCTTTTGTAATTAGAGTTAGCCATATACAAACCACCATGAGTAACAACACTGTTGAGCCGCCTAGAAAAGCTGTGCATTCAAAAGCACGTTCGGCTTTTCGAGTGGGAGTTTCGACCATTTTCTGATAATCATTGGGAGGAAGGAAGCGATACAACCGATGCTGCCAGTCCCCACGCAGTTGTTTTTGCAAACTCATAAACTGCCAACCAGAAAATATAACTGTCGTAACATAAAGAGCCACCACGCCCATTACCATGCATATGAGCAAAGCTGGGGCGTTTGTCGCAACTCTGGTTGCTATCAAACCAATTCCTGTTGCAACAGCCGCTGCAACAGCACCAGTTAACTGGCGCCCCATATCAGAAAGTTTTGCAGTTTCTTCAGTAACAGCTTTGCGTAAGTCACTTAAGATTTTCAGAGTATCACGCCCCGTTTCAGCAACAGCCATTTGATATGCGACCTTCGCACTCTGCAATGCATGAACCAAATTTTCTTTAAGAAAAATGCTTGTTCTATCAGCTGATGAACCAGATCGAGATAGGTCTGAAGCTAGCAGGATATGACGCATCTCTGCTTCACGCTCATTTTCAAAAACCCAGGTAACTGCCGCCAAGAGTGTGCTGAAAGTATCAAAATCCAAAGGATCAATTTCCCCGTCAAACTTAGGTAAGACTAGGTGAGGGGGGCCTCGAAACTTCAATTCAAAATTTTCCACATCTATCTCATCGGGTAAACAATGAATCAAAGCATTGGATGCAGCGCGAATCCATACCTGAGTGGCCGGTTGATCAAAATGCTCGGGCAACATCTCAACAGCCAACCAAGGCCGCACATCGTCAGGCACCTTTCGATCACAGCTGAACTCTTTGACCAAAGTACGCGGAGACTTAGTCTTAGCCGCGATTTGCACATCGTTATTTTCGCCCCAAGGACTAAAAACTCGTGTGCCCGTCAGCACATTGCATTTCAAACGCGCAACCTGCCACTTAGAAGCAGCGTGTCCTTCTAGCAACCACTGATAGAAGGATCGATTTGTAAGAAGTTGTATGGTGTCTTCAGCAGAGCGTGGCTTTGTAATTACAAGGCGAAAAGGCTGAAAATTTAGGTCAAGATCAACGTCGTCCCAGTGTTCATTAGCGCTATCAAACAGCTGGTTTGCCCATGCCAAGTCGACGCATAGTGCTTTTAAATTTTTCGCATGTGCCGCTGATAGATTCGACACTGTAATTGCAGTTGCTGACTCATCTACAAAAGCTTGGTCATTGTCGACCAAGTGATCAATAGCTTCAGCGAGTGCTATTAGGGACAACGGTATCCTCCACGATATGTTCAGTAGTAATTGTGATGGTCTCGCCAAGTCCATTGGCATTTTGAGTACGGTTAAATATCACTTTACTAACCTCGTCAGGATAGAGCACTGTCACACCTTCGGCTGTACGAATTTTACGCATAGGTGACTGACGAAGCACACTTTTAATCGGTCTAAATTCCAGTCCCGCCAGACGCTTTGCTCGCAACATTTGTCCAGTTATTTTGCGTAATCTAATTTTTGTCTGTTCATTATCAGGATGTCCTGCAGCAGCTATCACTGATTCGCAAATTGCCTCTTCGTTGATAAGCTGACGATCTCGCAGAACATTTTTGGCATTTCGCAATGCTGCAGCAACATCTTGCTTCGGCAATAGATCTCTGCATTCTGAAAATGTTTTGCGCAACGCCTCGACCATACGAGTGTTCAATTCGTCATCGCTACTATTGCGCTGAACATCTAAAAACTTCGCGAAATAATCTGCGATCTCTGGAGCAATTTTTGTACGATCTCGGGTAGCGACTAACTCCTCGGCAACCCCTCCAACAACTCGAATCAGCGCAGCTTTCTGAATAGCTTTTTTATCATCGATAAATGCGTGAATGATCCTGCGTAGACTGGCTCCACCATTGTCATCTTCTGACTTTTCAATCGCTTCTCGATAGTCGTACTTAATCAAGCTGTAGATACGAACATCAGCCACATTTGTACGAAGTTCGAAAATAAAGAATGCGCCATCCCGGGTAGTCGTGTCGTGCTCCCTTGAGAACTCCCTTGACAAATTTTGGGCACCGGACACAAAGGAAACTTTTCCAAGCGCTATGTTTTGTAGGCAATCTCGAGTCCTAGATAAATCTTTAAACTGATAAACAGGTGCAACGTCTGTATCTAAGATTCGGCTTATGAAAAATTCTGCGTGCTCTACAGCCTGCTCAGGAGCAGGAACAAACTCGTCTTCGCTGACAACATGAAGGATCATCGACTCGATTCGAAGCTGCTGAATTTCTGCATCCGTGAAAAACCCCATTTCGCCATCTCCCAACCTTAACGGCCGAATTAATTAAAGAGTACTATCTTACTATTTAAGTACCTCGCAAGAGTTATCGATTGGTGTGCATATTTAACTAAGAACAGATCTATTACCGAAGACCGCCACACTATTTACTGGCGGTGTTCATGGATATGTGGCGGTCTTTGAAGTTTTCAGAGCATTCTCCAGAACCACCCCTCTTTGACACCTGCCTTGTAAGCGACGATACCCAAGTCCTTTTTGGCACGCTCGACCGTACGCCATGTATGCCCTGCCCCAGTTGCATCTGACTTGATTGCCACTACTGGCTGGGGCCCTTCAGCAAGAAAGTGAACTAAAAAGTCTTTGGCATCTTGCCGCTCTGTTGGCGAAAAGCTGTCACGATTGGACACCTCAACACAATTCAGCAACTCACGTGCTGAACCATAGATTTGCTTTTTCCAATCAAGTCGTGATGTTGAGACACCAGGATGATCTGGCAAAGTTGCCTCTATCAACTCATAGTCAAAACCACCACCATCGGTGCCAATGTTGGACTTGGCTCTCGTTATGAAGTGTCTCGAGGAAGCCCCCACTTCTTCTGTCGTCTCTTTCGCAGCAACCATCACGACGCGAGCAAGCGCACCAAATGCCTGTGAACCAATCACGCGATCCAATGGATCGCTACCCGCACTGCCCTTCGTGAAGTGCGTGATACCAAGCAGCGCAGAATTAATAGCCTGCGATAAATCAACAAGGGGTTGAAGTCCGCGGCGCACATCATTCGATTTGTGACCATCTCCAGCAACGGCACTGACGATGGGATCCACGATGATCAATCGGACATTACCAAGTTCAAGTGCGCGTGCCTTGAGCGCATCGATATCTTTAGAAGGATCAAATGATCGGCTCTCTCCCCCTTTAATGAAGGAGATGATGAAATAAATGTTTTTCAAATCAGCACCTAGAGCTTTGAGTCGAGGGTTCAACGTGTCTTTTGGATCATCTTCCCCAGTCCAAATCAACACACTACCCTGCTCACACTTTGCGCCGCACGGAAAGCAACCACCAGTAGAAACAATTGAAGCAAACGACATTGCAATCGTCGTTTTACCAGTCCCCGGAGATCCGGCAAGAATGTGAAGCTTGCCACAAGCCAACCAGCCTGGCCAAAGCCATTCAATTGGAATGATTGGTATGTCGCTAGCTCGCTCGAGCTGAACTCCATTTTCAAATTTAGGCGGATTGATTTTGAAATCGGCAATCAACCGCTCTACATCTGACCAAACTGAAGAATTGACAGTCATAGAAAATCCTTAACACTGGTTAGACGCTGTAACGCAATCAACTCACGCTCGCAATCGATTGGGCTGATTGCGCGACCTTTGAGTCGGTCACAGTGAATAAAAAATAGGATTTGGCGTTCTAGTTCAATTGCAGGTCGAAGCTTAGTGATTGGAATCCTTATTGAGTTCTGGCCTGAACTTGATACACCATCACGATGAACAAACAAGTCTCTTGGATTCAATCCAAGCGATCCAATCACTTCATTAAAGGTACACCCGGCAAAGCAGTGGAGTAGCACGCGACCATCGTCCCCCTCCTTGACACTCAACGAGGGGGATCGGTCGTCATGTGCAGGGCAACAGGTCATAAATCCTGCACCCGATTTTTTGACGCCAGACAGCAAGCTAAGAACAAGTTCAATGGGTTGAGTCATTTAGACACCTCGACTTGCGGCTTGTCCGCGTAAGAACTCATCAATTGCGCTTAAGTCATAAAGCACAACGCGGGCACTGACTTTGTAGGGCTGTGGGAAACCAGGCTTCTCCTGTGTCCAACGTAAAAAAGTAGATTTGGAAACTTGGAAATATTCACAAGCATCTTTGATGCGAACGTATTTAGTCATAACAAGGGCCACTCCTCATAGGTGTTGAATTTGATTGAATCGAAACGGTCTCGCGGTATCAATACCAACTGACCATTGACAGGGACATGAGTGATTGAGGTGATGATGTGTTGCAACCTTGACCGAATGTGATCATTTGGAGAAACCCACACCACGCAACTCACATCGCCTTTACGAATGGACTGCAGCCACCCGCTCAAAATATCGATGTACCGTTTGGGCGATTTGATAGTTCGTTCACACTCGACAGCGACTCGAAAGCCATCAACCGAAGTCACGAATGCATCGGGTCGTGCAAGACCAGCAGTCCATTTTTGGATTCGGTCGGCATTGATCCAACCTGTCCACCCTTGCTGCTGGGCTTTGATACGCAACAACTGCAAATCCAACGTGTGCCGCACGAATGTCGGCGCAACCTTGCTGGGTGCAAAGATTTTGTTTTTCACGGGCGTCTTTTCAGTTGCTGCCAACGCCTGCCCATGCGCAGTGATGCCCCACACAGTAACAACTGAGCCGATGCATGAAATTCGCGCCGAACGAATCAGTTGCTTGCGTTCCAACGTGTTCAGCGTCCGGTAAGTTGCAGCCCGATTGATTTGAAGCAACTCACCAACATTTGAAACATCCGTCCAGATTTCATCCGCCAAGAATTGCAAGACCATGTCTTGCTTTTCTTGCACGCGTGCTTCTCGTTCATTTAGTTGAAGTAGGTGCGATGCGTTGCTCATATCAACTCCACACCATTACAAGGCGTGACGCACTCCTCCACTTCCGCGGCCACGGGTGGAATCAATTCACCAACAGGATCCAACGGTGCAATTGCAATCAGTTTTGCCAAACCTACGCCAAACAACACGCCAGCTGCAACTGGGGTAGCGCCTTCGGATGGACGATGCAAGTGCGTGAACAAGTCTTCAGACATCCTCGTCTGCTGAGCCTCTGCCCAACTGCGCTTCACGTTTGAGTCTTCATCTAGCTCACGAACACTTTCAACGTGGGTTCGCTGCAAACCAGACTTGGCCGCAAAGCTTTTTGATGCGGTTTCGTCGTTAATACGAAACACAAGCTTGATAGTTGTGTTATCTCCGACAACTGGTTCAACATCAGTCCGCGTTAGACCAGGGCATGCGCCCAAATCACCTAAAGACTGATGAGCCAAAATTGCATGACAACCCATTTCACGAACAACACCAAGCGCATCGAGAGAGACGGATGTAAGCAAGTGCTTAAACTCATCCAGAATTAGAGCCACATCACGAGAACAAGCTGGGCGTTTTTTGATGACTTGAAGAATACGGATCAACAACATCGTTTGCAAGGTCTTGACCCGGTGGTTGTCCACTGAACCACGGATGTAGATGACAACACCCGCCTCCACCTTCCCTGCCAGGTCTAAGTCATGACTTGTAGCAATCGCTGGCAAGTCACTCACCTGTCGCAAGCGACGTAAGAAGTTGTCTGCTTTCTCAAAATTCTTGTCAGCTTGTGCTGCTATGTATAGAGAACGTAGTGTCCAGTCCTTGCCACCGTTATCAAGCTTTGAGAGCTGCTCAGCTGCATCTTGGTCGATGCCACGGTAGTAGTTCCCATCACCATCAGATGGACTTAGCCCTAAGCCCGCAACGAGCAACTCCTCCATCTCAGATGCAGACGCTCCAGCCAGTAAATTGAATTGCGCAACAGAGTCAGGTCGAAGATCTAAATGAATGAATGGAACGTGCGCCTGCCCTGCCGCATCTGACAAGACGATTGGCAAGCGTGCGTCACCCTTGGGGTCAAACACAACCACGCTCTCGCCTACTTGTATGAGTTGGGCCCCTATCAGAGCTAGCGAGATGCCTTTACCGCTACCGCTAGCACCAAGCACTTGCATGTGTGTTTGGCTGAACTGCTTGAAGGGTATGTAAACGGGATTTCGTTTGCGGCCATCTTCTAATCCAATAAAGACGCCCTTCTTTAGATCCACAAACTTCGCTGGCGAAAAGCCTTTCATGCGCTTGAACAACTTGTGCATCATTCGAACATCACGAAGCCCCTCACCTCTTTCTGCCGGTGTGATGATCAAAAAATCTAAAAGACCCGAAACGATTACAGCAAGAATCAACCCATCGATGAATACAGATGTATTGAGTGCAACCTCATCCCAACACAACTCTAATATTTTGATGAAATGTCCACCGGCATCAATCTGCTTGATCGATGAATCAATCGATGAAGCCAAACCAATGAAAGCGATCAAAAGAACCGTAGCGATTCCTAAGATGACAATCGAACACTTACCAAGAAATTCAAAAGAGCTAGCAGTTGAACGGATTGATCGAGAAAGATTTTGGCGATCCGGATGGTTGAACTTCACCAATCGCTCACCCAAAATAAAACTGGCAAAAATAACAAAACCAACAAACAAACACAGCCAATCATTAAGACCTTTAATGAAATAAAGAATGTGTTGAAGTGTCAGGAAACACCATTGGTCCATACCGATGAGTAAGTCAGTAAAAAACTGCATAAAAACCTCCAAAAAGTTGTAGAGGCCTTCATGGTGCGAACAATAATGTTTTGAACTCTGGCAACTTTCACTTTTTTGGATGAAGCACAAATTTAAAATCATCGATGGATGTGATCCAACTATTGCAACTGCAATTAATCACTTCAGCAAAGAGCTCACCAAGGATCACGCGCTACTTTCAAAAGACAAGTCGCTATCCCTATTGATCGCGCAACACCTTGACCTTGCATTTACAACCTGGCAAGAGTCCATTAGCAACACGGGACCGTTGCTCATTAAGTTATCGGACACAGATATCTTGATGCATCACGCAGATGAGTTGTTAAGGAATCTAGACGGCGCCGCTGATCGTTACGAGAACCCCTACCTGTCGTTCGAGCACGTACCAACATCAATTCTTAGCACTGTGCAGCCAACTTTCAAGACGATCATGCACATGCTTGAAGCAATCCTGGATCCTAAAAATCAACCTGCATACGGAAGATTAGATCGAGTTGCCACCTTTATAGATTTCTCTAAAAAGACAGGTGAATTTTCAGATTGCAAACTTATCAGTCTTAAGTTGGACCGTATCAAGCCCTCACATCATGAAGCACGCACGACCATGTTTTGGCTTCCTGAAGTCACTCACCCTGTAGGCCGATGTCGTTTTTGTGATGCCGTCAGCGAGCATGAGGCAATTCGTCCGAAATTGATTGCAAAACTCAACGCACTTATCGACATTGCAGGCCCGGTCGAAAAAAAGCGGTTCAAAGAAGTAAAGACTCATCTAGAGGTTGGGCACGCTTTTTCGATTACTCGCAATCAGAATGCAAGTAATGAGTTCTGCTCGACACATGCTTCACAAAAAAACAAATCGCTTTATAACAAAGGCCGTAACGAAATTAACGACTTTGATTTTTTCCTCAGCATCTTGCACTTCTGCACAACTAAAAAGACTCCTGCAGGCTTGTATCTTCATGATGAATTGGATCCCATCCGTGACTTACTGGATGTCAAGAGATTTGATCCCATTGACATGACAAGTGAAACTCATAACTACCCACCCCTTCTAGATTTACTCAGTACACATAATTACCGGCGCTTCGCATTCTTCGCGCTGCAAAAAAATACCACCAAGAATCATGTTTTCAAGCTGATTGACTATGCGCTTGCGCATCGACGTGTGACAAATGAATTGCTTGAGTTCATCAAAGAGGATTTCTTGTTAGAAATACAAGAAATTGCAACGCTCTTAGGTCTAACTGCAGAACAAGGTTTATCAGCTGACTTATCGCAGTTTCCACAGTGGAAACTTAGTGGAGAAAGCTAAGACGCGTGCGGACGCCCCGCCAACGGGGCCCGCCTCGCGGCTGGGGGGGGAGCCGCCAATGAAAAAACGCCCCAGCGTTTTTAGGCCGCCCACGGCCGGTCATTGGTGGGGGGCATAGCCCACGCCCGTCGTAGCGCCTTCGGCGCCGACTCCCAGCCTTCTGGTCGCTCGTCCAGAGCGAGCCATGCGGCAGCAGGGCCAAGCTATGCGGTGAAGTCGCAGACTGAGCTGCTAGCGCCGCCAGCAAAGCTGGGAGTCGGCGCCGAAGGCGCTACGACGGGCGCAAAAAGAATGGTGGGAACCGCCCTAGCGGTTAGTCGAGACATGCCCGTGCGTCCAGCACGGGTGCGGCTTTAGCCGCATCTTGACGACCACCAAGTGGCGAATAAATCCATACCAATTGAAACAACCCTCGTAGACAAGAAATTTACGAAGCTGAATCAGTAGCTGATGCAAGAGTGACGCATCAATGAGTAAAGCTTTATCAATTACTTGGAGGCGTAATGCGTCAAATGTGCATAAAGTAATGAGTACGACGAACTAGACGACTGTTTTAAGGAGGGAACAACTATTGCATAGCAGCACTTGGGTGAATACGGCTTCTTCACCGACGCCCGCAGCCGCTGGCGACTCTGTAGCTTAGCAACTAATGAACGTTCAAATCGTCCGGCCCGATGTACTCGAAGTCGATCCGGTCCTTGGCGCCAGTCGCCGTAGCGATCGTCAATCCAACCGCATTGCGGTTGAACGAGAAGACCGCCTTGCCCACCTCGCGGTAGGCACTTGTGTAAATGGTGCCTGCCTTTGATCCTGAGGTTGCAATCCGAAGAGGCACTCCCTCTGCCATCGGTTTGCCTGTCCATTCAACCTTACCCCAATATTTCTTCGCACTCCAAGGGGCCGTATTCCCGGCCCGATGCGGTGCAATGAACTCCATCCACAAATCGTGCGACGCCGGCGTCGGCCAAGTGGGCACGTCGCTCAATGCCCTAACCTCTGGGGATGCAAGCCAGCTCCGCATTCCAGCCGCATCGTCAAAACTAGCCCCTGTCGAGCTCACCGCGCTGATGGCGCCTAGCCGCGATGCGAAGCCCGCCTTGATGAGGGTAGCGGCCGTAACCGTTAGGGTCCCAGTCTCCACCGCCGCGACTGCGCTTGCGCTAATTACGTTGAAGGCGCTGACATCAATATCAAAGAAGTCTTCCTCAGCTACGTGAGCCACAGCCCGCACGCGCACAGCCTCCATAGCCCACGGGAGGTTGTAGACGAAAGCGTGCTCAATCAATGAGATAGCGATGTCTGCGTCATATACACCCAGCTCCGTGACTGGAGCCCCGAGCAGCCACTGCTCCAGGATTAGTTTCCAATCCAGGGGCAAGGACTTCGGTTTGAACGGAGGAATCTCGAAGGCTATTTCGGCGAAACCTACGATCGCCGTCACCGCGTCTTCTTTCTCGCCGCTGCCCACAGCGACGTTCGCACGCAGCAGCAGCTCCTCAAGCTCGTTAGCGCGCTCGTCGAGCTTACGACCAGTTTCCAGGCCAACACCGGACAGGAAATAGCCGCGCCGCTGAGCCGCTGTAGACTCCGCCCAGATGAACTTAGCACGCGCTTTCAGAGCCGCGATCACCGCCCTCTGAACGGGCTCCGTCTTGCGCGCAAGTCGACGGCTCAGAAGTGAGCTCGCCAACACCTCATCGATCTTTGCCTCAACCTGATCGTCCGGAACTTCGCCCTCCCCTAGCAAGCTAAAGATCGCAGTGTCCAGGCTCGTTAAGTGTCGGGGCCACAGCTCAGCAGCAGCAGCGGAATCCCTAGCTCTCTCACGTGGAACTTCTGGGAATTCCCACGCATCTTGACCGGTCACATATGCAATCAACGAGTCAAAATTCTTCGTGCCCAACTTGTTGGCCATGCGCAAAAGTAGGCTGTAGAGCAGCTGAAATATTCCGCTCTCCATGTCACGGCCGTTTTTGCTGCTTACCAACTTCTTCCAAGCATCGCGACGCTTGCCATGGGCGTCGAACATGGGATAAAGCACCAATCCTTCAATGTCGACGTAAGCACGGCCGGCTCGGCCAACGACGTTTCGGAACTCAGCTTCCTTGATCGGCTCGCGATCCCGCATGTGCCCGTGGAAGATCAGGCTGGTGGCGGCCAGATTGAGGCCCTGCGCCAGGGTCGGAGAGGACACAGTCAATCGCAGCGTTCCCTGCCTCAGCAACTGTTCGATCTGCTTACGGAACTGTGTCGGGAGCTCGCCGTGATGAACGGCAACACCCATCTTCAAACAAGTAAGGATTGCATGGTCAGCCCCGAACCATTCGGCGCCTACCGCCAGAGCTGACGCAATGGACGCCATCGAGGGTTTCATGATCGGCGGCAGAAGGCCCTTGTTGCTTAACTCGATGATCCGTTTTGCAAAAGGAATCACCGACTTTCTCAACGGACAGAAAACCAGCACCGACTGCCCCTCTCCAATCAGGCGCCAAGCAGTGAAGATACAAAGGTCCGTTTGCTTTGCAGGGTATACCGCGGCATTTTCCCTGTTGGAGGTCTTTTTACCGACTACAAACGCGGAGATGTAAGGGTGTTCGTCGCCCACCACAATGTTTAGCTGAGCACTCTTCGTCGTCTGGTCCCAATCAACCTCGCCGAACCGTAGGCGAGTAGGCCGCCAGTCACTCGTGATTAACCCGTCTGGCTGGTCGGACGTCAGCCATCCGGTGAAGTCTTCCAACTGATCGTCACTCGGCAAGATAGCTGACAAACACACGATGCGTCTTGAATCAGCATCGGAACGTCTTAGAAGGCGTTGAATTTGAGCTTCATACCGAACCTCGCGTTCACCGACTCCGATCATGTGCCCTTCGTCCAGCACGACCAACCCGACATCGTCCAACAGGTCCGGGTCGCTCCTCAACGCGAAATCCAGCTTCTCCGGCGTCGACACCACGATGTCGCGAGAGGTCAATGTGTCGACATCCCCGCCGCTGACGCCGATACTGCCATACAGGCTCGAGACCGTTTTTCCGAGAATGCCGAACGTGCGGCGCAACGACACCTCCGTCTGCGCGGAGAGCGCCCGCAGCGGCGTCACAAATACAACTCGTTTACCCTCAGCCAAGCAAGCGAGGATACACAACTCGGCGATGCGCGTCTTCCCAGCACTAGTGGGGAGCGACAGCACGAGATTTTTGTTCAACTCAAGAACACACTTGGCGGCGTCAATTTGAGATGGCCAGAGCTCGATCTCAGCACGGTTGCGGCACATCAGTGAGGCAATGAAGAGCTTACGCAAATCAGCCCATGTGCCGAGCTCTGCGCCGTCCAGACCTTCTGGAACTTCCGTGGTCAGGATTGCATGAAAGCTGCTATCCCAAAGCCCGTCCACTACATAAACGGCAAGTCTGTGTACCCACCACTGGGTAACAAAGTTCATCTCGCCCGCGACGGCAAGTCCTTTCTTCAGCCTCTTCTGCGCACGGGCCACTAGGTGTTTCTCACCACGCTCCAATGCCAGTAGAGTCTGAGAGAGTGCAGAGAGAAAGTTTCCCTCGAGCGCCAACAGTACTGCCTCAGCCACGGTGTCTTCGTAATTTACATCCGCTGGGTCTGCATCCCCGCCTACCAGCGGCTCTAGCGCAGCTTCCAAGCTAGCATCTGAACCAACCTCGGACTCGAACCATTCGGTTAACAAGCCTGACAAGCCTGCTAGGTCCCTTAGAACCAGCAGCGCGAGGCTTCGCTCCACATAGGACAGGTTGGCTTGAGAAAGTCCGGAGTACAGCAGCGAGTAAGCTCGTGCCGAGAAGCGTCCAAGGTGGTAAGCGCCACCTGCAACCAGTCGATGGAAATCGCGGTTCTCATCATGAGCACCCTTGGCGACGACAGCCTCAATTGACTCGGCGGCCACCTCGAACGCAACACGAGCAGTCTGGAAATCACCACCGAGGTCAAGGTAGCGCAGTCCATGCAGAAGCAGCGAATAGCCAAAAGTTAGGAGGTCCTCCGACAGCCTAGGGTCGTACTCTTCGGCGTCGATCGGCAGCTCCCCATTGCGCCAGATCATGGCGCGGGCCTGGCCCTGAGCAAGCAGATGGTCTCTATATCCTGGCTCCACGGCCGCCGTGATGCTGACCTTCAGCTGTTTCAAAGTTATTGCCATTACAGCCCCACAGCGGAAAAAACTGCGTCGATGAACTCTTGGTGTTTATGGACCCTAACCCCAACGTAGACCTGTGTGCAGGCGCCCGTGTACGAGCTAAGGTTGTTCTCGAGCAGCTTGGTGCTGTCGTTGCCAGTCAGGACGAACAGCAGATGAGTGACGTCGGCAGGCGTGAGAGGATGAACTAACAGATCGTCTAGGGCATTCTTCAAATCCAAGTCGTTTGGATCTGTTAGTAGGTCAGAGACAAAAACGAGCGAGTGCGGAGAGGGAACTTCTCCGAAGTTTGAAAGTCCAGCGCGTGCTTGATCCACCGTCGTTTTCGACAGCTTGACCGCACTCTTCGATTCCGCCTTCAGGACTGTCAACCGACCAGTGTCAGCGTCGATCTTGAAACCCAGAACGTCATCACCGCGCATCGCCAAGTTTCGATGGTCCTTCCAACGCAAGCGTTTGATTCCTCGCTTGAATGGACTGCGTTCATGAACGTAGGTGGTGCAGAGTACCTCACCCAAGTCGCCAGACCTAGTCTGCAGCGAAAGCGGCATCTTCGTTTCGATGTACTTTGCCACTCCCGGACGCCCCAACCTTGAGAATATGTCCGAGAGGCGCTCAGGCTCTGCGTAGTGGTCCGGTATGACTCCAGCGATGAAATCAACTGCATCAGCCACTTTCTGCGAGTCTGCAGTGAACATTTGGTGTGTGTGGGGGCTAGCGCAGGCGACCGTGATCTCGGTGCACCAATCCGCAAATCGCGTCATACGATAAAACTTTCTTATTTATAAAGCTACGGGGCTCGCCTAGGAGGACGGTACGACCAAGAGTCAGATCTCACCCACTATTGTGAAGATAGCACGTCGCCGGTCGCCCCTATGGTGTCACGCACTTAAGCTCAATGACCAGCTTCCAAGGTAATCGCAAAAAAGACCGAAGGCCCAGAGGTTTTTCATGCAAGCGCCCGTTTATTGTTTTCTCTCTGTCTCTTCACTAGAGATGCAACAACAAAACTCAAAGATTATTTGATTTTCCGAATGCTTCGCGAGCCGACATCTGCAACGTACATTGCTCCGTCTGGACCCTTAACCAAAGCTGTGGGTAAATTGAAAGTCGCACTGCTGGCTGGACCATCAACATTCCCAGCCGAGCCCCCCCCCGAATAGACAGATTCAGTGGGAGGGTCACAGCGAGTTATAGCGCTACAAATGCCATAGTTCACACGAATGATTCGAGAGCGCAAAGTATCTGTGTAGTACTCGAACCCACTCGAATCACGAACCATGCCGCCAACGACAAATGGTGTTACAAGCGGTTTATAACTGCCAGCCCCCGTGCTTGAATTCGACTTATAAAGCCACCAAAAATTAGACGAATCAATGACTCTCATCCAGTCTTCATTACCAGGGATTCCAGAAGCCTCAATTGAAATCACAGCAGGCGCATTCAAGGCAACATCCACCGAACTAAAGTCATAGGTTGAGACTGTGTTGGCAGTCAGGTCAATTTTTCGCAGTACGTTGTTGCCCGTATCGGCTACACGTAAATTTCCTTCACCGTCAGCAACAATTGCCAAAGTACCAGAGAACTTTGCTTGACTCAAAGCCCCATCAACTAAACCTAGGCCGGCTGAACCGGTCACCAGAGTTTTCTGACCGTCACCAACCTTAAACACCTGGCCCCCATCGGTCACGTAAACATTACCAACAGGGTCAACCGCAACTGAGTTGAGCGATGTGAAGCCAGAAGCCAAAACCATCACCGTTGCATTTTGAGTTGCATCCGTGTTTTGAACCAGTTTCAAAACACGGCTGCCATCTACGGCATAAAGAGAATTGTCAGAACCAACCGCAAGCGCAGTTGGAGAGGCTTGATAGGTGTTTGAGGCTACCTTGACCGTTGAAACGACAGCAAGTGTCGCGGCTTGTTCTACAGCCTGTTGGCGAATATTTGCTATCGGAGCGGTTGGATTTTGATAACCAAACTGAGCCATCGTGGGAGCTAGCCCCAAAAGACTGTTGTAGGAAGCTTCGGATTGGTCACGCGCAAAGGATGACTCTTGCATCATTGCTACCAAGGCGCGAGCCGCTCCTGCAAGCTGAGGATCAGAACCAATGAAATCTTTTGTCGGATCAATCGTCACGCCAGTGCCAAGCAGCTTTTGAGAGATGGCAGCGACGGCTTGTGAATAAGTCAACCCAGGGTTGTATTTCATGTGATACACCGCCATGGTCGAAAACGGAGAAATCACTTGTGCAACATCAGCGGGTGAGGACATAAAGAAGACCTTTGTAACAGCGCCTTCGCTTTCATCCACAGCACCAACAGGCACATTTACCAAAACAGGAACACCCGCCAGAACCGAATTTTCAGGGTAGGTCAACGTATAAGCACCACCAACGCCTGTAGTACCAGATGGTTCCCCCGTGTCACAGACTCCGTTTTTATTTAAGTCAAGACAAACAGTTGCGCCTCGGATGTAACCGTCAACAACTTTGCCCGAAAGCACGGAACCTCCACCAGAGGATCCACCACTACCGCCGCAAGCAGTTAACGCAATCGCCACACAACAAATGAGCCAAAAGGTGAATTTATTCTTAAACATGTAATCAACTCCAACGAATTAACTATAAGGAATTAATTAAATTTAAATTCACCCGTTGATATGCAATTTATTAAGCAGGAATCACAAAATTTGCTATCAAGACGCTCAAGCTCGCCAGCGCGAGAACACAAACGCAACACCGCGTGTGGCAGATGCATCAAAAAGGGAGGACGCCGTGGTACACGACTGATTGCACAAACTGGCTTTGGTACGGGCGTGAAGGTAAGTGGCTTAATGGCTCACGCGACAACTGAACCGGTTCTTATCTGATCAAGATAATCTGACCACAATTGCATGATCACTCGTCGTTCTGGCAAAAACGATGTTCGGTCGTAGGCCCTTCCGTTCGGATCTTTGACCGCATGTGATAGCTGATGCTCGATTAAGTCAATGCGTTGATGCAGCACCTCTGCCATGATGGTACGAGCCATCGCTCTGAATCCGTGAGCTGTATGGACATCTTGTTCAATACCCAAGCCACGAAGTGCCGCGTTAATGGTGTTCTCACTCATTGGGCGAGCACCAGTCCTGACACTCGGAAAAACATATTTACCGTGGCCACTGATTTTATGAACATCACGCAACAAAACGACAGCCTGTGTCGAAAGTGGCACCAAGTGTTGAACTCCCATTTTCATCTTGACCGCTGGAATACACCACTCTGCGGCGTCCAAGTTGAACTCTGCCCACTCTGCATGTCTTAACTCTCCGGGGCGTACAAAAATCATAGGGAGCAACTTCAGAGCGAAAACAGTAAGAGGATGCCCTTCATAAGAGTAAATCAACCGGAGCAAATTTGCAGCTTCTTTCGGTGACGTAACAGCGGGATAGTTCTTAGCTTTGTGTTTCTTAAATGCGCCGCGAAGGTCTTGAGTTACGTCACGCTCTGCGCGATCAGTTCGAGCTGCATACCGAAATACTTGCCCGCACACCTGCTTAACTCGCTGAACACTCTCTAGCGCTCCACGAGCCTCCATATGACGCAGCGCATCAAGCACATCCCGAGAGCGAACAGACCCAATTGGTTTCGTACCTAGGTAAGGAAACACATCATGCACCAACCAAGCCTTAATCTTGTTGTGTGTACTCTCTTTTCGATCCCCTTCCGTTAAGCCCAACCACTCTCGCGCCACCACTTCAAACGTATTGGCAGCAGCAATGCTTGCAACACGTTTCTCTTCTTGCTTGACCTCACCAGGATCAACGCCTTCGGCCAATAACTCGCGAGCTTTGTCCCGACGTTTTCTTGCCATTGCGACACCCACAGCGGGATACACACCCAAGGCCAAAGTTTTGCGCTTGCCTAAGAATCGGTAATCGAAACGCCAATACTTTCCACTGGCCTTCACTAGCAAGTACATGCCACTGCCATCGGTGTACTTCTCACCGGTAGACGAGCCCATGTGTTTTGTGTTCTTTACGAAACTATCGCTGAGTGGCATGAGGGGTTGACGGTATCTAGTTTTGGAAATCTGGCGGTACCGTCAGAGATACCGTCAAATAAATGAGGTGCCATGCTATCTCACGATGTTATTTGAGACAACAAAAAACCCGCCATACCTAGAGGTACGCGGGTTTGTGAAGCTTCTTAAACTCTTCTGAAACTAACGGATGGTGCCCGAGGCCGGAATCGAACCGGCACGCCCCTTACGGAAGCGAGAGATTTTAAGTCTCTTGTGTCTACCAATTTCACCACTCGGGCAGTGTCGTTGTGAGGGCAGATTTTACGCCAGACCGCCTCTAAGACCCGGGCAACTCATGACCGATTTACGATATTTTTTCGTCTATATTGGCGGTGAAATTTTTTAAGCCATGCTTAAAACATCAAATCACAAAGTCGACTAAGGAATACATCCATGACACAACGCATCGCACCTCACTTTTTGCTCGCGGCCCTTCTTGGTTTGAGCCTCAACTTGGCACACGCAGCTGACAAGAAAGAAGCCGCCGACCCCGTGGTCAAGAAGTCTGATGCAGGCATTTGCCATGACAAAACCAGCACGTCTTACGGCAACACCAAGAAGTTCACAGGTTTTGCGTCCATGGATGAATGCGTCAAAAGCGGTGGCCGTCCTGCAGCGGGTCAACCGACGGCGGCTGCTGAGCCAATCGTGAAGAAGTCTGACTCTGGCATTTGCCACGACAAAAACAGCCCTAGCTACGAGCGCACCCAAAAATTCACAGAATTCAAAACTGTGGATGAATGCGTCAAGAGCGGCGGCACATTACCTAAAAAATAAAGCAGCCATAGAAAAAGCCCTCAGACT
>JACCDV010701022.1_pt1 | contig 22908 bp, 22 predicted proteins | sample 7446131 | NCBI WGS metagenome assembly JACCDV01 (sample SAMN15323448, study PRJNA562643) | freshwater metagenome | isolation source: river surface water | place: USA:Blue River Watershed | collected 2017-08-17
CAGGTGAAAATCGTCGCGACGAAAATCGCGCTCCTTCTACCAACCCACCTCATCACCAGTTCCCAGGTCCGGGCGCTCGAGACCGCTCGGGAGATTTCCCGCACGACCAGCCTTGTCCCAGAAACCCACGCGGCGTTTGTTGAACTGATCCGTCCCGAGATGTTCGTCGGCGAGCGTATCTACGGCCGCAAAATGGTCTGGTACATGGTGGCCTGGTTCTTCGGCCGCGACTACGCGTCGATGCATGACGGGGAATCGTACGCCGCGTTCCTCGCGCGCCTAACAAAGGCGCGCGCCATCCTCATGGCGCTCCCCAATGATGCTCGGGTCGTGGTCGTATCCCACTCCTTGTTCATCAACTTCTTTCTGGAACACATGCATCATCCGGCCCGGATGAGCGTCGTTCGCGCTATCTTCCGCTTCTTTACCATTCTCGGGACCAAGAACACCGAGATCATCAAGGTGACCCTCGATGCCGATCGGGAACGAGCCCGGCCCGGCTCCGGGTGGCGGCGGGTGCGGTACCACGGCTAATCTATAGTGAGCCGGAGTAGCAGGGAATCACAGGCTTTAATTTTTCGCCAAGGTATGGCATGATATCCGGGCTGTGGTGAAAGCTTCTGCTTCACTTGTGGCACCAACAATTTGCCTGATGCGTCTTTTTGGTCTACACCTAGGCTGCACCCGTTCGCTCGGACATAAAGGAGGAATTTCATATTTACATTGTGGGTATCGCTGCCCGATCGTCTAATGGTAGGACTCTGGTTTCTGGCACCAGCTATCGAGGTTCGAATCCTTGTCGGGCAGCGATGTACATAAGGTATGAAATTCCTCCTTTGCGTCTCTCGCTCGGGGGGTATGGTTGGACCCTCGGTTCGTCCCACCAGCTATCGTGGTTAAAATTCAGGTGCTAACCAAGTGGTATTAGTTTTGTTTGTCCGAAAAGTTTATTTAACATATATCGCCGAGTAAACGTGTGTACGTAGTACTGGGATAGGTAAAGTGTAGTTTACATTACACAGTTTGATAGATATACTCAAAGATATTTACTGTTATGCAGGAGAAGATAAAAAACGAAGTAAGCAAATACCGAACTGAAAAAGGTGTGACGCAAGAAGACCTTGCTTCTGAGGTGAATGTGAGCAGGCAAACCATTATTGCGCTCGAGAAAGGAAATTACACCCCATCAGTATTACTAGCTCTTAAAATCGCTGGTTTCTTTAAGGTACCGGTTGAAAAACTATTTGCAATATCGTATGAAAAATAATTTCAAAGAAACGGCGGTAACGGCAGCGATGATCGCCATTGCTGTTTTACTCCTAAACCCATTTCATTTTTGGATGCCTGACATGATGGTGATGGGTATGCTCGTTGTTGCCTTGGTTCTCTTTGGTATATTTGCCAGCTTTATTCTGCGAGAAAAATCAATTGATGAACGAGAAGAGCAACACAAGTCCCTGGCTGGTAGGAATGCTTTTCTGGCCGGTTCAGGAATTCTCATGCTCGGCATCGTAACGCAAGGATATACCCACACGGTGGATCCTTGGATTGTCATCGCGCTGATCGGTATGGTGGTGGTGAAGCTCGGGACTCGTTACTGGAGCGACATCAACCGTTAGCGTTTTACTAACGCGTCCGCTCATTCCCAAGTAAATGTAAAGTTTACTTTACATTTACTTTCATATTGTCTATACTAGTAAGTATAGGTAACAGTAACAATACCCAAACATATGAGCAAAGTAATCATTGCACTAGTTGGAATGTTGGTCGTCGGAGGTGGCATATATGCATATTCAAGTAATCAAGAAAAAGCTGCCACAGTAGAGCAAAAAATGATGGGTACAGAGGGGATGGAGACAGAAAATATGATGAAAGAAGATGACGGGACGGGAATGGTGGATACGGCTAGGGTGAGCCAAATGGATGCGGAAGGGGTGATGGCGAAGGCCGGCACGTACGAAGCGTACAGTGCTGACAAGCTCGCACGGGCAGACATGGGTGACGTGGTCCTCTTTTTCCATGCTGCATGGTGTCCTTCGTGTCGAGGACTTGATGCTAGTATCGAAAATAATCTCGAATCTATTCCTGAAGGCGTGAGTATCTTGCAGCTGGACTACGATACAGAAACCGAACTAAAGAAAAAGTACGGAGTAACGCATCAGCATACGCTCGTACAGGTCGATCAGGATGGCAACATGATTAAAAAGTGGAGCGGCAGCGGCAGTCTTGATGCGCTTCTCGCTCAAATTGAATAACTATGACTTTTTTCCTGATAGCAGTTCTGGCAGGAGTGTTCACGGTGGTAGCGCCCTGCATACTCCCTCTCTTGCCAGTAGTTATCGGAGCCTCTGAAGCAGGAGAGCGGCGGATATCAAGTCGAGCTATTGCAGTCATCGGTGCACTGTCAGTATCGGTGGTCCTATTCACACTGCTTTTGAAAGCGTCAACGCTACTCATTGCGATTCCGCAATCGTTTTGGAGTAGCCTTTCTGGCGCGATTATTATAGCGGTAGGCATTGCAATTGCTTTTCCGCTTCTTTGGGCAAAAATTCCCTTCGTACAAAAACTTAATGTAGCGAGTAATAAAGTAGTCGGGGCAGGGTATCAAAAGAAAAGCTGTGCCGGAGATGCGTTAATTGGATTGGCCCTCGGTCCGGTATTCACCACCTGTTCTCCAACGTACCTATTTATTATCGCTACAATACTGCCTGTGGGTTTTACGCTGGGTTTGTTCTACCTCTTTGGGTTTATATTTGGCCTAGCCCTGGCACTACTTTTTATTGCGTACTTTGGACAACAGGTCGTAAATAAGATGAGCGCTCATATGTTGGCTGCTGGTAGGATCAAGCAGGGGTTCGGCCTTCTGATTGTTGTTGTCGGAATTTTTATACTCACAGGGTATGACAAGAAAGTTGAAGCGCTGATTCTTGATTCCGGATACGGTGCCACTATACAGCTCGAAAACTCACTAATAGAGAAATTTGCTCCGATAGATACCGGTGGTAATGCGACTGGAGAAAAAACTAGTTCTCTTAGCGGTACGTACGTAACAGTAACAGTAGCAGGCGGATGTTTTTGGTGTACTGAAGCGTACTTTCAAGAACACAGAGGTGTAATTGATGCGGTCTCTGGGTACGCCGGTGGAAGTGAGCAGGACGCCACGTACCTTGAAGTCTCACAAGGCACCACCATGCATCGCGAGGCTGTACAGGTAACGTACGATCCGAGCATTATTTCTTTTGATGAGATACTGGATGTGTACTGGTCGCACATTGACCCAACCAATACCGTCGGTCAATTTGCCGATGAAGGATTCCAGTACACAACGGCTATCTTCTACCACACTGACGCACAAAAAGAGGTGGCGGTTAACTCTAAAGAACGTCTGGCACAAAGTGGTCTTTTTGAAGTGCCGATTGCCACTGAAATTTTGCCATTTACTAGCTTCTATGAAGCGGAAGAGTACCATCAAGATTATTACCAGAAAGCTTCAGGTCACTACCAACGCTATAAAGAAGCTTCTGGCCGGGCCGGGTTTGTAGAGGAAACCTGGGCGAAAGATGCTGCAATTGAATTTTTGCAATCAGAGCAGATAAACAATACAGACGATACAAAACCTCAAACTAAAAACGACTATGACTATAGTGACGAGGAGATTGCAGAGCGCCTAAAAAATCTTGACCCACTGGCGTACCATGTCGTAGCTGAAAACGGTACCGAATCTCCTTTTAACAACAAATACTGGGATAACCAGGCAGAAGGAATCTACGTTGACATCGTCACCGGTAAACCGCTCTTTTCGAGTACTCATAAGTATGACTCTGGTACAGGGTGGCCAAGTTTTTGGAGAACGATAGATGATGATTCGGTGACGCTTCATGAGGATAATTCACTCTCGACCACTCGTACTGAAGTGCGTAGTGACGCTGGTCACGTTGGACATGTATTCAATGATGGTCCAGTCGAAGAGGGAGGTCGCCGATTCTGTACCAACTCGGCTTCATTGCTATTCGTGCCAAAACAAGAGCTGGAGAGTAAAGGGTACGGAAAATATTTATACCTGTTCGCCCAAAGCGAGACATAGGTCCGTACTCTTTAAAGTGTCTTATCCTGTTTTACTCTATAGGTTCAACTGTGACAGTCAGTGCGAGTTAAAAAAGGCCGTATGGGGCTTTTTCTCACGCTTGTGAAGCTCCGCGTCCGCTCCATTTACTATATCTGAATGAGACTTTTTAACCAATGCCGCTTTCGGAGAGAGGGTGTTGAGCAAATTTTCACCTACACAAGTAGTTTTTTGCTGCGCTTGCATATACCCCCCAGGGGGTATAAAATTTAAAGCATGAAATACATGGACGGAACCAATAAGGTCAAGGTTATCCGCCGCCTCAAACTCTTGGAAGGGCAAATCCGAGGGCTTCAGAAGATGGTGGAAAACGATACCTATTGTATCGATGTCATCACGCAGACTTCGGCAGTCAAGCAGGGACTGTCCAACATCGAAGACATGCTCCTTGAGAACCACCTCGGGCACTGCGTCTTCCACCAGGTGCAATCCGGTGAAACGGAGAAGGCCAAGGAGGAGATTATCAGGGTGTACAAGCTAAAGCGGAAATAATATGCATACGGAAACATACCCGGTCAAAGGAATGCACTGCGCCTCTTGCTCCTCCGTCATAGAGCGGACCTTCAAGAAGGTGGAGGGAGTACAATCAGCCGAAGTGAACTACGGCACGGAAAAGGCAAAAGTTTCCTTCGACCCAGAGAAAACTAGCCCGCACGAACTCTCGAAGCATATCGAGCCCTTGGGCTATTCTTTAGAAGTGCCCCTTACCGCCGCAGCGATGGGAATGTCCGCGGACGAGCATGCCGCCCACCTCGGCCTCAATCAATCCAAGCAGGAGAAGCTCGCCGAACTGGCTGATATGCGTACGAACGTGCTCTTGGCCCTGCCTCTGGCGGCGTTCGCCGCTTTTGTGATGGGGTGGGATATCTTGGCTCAGTTCAGCCTTGTCTCGGTGATGCCCCACGTGTGGTCTGAATTTTTTCACCACCTCCTGCCGGTCTTTGCGACCTACGTCCTTTTCGTGATCGGGAAGCCGTACCTGCTCGGCGTCTATCGCTTCGTTCGCTACGGCAAGGCCAATATGGACACGCTGATCGGCATTGGTACGCTGACTGCGTACATCTATAGTTTGGCGCTGGCTGCTTTTGAAACGCCGCTTCGGCCCTACCTCAACGTCGAGCAGGGGTACTATGACGTGACCATTGTCGTTATAACGTTTATTGCGCTCGGCAAGTACCTGGAGGCCAGGTCGAAGCTCAAGACTGGCGATGCGATCGAAAAGCTCCTTAACCTTCAGGCCAAGACGGCATTGGTAGTGCGCGATGGAAAAGAAGTGGAGATCGCCGCGGATGAAGTGCAGGTGGACGATTCGATCATCGTAAAACCGGGAACCAAGATTCCCGTAGACGGGGTTATCACTGCCGGAGGGTCGTTCGTGGATGAGTCTATGGTGACTGGGGAACCGATGCCGGTACAGAAAACGATCGGGGACACGGTAGTGTCTGGAACGATGAACACGAGCGGGGCGTTCACCTTTGCGGCCACGAAGATCGGATCAGAAACACTCCTTGCGCAGATCATCAAAATGGTGGAGGAGGCACAGGGGAGCAAGGCACCCATCCAGGCCTTGGCCGATAAGATTTCGGCTGTGTTCGTGCCGGTCGTCCTGGTGGTAGCGGTTCTAGCGCTTGACGCCTGGATCTGGTTTGGGACGCCGATTTTGGGTTTTTCCGAGGCGCTCTCGTTCGGGCTCGTATCGTTTGTGGGAGTGTTGGTTATCGCCTGTCCCTGCGCCCTCGGACTGGCTACGCCTACCGCCATTATCGTCGGTGTCGGGAAGGGGGCGAAAGAGGGGATCCTTATCAAGGATGCGGCCACCCTCGAAAAACTGCACCGGGTCGACACTGTAGTGGTCGACAAGACAGGAACGATCACTAAGGGCAAGCCGACTTTGACCGATATCCACTCGCTCTCGGCCCTGAACGAGCGTGAGATCGTCTCGATCATCGCAGCGTTGGAAACAAAATCCGAGCACCCGATCGCGCACGCGATCGTGCGTTACGCTGAGGAAACGAACATCGCTTTGGAGGAGCCTGCAGGCTTTTCGGGTATTGAAGGCAAAGGGCTCAAGGGTACTGTTGCGGGAGAGGAATATTATGTCGGAAACGCAGCGCTGGTCGGCGACCTCGGACTCTCCTTTGATGCAGCAAAAATTGATCAGTTTACCGCGCAGGGCAAGACTCCGGTCATGCTCGCTGCCAAAGGCCAGCTGCTCGGATTTGTCATGGTAGCTGATGAAATCAAGCCAGAGTCCAAGCAGGCGGTCGCAGACCTCCATGCGCTCGGCGTCAAAGTGGTGATGCTAACTGGCGACGATGAAAAAGCAGCAAAGCATATCGCCTCGCTCGTAGGTATAGATGATGTGGTCGCTCATGTCCTGCCGCAAGACAAGCTGGAGAAGGTGCGAGCGCTGCAGCAAGCGGGTCGGGTGGTGGCGATGGCGGGAGACGGCGTCAACGATGCACCGGCGCTTGCTCAGGCTGATGTTGGTATCGCGATGGGGACAGGAACCGATGTCGCTATCGAGTCGGCCGGCATCACCTTGCTGGGAGGGGATATCTCCAAGCTCGTGAAGGCTATTCGGCTTTCCAAACTCACCATGCGCGGGATCAAGCAGAACCTGTTTTGGGCTTTCATTTATAACCTGGTAGGAATCCCCCTTGCGAGTGGCGCTTTCTTTCCGCTCTTCGGGTGGCTGCTTTCGCCGGTATTTGCAGGATTTGCGATGGCTATGTCGAGCGTTTCAGTGGTGGGGAACTCGCTCCGACTAAAAGTTAAGAGGCTATAAACCAGGTTCCCATGAAAAAAATAACTTTGCTCGCAGTGGTCGTTCTGGCGCTATCGCCGCTCGTGATCGGCGCCGCCTCCTTTTTTACCTACCAACGCAACGATTCGACGCGCCGAGACTACGAAGAGAAAATCTACGTAGCTATCGAAGCTGAAGGCCGGGTCGGAGTGATCGATGCGAAAACAAATCGGCTCGTCGCTTCGATCGACCTATCCGAAGTGATTAACGATACCTACGTCAAGTACACCACCCATAACATTCAGGTTACTCCGAACGGGGAATGGGTGTTGGTGACCGCCAATGTCGAACGTGGGGTAATGGGCGAAGATTCCAAAGAGGAGAACGTCTCGGACGGACTATACGATAAAGTGTTCTTCATTGATCCCCTCACCGATACCGTAGCGGCCGCGCTGCCGATTGCGGTCGACTCGCACCTCGCGCACATCGTCGCTGATAAAACCGGCAGTTTCGCGTATGTAGCGGCCCAAGAGACGGGCGAGATCTATACGATTGACGTGCAAAGCAAAAGCCTCCTCAGCTCTTTGGCGCTCGGTGAGGTGAGCGAACCGCATGGCATGCGATTGGCGGCTGATGACTCGAAGCTGTATGTAGCGCTCATTGGCGGAAAGGCGATCGCTGAAGTGGATCTCGAGAGCCGCTCGGTGCGTCGCTCTCCGTTCTCTGGATCAGTGATACAAACAGCGGTTACCCCAGATGGACGGTATGTGTTTGGTTCGGTATACGACATGCGGAAAGTGGCCTGGATAGACACCGTTACCGCCGAGGAGGGATACATCGACCTGCCTGGCGATGCGAAGGGTGCAGTCCAGCTGTATCCGACCCCTGATTCGCGAAGCCTCTATGTCGTCAATCAGGGATACTACTTCGACCAGCCGGTTGGCAAGACAGTCTATCAGGTCAATATCGACCAAAAGAAAGTTGATCGGGTGGTTCCGGTCGGAGATGCGCCCCACGGCATCGTGATAAATAAATCGGGAACACTCGCGTACGTCACGAACCTCCTTAGCAACGATGTGTCGATTATCAGCATTGAGACAAACGAGGAGGTGGGACGTCTAGATGTCGGGGAGATGCCAAACGGTATCAGTGTTTGGAACCGGGATCTGGGCGGCACCCCATAGCGCCGCTACTGGATAACTCACTATTGATTATGGCAAAGATATATACATTTCACGTTTCAGGCACTCACTGCGCCTCATGTAAACTGCTCATCGAGGATATTCTGGGCGAGCAAAGTAACGTAACGAGCGTGCGTGTTGATTTGAAGAGAACAATGGTCGAGGTTGAAGCGGAGGGCGATCGGGAACCTGAAGAGCTGGCTGCGGTTCTGACCGGAGCGCTAGAGCCAAATGGCTATACCTTATCGGCAGCCAAACCAGCTGCAGCCGAAAAACCGGCTGATGATGTTATCTGGCAGGCGCTGCCGATCGGCCTCGGGCTGCTCGTCTTGTTCTTTTTGCTCCAAAAATCGGGAATTCTGAACCTGGGATTGGGCGGACAAGCCACCCCTGCTACGAGTTTCATTATCGGTCTTATCGCCTCTGTCTCGAGTTGTTTGGCTATAGTGGGCGGGTTGGTGCTTTCGCTGTCAGTAAAGATATCGCAGGATAACGTGAGCGATACTAAAACCTTTGCCCTCTTCCATGTCGGAAGACTAGCCAGCTTCGCAATTTTGGGCGGTGCCCTGGGGGCCGTAGGTGGAGCGATCGGCATCAATTTCACCCTGACCGCGCTCCTTGGACTGGCGGCTGCGCTCGTCATGGTCCTCCTCGGATTAAACCTGGTAGGAGTACTGGCACAAAATAAAGTGGCTTTGCCGCCGGATCTTTTTAATCTCTTTAGAGGAGTTGAACATCGGACACTGGCCCCGCTGATCCTTGGTTTTGCCACATTTTTCCTGCCATGCGGCTTTACCCAATCGATGCAGGTGGCGGCATTAAGCAGCGGGTCATTCATTGCGGGTTTCCTCATCATGTTTGCTTTTGCACTTGGCACGCTTCCGGTGTTGCTCATGCTTTCCTTCGGATCAGCCTCGTTCGCTCATTCCAAGCACGCACCACTGTTTTTCAAAACCGCCGGTGTAGTCGTGATCGGTCTCGGTTTGTTCGCGTTTCTAGCCGGACTCGCAGGACTGGGAATCATTGACCCGCTATTTAACATCTAAGCAATCTTCATGAACAAAATCGCATTAGCAATAATCACGGTCGGACTAGTTATAACTATCGGCATTATTTTTCTTGAGGGCTCATACGGCGGCGCTAAGACAGCGGCCACTGGATCCGGACAGAATGTGGAGATCAGAGATGGTATTCAGTATATTACAATCGATGCTAAAGGCGGTTATTTTCCCAGGGCGTCGTCAGCGAAAGCAGATATTCCGACCAAACTTATCGTGAAAACGAATGGCACGTACGACTGTTCAGCTGCGTTGGTTATCCGGGCGGTTGGGTATCAAAACATTCTCTCTCAAACCGGTGAAGAAATTATCGACCTCGGATCATCCCCGAAAGGAACCTCACTGCAAGGCACCTGCAGCATGGGAATGTACAGCTTCACTATTACTTTTAGTTAGAATCATCAACTAGCGGCGGCTTTTGTATACGGGGTCGGGGTTAATTGCTTCTGGGGTGAATGGATTGCTGCCGTCAGCGGTCCCGGGACGAGTTAGCAGTTTTGAGTTCATCTCTTGTTATTGCAGTGAGGGTAAAGCGTGCGAAAAATAATAAATAGCATTGTGTTATATCGGTGGCACCACACATAGTTTTTTAGATTTATAAAATTCAGTTTACTTTGGAACACCGCAATAAACTTATCACGATAATTTTGGGTGCACGTTATACGTGGCTAAAAGACGCGAAGTAGAATGTTTCCGTCGGGTATAATTAGAAACATGAAGCCAACCAGCGAAGCGACCCTGAAACGCGTGTACGCCATGACCTTTGCAAAGGTGTACCCGATGTACGTCGCCAAGGCGGAAAAGAAGGGGCGGACGAAGGATGAGGCTGATGCGATCATTCGTTGGTTGACCGGGTACCGCCAGAACCAGCTAGAGGCAGCGATCGCCCGGGAGACAACCTTTGAAACGTTTTTTAAACAAGCGCCGAAACCAAACCCGGCGCGCAGCCTCATTACCGGCACCATTTGCGGCGTACGGGTAGAAGACATCGAAGACCCAATCATGCGCGAGGTGCGATATTTGGACAAGTTGGTTGATGAGCTGGCGAAAGGGAAGGCGATGGAAAAAATCCTACGGAAGCCAGCGTAGCGAGCGGGCTGTTAGGTACCGCAGGATCATTTCATGCCACATAAAAAGAAACAGGCGACCCGGGGGGTCGCCTGTTGAGATTTTAAGAACTAGGGTTGGAGCGTGACGCCGAACTTGGCGGTCGCTGCCTCGATCTCTTCGAGCGACTTTGCGCCGATCTGGGGTCGTTTCCGCAGCGTGGCTTTGGACGCATCCTTGAGGTCAAGGAGCGAATCGTAGCGGGGTTGCAGCCCGGAAATGGTGCGCCTGCTTAGGCCAAGGTCGTAGAGATTGACCTGGGCCAGTTCCTCGTCCCGCAAATGTTCGCCTGCCTCCACCCGGGCCAGCAGCTGTGCGCGCACGCGCCGGTCCATCCCGTACTCTGGAATATCAACTCCGAACTTGGCGACTGCTTGGACCACTTCAGTGAGCGATATCATGCCGAGGTTAGGGGTGCGAAAGAGTTCCTGTCGAGATGACCGCTTGAGGTCAAGGAGCGTGTAGTACTCATCATGCCGAAGTGCGTTGTGCGCGCGGACGCTCAACGTGAGACAGGCAATAGGAACGAGAGCGAGATCCGCGTCGGGGATGTCCTCGCCCGCTGCGGCCCGGTCTTGGAGCGAGCTTTGGTAGGCGGGAGACTCGCCGATCCTCGGCCTCTCTAGGTAGCCGGCCTCGGCTAGCACTGTTCTCAATGTGTAGCCGGCCGGTCCTTGGCGCACTTTTCGCATGGCCTCGCGGCAGAGTGCGGCAGCGTGGCCAGGGTTGATTAGCTTCAGGTCAACCGCAATCTGCGTGTACGTTTGCGGCTCGCGATCGATGCCGAAAAAACGTTCGATAGCATCCGCCTCAAGGAGGGGGAGCAGGGTGACCGCCTCGGTGGTGGCCGCGACGATCTGTTCCTGGATCGTAGGGGTGAACTCGGGAGGCTCTTTTCCCCAGAATGCACGTTTGAGGAGGTTAGCGTAGGGAAGGAACACGGCATCACTCCATGCTGGTGGGTCTGGTTCCAGTGATATCACTTAAACGTGAAATGTCAATTGATCTCTGTCGTTGGAAGGGGGGTAGAAACGGTTCCGCGCTAGGCCTAAGCATTTTTTTGGCAACTGATATATAGTACCCACCATGAACACAGTCGCGGAACAGTTTGATGTGATCGTCATCGGTGGCGGCGCCGCAGGGCTGATGGCGGCCGGGCGGGCGGCTGAACGCGGGCGACGCGTGCTGCTCCTTGAGAAGAACGCGCAGCTCGGGAAGAAGCTTGGCATCACGGGCGGCGGGCGGTGCAACATCACGAACGCCGAGGAGGACGTCAAGGTCCTACTTTCCCACTACGGCGCGGCGGAGCCGTACCTGTATTCGGCCTTTTCGCAGTTTGGGGTGCTGGAGACGTTTGCGTTCTTTGCGGCGCGCGGCTTGCCGATCATAGTTGAGGCGAGAAAGCGAGCGTTCCCCGAAACGCAACGGGCGAGCGATGTGGTGCGGGTATTGGCGGACTATGTAAAAGCCGGAGCGGTAATGGTGCGGTTTAACGCAGTAGTCCGGGAGGTGACGGTAGCAAATGGGATGGTGGATAGCGTGGTGACGGACGCGGGCGTGTATCGGGCGGCGTCTTACGTGTTTGCTACGGGCGGCGTCTCCCACCCGGAAACCGGTTCAACCGGTGACGGGTTTCCGTGGCTTCGGGCGATGGGTCACACGATCAAAGACCCAACCCCGACCATTGTGCCGCTAAAGGTCCTAGAAGAGTGGGTGCGTCCATTGGCGGGGAAGGTCCTGCCGGGTGCGCGGGTCACGTTCTACCAAGACGGGTTGAAAGCTTTTACCGTAACCGGCGACATTCTGCTGACGCATTTTGGACTCTCTGGCCCGACGATCCTCAATGCCGCCGGGCGGGTGGCGGACCTCCTTCATGAAGGATCGGTAACGGCGCGACTCGACCTGTTCCCAGGGCATGATATCGGCCAGCTGGATGCGCGTATCCTGGCGGCGTTTGATGGGAATAAGAACAAGCAGCTCCAAAATGTCGCCCGGGAATTTCTGCCGCCAGGGACCGCGGCGGGCCTCCTCGCGCTCATACCGGACCTTGATCCCGAGAAAAAAGCCCACAGCATCACGAAGGCCGAGCGGCGGCTCCTGGTCGATACGATCAAGGCGTTGCCGGTTACGATCGAGGGCCTTATGGGGTACGAGCGGGCGGTGGTCGCAGACGGCGGCGTGCCGTTACAGGAAATGGATATGCGCACGATGCGGTCACTGCGGGCCGGGAACGCGTTTATCATTGGAGACCTCCTCCATATCACGCGCCCGTCCGGTGGGTATTCGCTCCAGCTCTGCTGGACGAGTGGGTACGTGGCGGGGAATCAGGCCTAAGGGGAGTATTGAAATTGACACCAGATTACGAAAACTGCCCCAGACGGGCAGTGTTCGTGTCTAATAGATATTAGGTGCCGACATAGATGGCGACCGTGTAACTGGTGCCGCTGTCTTCACCGCGGAAGGTGTACTCGTACCGGCCGGGATTGGTCGGAAGGGTCACGTTGCCGGAACTAAAGCCGCCCCCGCCGTCAGCCGTCGCATTACCCACATTTGATCCGCCCATCATAATGTTTACCGTTTCGCCCGGTGCAAAGTGGTGCCCGGTGAAGGTCAGGGAACCATTGCTGTTCGGGAAGTAGTACTGTGACGGTGATACTACAGGGTAGAACGAACCAATTGATAGTTGGGCCGAGACGGTTTTGTTGCTCTCGTCACCACGAGCCGAAATGGTTACCTGCGAATTGATCCAAGAGAACGGTACCATAAAGGCTTCGCTCTCGATTTCGCCGCCGCCATTTGCGGTCACCATGTCCGTCATGCCGTTGGCCATAATTTCTACCTCTTCATGCGGTACGAACCCGTCACCCTGCACGGTGAAGGTGTTACCAGGCAAAAGGTAGTAGGGCGACAAGATCAGATACGGATCGTTATTAGTGCGGCTCGGGAAGCTGTAATCCATCTCGTCGTTGCTGTCCTCGTCGTCCATTTCGTCATCGTCATCGGAGGAGTCCTCCTCAAGTTGGCCCCGGATCACACCTGCGGGGTGATCAGTAGAATGGACGTTGACATAGATCATGCCTTCGCGCATGGCCTGTACCAAGTGCGGTATCGTATCGATGTTGGGGTTACAGGCTTGGAGGTCTTCCATGATATCTCCTGCATCGATCGTACCGCTGGTTAACGCACCATCCACATCAGTCGGGCTGCTCTCAAAGAGTCCAACGACGACTGGGCCATTCTGTCCCACCGCGCCACAGTGGAGGTGGGCAGCGGTCAGGTTGTCTCCATCGTTTACCTCGATGACGTAATCAAGTTGGTCATTCATGGCCACTCCTACCATGGCCTGGCCGCTGGCGTTAGTGGCTACCGGCGGTACTTCCATGTCTCCGGTGAGGTGGGTGGAGAACACTTCCGTATAGCCGTCCATTTCGTCATCGTTCATGTCTTCATCTTCATCCATCTCGTCATCGTCATCGGTTAGGTTCTGGAAGTTGTAGACGTGGAGCATGATGTTGCCATCATCGTCCTTGGTGGTATCGAGGGTGAGCGTGTTGCCGGACGCAAACGCATCATCCAGATCACCGATCAAGGTCGCAGCATCACTGTTCGCTATAAGCGCAGTCGGGGTAAATTTGAGTGCGCCAGGACGTACATTGCCTGGAGTTTCCGTTTCGGTTACCGTTACGGTGCCACCCATTACATCCCTGAATTCATAGTGAGACGTGTCCAAGCAAGCATTGAGCGCGCCGTCCCCGTTTACGTCCGTGCTAATCTCCGTCTCGCAGATGGTTTCCTGGTGGAACACCGCATCTGCCATCTCGTGGACCGTGCCGTCACCTCCCGTTACCGTGAACATGAATTCACGCTGTTCAGGAAAATGCACCGCTGGATCCGCGTAGCTGTCTCCCGGCATCACCACGGTCGGACAGGCGAGGACGGTATCGTGGAAATCAGACGTGTCATTCGTGTCGGGTCCGTCTACTGCCATGAATTCAGCCAGGGTCTGGACTGACGGGTCGCAGATATGCTTCATGACCTGGATGGTAACCGGGGTGCCCGAGGCGGTGCTGTAATCGTCGGTAGATGCGTCCTCATGGGCGGCGTTCGCTAATGGTAAGTGAGTGCCTGCTACTGTAACAGCTCCCAACATTGCGACTCCCGCCATCACTAGTAAGACGCGTCGTGTTAACGAATTTTGCAACATTATATACGTTGGGTTAACAAGTAAGGTTCGCGTTGATTTAGCTGGTAAACGGCTAAAGCTACTCACCGAAGCTCGCACACAGTACTTTCTTACTTCCTTACGTTACGTCAAGAGCCCCTGCTTTGACTTTAGTGCCACAATTATACCGTGGACCTAAGTAGCTCGCAGTAGACATTTGCAGGAGGTGTGCCCTAATGCCCTGCCCGATTTTTGTAAGGGCGGTGGTGGGTGGGGAGCGGCGCGGTTTCGGGCGGTGAAAGAAAGTGGTATACCATACGTACTATCCGGTACAGGCGCGCATGGACAACCTTTCTGCCTATTCTGACGAAGCACTGGTCGGCTTGTCGCTTCAGCACAAGCGCTTTTACGGTGAGATCGTCCGTCGCTATGAAAAAAAGCTCGGCGCGTACATCCACCGCCTCTCGCGCCTCAATCCAGAAGATATCGAGGACGTCCTCCAGGAAGTGTTCATTAAGGTATACATAAACCTCAACAGTTTTGATCCGGACCTAAAGTTTTCTTCCTGGATCTACCGGATCGCCCATAACGAAACCATGGCCTTCTTTCGGAAACGGAATGTCCGGCCGCAGGGGCACTTGGTGGCAGAATCAGAAACCGTGCTCGAAGCGCTCGCGTCCGAATTCAATCTCTTAAAAGATATTGAAGCGGCCGAGCATGCAGAGCTGGTGGTGGCGGCGCTCGACGCCTTGCCAGAGCCGTATCGGGAAGTCCTGATCCTCCAGTTTTTCGAACATAAGGGGTACGAAGAGATTTCTGATATTTTGGCCCTGCCACCAGGTACCGTCGCGACCCGGATCAGCCGCGGCAAGGAACGGCTGCGCGCCATTTTAAAAACTAACGGCTATATCCATGACTGACCAAAATTCACACACCAGCATTGCAGATAAAGTGCTTGAGCGGATCGAAACCGAAACCCCGCGCTCGCGCACGTATTTTTGGCTGCGAAATATTTTGATCTGGCTCCTCGCTGGACTGTCGGTCGTGATCGGTGCCCTGGCGGTGTCTTTGATCATCTTTCGCATCATCAACGCGAGCGTAGCGTTTGGTCCTGATCGCCCTATCTTAGATGACCTGTTCCTGATCGTGCCGATCGTCTGGATCGGCATCACCGCGCTGTTTGGGTACCTCGCGTACCGCGAAGTGCGGTCAACGCGCCGCGGGTACCGATATCAGTTATCGACGATCATTTTAGGTACCGTGCTCGCGAGCGTAGTCTTGGGAGTACTATTTTTTGCGGCTGGAACCGGATTTATTCTCGACCGTTTGGCGGGTCGGCACGCGCCGTTGTTGCATCAGGATCTGGAGCGGGTCCAGGGCGAACGGTGGCTCCGGCCCGAAAATGGGTTTTTAATCGGAACCGTCGAGGCTACCAGTGCCAATGGGGTGGTGATCTCTGATCCGCGTGAGGTGAGGTGGGAAGTGGTGTTTGAGGGGGAGGCGCTCTCGTTTCCGCTCGATAGCCTTGAGCCGGGCGAACGGGTAGGGATGCGCGGCCGGGTGGCAGACGAATCGGAGACTGTGTTCGTGGCGTGTGAAATCCGGTCGCTGGAATTAGAAGGGCGGCGGCCATTCCGGCCCCTTCGGGATCAGGTGGCGGGGGGTGGTGAAAGAAAAATCGACGCCTTGCATAGTAATGGGTGTGAGGACGTACGGCCTCGAAATTAACTTTTACCTTGAACAACTTATGAAAAAGCAATTGATCCCAGCGCTCGCGATCGGCATTGCTGCCATTGGCGGCACGACCGCGTACGCCTTTAATTCAGGCGCGCTTGATTCGGCTGCATTCGCTTCATTCTCTGAAGCTGAACAGGCTGCCATTGAGGAAGCCCACGAGATCCGCGAGACCGCTCGCGAGGAGGCGAACGCGGTGCTTGAAGCTGCCGGCGTAACGAAAGAAGAACTCCACGTGGCGATGCACGCCTACCGCCAAGAGCAGCGTGCTGCCCTAGAGGCTGCGCTCGAGGCGAATGATTACGCCGCCTTCACCACCCTCGTGGCCGAGGCTCCTAACGCCGACCAGTACACCGAGGAGGTGTTTGCCACCATGGTCGAGATCCATGAACTGACCGAAGCGGGTGATTATGCCGCTGCCCGGGAACTGCGCCAGGAATTGGCGGACCAGGGAATCGGAATGATGGGCTTTGGCCCTGGCGGACACCATGATTTCCGTGGTGATCGCGACGGAAGCGACGAATAAGCAAAGGACACCTACGTGTCGACCAAAACGCACCGCCAAGGCGGTGCGTTTTTTGGTTTCTCGTACCCGGGTTTTCGGTCACACCTCTATCATTTCTGTTGACGGTGCTCGTGCTATTCTGTCTCTATATGCAGATAGTCAATCGAATGAAAGCGGCTCCGCTGTCCAGTGTTGGAATCATCGCGCTGTGGCTTGCTTTGTACCCGGTCTTGTTTTGGTTCATCTTCGCCACTCCGGCCGATGATATGGAAGAGGTGAGCGCGCTCATACTGTTTTATGGCCTACCGATCGCGGTACCGGCCTTGCTATCGCTCTGGCTCATGTGGTGTGGGATCCGGTTGGCGTTTACGGGCGGCTACTCCTGGTACCGGGCTGCGCTCCTTTTAGCGAGTGTGGCTCTCGTGCTGCTCTACGGATTAGTGAGCTTCTTTTTCATGCTGTTTTTCATCGTTGGTTTTTCCTAGGTGAGGTAGGGGTGGGGACAGTCAGGGCTGGTGTTTTTAGAGTATACTACTGACCTAATTGAAAAACATATGTCCAATCAAAACGTACCAGTAGCCATTAAGGTGATTGTCGGCAGCACGCGTGAAGGCCGCTTCAGCGAACGCCCAGCAGGGTGGATCGCAAAAGAATTAGAGAAGCAGGAGGGTGTTTCGGTTGAGGTGGTAGATCTTCGGGACTACCCTATGCCGTTCTTTGATGAAGCGGTATCACCATCAATGAAATCAGCACCGTTCGATAATGAGGCAGTGGCAAAGTTCACCGCTAAGATCGCTGAAGGCGACGGTTTCGTGATCGTCGCGCCTGAATACAACCGCGGCCCTTCCGGGGTCCTTAAAAATGCCCTTGATTGGGTGTACCAGGAGTGGAACCAGAAAGCCGTCGGATTTGTGAGCTACGGTACCTTAGGTGGCGCACGCGCTGTTGAACAGTTGCGTCAGAATGCAATCGAGCTCCAGATGGCCCCGATCCGCACCGGTGTACATTTCACCGGCGATAAATTTTTCCCAGTGGTGATGGGTCAGGCGTCGGCAGAAGAACTGTTTGCTGCTCACGCCGGGCAGGCCGAGGGCATGATCACACAGTTACTGTGGTGGACGCGCGCCCTTAAAACGGCTCGCGGTTAGTGGTATATCAAAAACAGCTATGAATGCTAAAAAATTATTCGATTACTCGGTTCCGCTGGTCGCGGCGGCAACCATTCTCGTCTTTGGTGCCGTAACGGTGGCGCTCATCGGTGCGTATACCGCGTACGACATCAAACTGTCGCGTGATAGCATCGAGGTCACCGGTTCAGCGAAAGAAGCGGTAGTAGCCGATTCGGCTCGCTGGATCATTAACTTGGAGACGCGAACCGGAGTGACGGATCAGCAGGGAGGGTACGCGCGCATTGAAGCGGCTACCGCTAAAATAGCCGCGTACCTTGAATCGCAGGGCTTTACCACCTTTGAAACGCCGTCGATCATGAGTTCACCCCAGTACACGTACCCGCAGTTTGGCGAGGCGATCTTTACCGGCTACTCGGTCAGTCGTCAGGTGATCGTACGAAGCGATGATGTCGCTAAGATCAACGCGCTCGCTAACAACATTGAACCTTTTACCGGTGACAACTACAACGTCACGACCCAGTCGCTCGAATTGACCTACAGCAAACTGGATGAGGTGCGGGTTCGCCTGTTGAGCGAAGCGATCAAGGATGCCAAAGCGCGCGCAGACGCCATCGCGTCCGAGTCTGGACGTTCGGTGAGCGTGCTCCGGAACGCTTCAGGCGGCGTGGTCCAGGTGTTGCCGGAAGGTGGCGTCGAGATCAGTGATTACGGCATGTACGACACGCAAAGCATGAACAAGGAAGTGATGGTGACGGTGCGAGCTACCTTTGAACTGTAGAAAAAACCTAAAAAATCCCCAGCCACGCTGGGGATTTTTTAGGTCCGGTACCGACCGTGGTTGCTCTGGTTCCGGGCGGCGTTGTATAATGTAGCTCAAGCAGCGTTATCCCTAGCTAAAAGTACGTAAGAACGGTTGAGTAATAGGCAGTGTTGAACTGGCTATTTTTGGTTCGGAGCGGACGTTACTAGATGACCGGTCGCATACAGAATCTCTTTTGATTCAATGTTCTGATACCGGATACTTATCACTTGTTGCGTATGTGCATAGTTACAACCAATACTGTGGTTGAAGCAGCCAGGCGCCTTGCGCCTAGCTAGATGGGCTCGGAAAGGCAAGGTAGAGAGAAGAACTGATCTTTTTGAGGAGAAGAGCAGACCATGGAACAACTAACTATCTACAATGGCTGTCCGTACCAACCAGCAGCGCTACGCGGGGCAGCCGAGAGCCTCGGATACCTGGTGTGGATGAAAATGCCCGAAGGTCACTGGGGTAATGACGGCTTGCTAGCGCTTCTGGAGCGTGATCTGTCTCATGAGACTGACCCGTACTGTATCGCGCTCGAACGCAGTAAGCGGGAGGTGTACCGGACCATCGAGGCATTACAGCGGCACGGCATTACGCACGTGCGTCTTGGTGCTTCGTGGGCGGAAGGTGTGACGCCGGGCGGGTGGCATTGGATCGGCTGGTACACCAAAACATTCCATGAGGCCGGCCTCGTGGTGCTGCCGAACATCAACTACACGCCGCAGGTGTTTGCCGAAGCTCGGTTAGAAGCCGAGCGAGGAGAGGCCGCTGGTGATCCGGATCGGCAGCAGTTCTTGAAAAAGCTGGGGCCGTCTACCAACATTCCACCACTGCCTTTGACCGGGTTGGCAGAATTCACGGACCAATTTCTAACCGCCAATGGGCAGTACGTCGGAGAGGTGATCGAGCTGTGGAATGAGCCAGATATCGAAACGGATTGGCGGTCGGAACTGGATCCGGCCTACGAACGGTACGTGGAAATGTTTGCCGCGGCCGCCAGTGTGGTGCGCCGGCACGGACGAAAAGTCCTGATGGGTGGGCCAGCGTTCTACCGCCCAGAGTGGTGGCGGACAGTGGGACGGCTTGGATTGTTTGATCACGTCGACATCCTCGGCATTCACGGTCTCCGGGGTACCTGGAGCGATACCAAGAAGCGCCCGCCGTGGTCGGAGCGGATCAAAACCGTAACGAGCATTACCCGTGAATTCACTGACCAGAAGATTCCGGTCTGGATTACGGAAGCCGGCTTTACTACTGTTGACCTGGAGGATCGGGTAAGTAGCGAAACGCTGGAGGAGATCCAGGTCGCTATTTTTGCTGACCTCCTTCTGACGATCGCGGATGGGCACACTGATCGCGTGTACTGGTACACCTGGCATGATCTGGTTCATGAGTCGGTTCGGTTCCACACCACCGGGTGGGAAGATATTCTTCAGTACTACTACGGCGATACAAACGAGGCGGGAGGGGAAAAGCTGCTCGGGCGGCTCCTCATTGAAGGGGGGGCGGCGGCTGTTCTTAAGTATGCAGAAGTTCATCGTCTGTGGGAGGTAAAAGACACGATCATTAATCGCGGGGATCCAGGTGCCTGGTCTCCAGAAAAATTGCAGCACATTGTACAAGAACGTACTCGCCGCGCTGAAATGTTCGTGCCGTAGCGGCAGTATGCGCCACAGGGAATATGCATTCTCTGTGGCGTTTTTACTTACAGGAGCACGGTAATTCAATCACATATATGAAAGCACTGGTGTATCACGGAACAGAGCGAGTAAGTGTTGATATGGTGGATGATCCCACCATCGAGGATCCAAAAGATGTAGTGATAAAAATCACCTCTACGGCCATTTGCGGTTCGGATCTCCACCTCTACGGCGGCCTCATTCCGACCGTGGAGGAGGGAGATATTTTCGGGCATGAATTCATGGGTGAAATCGTGGCGGTGGGGAGCGAGGTGCGGCAGTTTAAGATGGGCGACCGCGTGGTGGTACCGTTTACGATCACGTGCGGCCACTGTTTTTTCTGCACGTCGGACCTGTGGTCATTGTGTGATAACACGAATCCAAACCATGAAATGGCAGAGAAGGTGTACGGGTACTCACCAGCGGGGCTGTACGGGTATTCCCACATGTTGGGGGCGTACCAGGGCGGACAGGCGGAATACGCGCGGGTGGCATTTGCCGATACGAGCATCTTTAAGGCAGCGGACGGCATTGAGGACGATAAGCTGCTGTTTTTAACTGACATTTTTCCGACTGGGTGGATGGCGGCGGAAAATTGTGACCTAAAGGGCGGCGAGACGGTCGTGGTGTGGGGAGCGGGGCCGGTTGGGCAGTTTGCGATCCGCTCGGCGTACCTGTTGGGTGCCGAACGGGTGATTGCGATTGATCGGTTTCCCGAACGGCTCGCGATGGCCAAAGCCGGCGGAGCCGAGACGATCAACTACGAAGAGAACGAAGATGTCTTTGGGACCCTGAAAGCCATTACCAATGGACGCGGTCCGGACGCGTGTATCGACGCGGTCGGTATGGAGGCCCATGGCGCCAATGGCTTGATGGGTGTGATGAGTGTCATTGATACGGCAAAGCAGGCGTTAAAGCTTGAGAGCGATCGTCCGGGCGCACTTCGTCAGATCATTCACGCCTGCCGGAAGGGAGGGGTGGTATCAATTGCTGGCGTGTACGGCGGGTTCGTCGATAAATTCCCGATCGGCATTGCCTTCAACAAGGGGCTTCGGTTCAAAATGGGACAAACGCATGTGCAACGGTATCTCCCAATGCTCATGGGAATGATCGAAGCGGGAAAGATCGACCCGTCATTCGTGATCACTCACACCGTACCGCTTGATCAGGCGGCGGACATGTACCCAATTTTCCAGCAAAAACAAGACAACTGCATCAAGGTGGTGCTGAAGCCGTAATGAGGATCTGACTAAGAAATGCCGCGTTATCCAGAGCCTACGGTCGACAAATTACACAATTTTGTTATAAAATATTAACTTGCTATATAAAATTATATAGCCTATAATTATAAAGCTGTTTTAAGCATTACCAGGTAATATCTCGTACGTATGTTAAAAGGTAAAAACATAATTGGCGTACCGATTGTGACAAAAGATACGGGTGAAACGATTGAAAAGGTTCGCGACGTCCTCTTTGATGCGAAAAATAATCGTGTCCTCGGTTTCTTGGTTGATGAGGAGGGGCTGCTAACCTCGGCGAAGGTCATTCCCTTTGAGGCGGTGGAGGTGGTCGGTCCGCAAGCGATTATTGTACCTGGTGCTTCGGCCGTAGTATCGGCTGATCAAGCCGCAAATGCGGCTGACATTCTAAACGAAGACAATGTTGTGGTTGGGACGAAAGTGATGACAGAAGACGGTAAAGACCTCGGCACGATCAACGACATGTTCTTTGATGAACAGTTCGGTACGATCTCGGGGTACGAAGTAACCGGCGGTATTTTTGCTGATGCCGTTTCGGGACGCTCTTACCTGCCAAGCCCACAAACACTAAGAATCGGCCGCGACGTGGCGTTCGTACCGCCCGAAACTGCCAATATGATGGAAAATCAAAAAGGCGGACTGGCAGCCATGACGGCGGAAACGGAACATTCAATGCAAGGGGCGGCAGAAACGATGCGTGATACCTCGGCCTCGGTGGTTTCGGCCGCCAAGGGCGCCTGGGAGACCGTTAAAGAAAAGGCGGCAGATCTAACTGACCGGGCTAAGGAAAAAACGTCAGAGTTGACCGATCGTGCCACGGGTGAGATCGAGGACCGACGTATCAAAGCGGTCCTCGGCCGTCCAGTTACGCGCGTGATCCTGGATCAGAACGATGCGCCAATCCTTAATACTGGGGACCTGATCACGCACGAGGCTGTTGATCGGGCCCGAGAGGCGGGAGTGTTAGATATGCTGCTCTCGTCAGCCTATACCGATACGCCCGAATTTAGTTCAGATGAATTAAAAGCCAAAACTGCCGAAGGAGACGGAGGGGAAACTGAAAAATCCCGGGTGACGCCACCTCCACATAACGGTCAGGCCACTAATCAGGGCCAGCAAAATGCATAACGTTACATACTTCTAAAACATTCTTATGGCTACAAACAACAACGACGTACGGTTAATGGGTAAGCGTTCGACTGCTCCGGCTTGGTTAATGCTCGTACTGCTAGCTGCCCTCATTGGTGGAATCATTTGGTGGCTAAGCGACAATGATCGGGCGAATGTACTAGGTCTTAATTCCACATCTACCGCTACTACATCTACCAGCAGCAATCGAGACATGACCGGCACGACTTCGACCACCAGTATGACCAATACTGTTACCGACCCAGGAGATGCGTCCGTAGCCACGGAGCC
>JACCDV010317151.1_pt1 | contig 22903 bp, 25 predicted proteins | sample 7446131 | NCBI WGS metagenome assembly JACCDV01 (sample SAMN15323448, study PRJNA562643) | freshwater metagenome | isolation source: river surface water | place: USA:Blue River Watershed | collected 2017-08-17
AAGTGGGATCAGAAATTCATGGCCGTCTGGAGGTTCTCCGCGAGGGAAAACCGACTGTGTACCTACCGCTTGAGAAGCTGGTGGAGCATGAGGCCTCAGGGGAAATCGAAGTTCATCGATAGGAGTCAGACATCGTCAGAAGACGTCGATGTCATCGACTGTCTTTGACTATTCCTCGACTGTTTCGGGGAAGTTTCGGGGCGTCATCGACTGTGTGTGACTGTCATCACTGTCTGTGCACTCGTTTGTCCACCGTAGATGAAAATGTAGCTGCAAATCGCCGAAATGTTGCAGCGTGTTTTGGCTCGAAAAACCGCGCATTCACGTTTGAACGTCAATAGCGCCGCGCATGACCGCCAAAACACGCTAATTTCCTCTCCTGATCACAGGCCTCACTTTTTCAGTGGCTGCGCCTGCCGGTTGAGCAGATCGGCCACCACCTGCATGTCCCGCTTCCAGCGTCTCCAGGCCGTGGTGCGGTCGCAGGCAAAACGCTTGCTGATCTCCACCCAGTCAAAGCGCTTGGCCCGCATCCACACCAGGTGCCGCTCATCGAGCTCGAGCATCTGCACCCAGCGCATCACTTCAAGCATCCGCTCCACATCCTGAGGGGACGGAGGCGGCAATCGGTACACCTTGTGCGGATCCGGATAGGCATCGCCTGGCAGGATCACGATGGGCCAGGTGCTGGCATAGCCCTGCGCCATCACGCGTGGCAGGCGCCTGGCGGTTCTGGCCGCATCGACAAATCGGTCTGCCACCGTCTCGACTGTCCAGACTTCAACCATGGCCACCTCCCTTGGTGTGTCCCTGGACATGACCATGGCCAGGGCCTTGACCATAGAGCCGCTCGCCAATGCTGCGAATGAGCTGGCGCTCCAGAAAGTCCAGGCGTTCGTCTTCATCCGAGATGACCAGGATGTGCTGCTCGCGCCATCCCTGGCGCTTGGTCGCTTCGACATCCATGGGCGTGGCTTGCATGCGCCCAAGGGGCGATGGGTAACGTGCCGGAGGGGTCTTCATACCTGCCCTCCAAACGCAATATTCCGGTGCACCGCTGGGAAGTCAAATCCGGCGCATGCCGGGTTTGACAATGTGGCCGACGCGGTGGCCGCACTAAAACATCCATGACTCTTATCTGTATACGCGTGTACGCGTAAAGAACAAATGTTCAATAGAGTCAGCCACGTCAGAGAACTGGCGATCAGCTCGGTTTTTGAAATCTTTTTCATTGTGTTTGTCTCTCAATCGTCGTTGTAGGGATAGGCGCGCGAAGGCAGCGAGGTGGGCTGTTTGAGGTCAAGGCCCACATAGCCACGCACGCCCATGGAGTTGCGCCACTTCTCCAGACGTCTGGTGAGCAAGGCATCCGAGAACCTGCGCTGGGTGCCAACGTACTCACCACTGAGCTCGGCCCATTGCTTCCAGTCGTTGAAAAGCGTGGCCGTGAGAGCCTTGTGGCTGGGCCCTTGGTTGCAGCGCTCAGCGATCCACCTGCCCATGGCGTCTTCGGCCTCGAAGTACTCCTCGGTCGCCTCAGCCACGCTTTGAGGCTGCTTGAGTCCCAGCTTCTTCCACTGCAGGCAGCCCTCCAGCGCCCAGGCCAAGATGCCGTCACGCTCGGCCAGAAGCTTCTCGGTCAGGAGCGGATCCCGCTTCTCTGGAGGGACCGTGATCGTGAAGGGGATCAGGTGCATGCGACGGCGCATGGCCTCATCGATGTTGCGGATCGCGGGCTTGTGGTTACCGGCAATCAGGAGCTTAAACTGCGGCCTGTAGGTGAAGAAGTCCTGGTGCATCAGGCGCGCCGTGATGTCGTCACCACCCGTGATCGCCTTGATCTTGGACTCGTTCCAGCGCCTGCCCTGCTCGGTTTCTGTCGCCGAGACGAAACGGGCACCGCGCAGACCGGCCAGATCGGTGGGGTGACGATCGGTGCGCGACTCCATGAAGGTGTCCATCGGCGCATTGGCCGCGTAGTCGCCCAGCACCGTGGAGATCACGTTCACGAACACCGACTTGCCATTCGCTCCCGTGCCATAGAGGAAGAAAAGGGCGTGGGTGCTCAAGTCGCCCGTGAGGCAATAGCCCACCACGCGCTGCAGATAGTCCTGCAGTTCTTGATCGCTCCCCGTGACATTGACCAGGAAATTTCGCCAGACCGGGCATTCGCCTTGCGGCGTGGCCGTGGTCACCTTGGTCATGCGGCGATCGCGATCGTGCGGTCCACGCGCGCCGGTTCGCAGGTCCACAATGCCGCCGGGCGTGTTGAGCAGCCAGGCGTTGGCATCCCACTCGTCCACGGTGGCGCTTTGCCGAGGGTCAGATCGCACAAGACGCTCAACGGCCGAGATGGTGGCTGCACTGCCCATGCGGGCTTTCATGCGCGGTGTCTCGGCAAACATGGCGGCGCTGCGGCACACCGTGCGGCTCAGGTGCATGATGTACAGCTGCTTGTCCACGTTCCAGCGCACGCCATTCCAGACCAGCCATTTGGACCACGGGGCGCAGTAACGCCAGTCTTCGGCGAACTGGTGCGAAAACGCCAGAGCCAGCCCATCCTCGGTGGAATAGTCGATGCCCTCGATCGGCATGGCGATGTCGTTCGCGCCAAATTCACGCGTGATCGGCATACGCTCGCCCACGGCCAGAAACCCGGCAATGTCAAAGCCATCGGTCAGAGCATCGGCCACATCCCAGCCTTCGGGCTTTTCTGCAGGGGGCTGCAAAATGGCGCACGACTTGGCCCCTGCCTGCAAAATGGCCTGCGAGGCACGGTCTGCGTACAGCCAACCGGGCTTGTCGCGATCCGGCCAGATGAGCACATGCTTGCCCGACAGCGGCGACCAATCGGTTTTCTCGACTGGCGCATTGGCACCGTGCATGGCCGTGGTGGCACACACACCGAATTCGAGCATGGCCTGTGCGCACTTTTCTCCTTCGACCAGCACCACTTGATCGGCCTTGAGCATGCCGGGCTGGTTGTACAGCGGACGGGGCTCAGGAGGCGCCATCTTGCGGCGGCGCACATCCCAAGGTCTAAACTCCTTGCGGCCAGGCTCAGGGTCATGCCGGTACACCACAGCGATGAGCTTGCCGCTGGCATCCTGATAGTCCCACTTGGCCGTTGGGGGTCCCAGCTCATCGACCACTGGCGCCTTGGCCTTGCTTGCAGCCACAGCGCTGGGTGGCATGGCCGAGACACGGCCGAGCCATTCCCGGGCTTTCTCCAGCACCTGCGGGAACTGGGTTTGCACATTGAGGCTGTAGTAGCGGGCGATCAGATCGAAGATGTCTCCGCCCTCGCCTGTGGCCCGATCTGTCCACAGCCCGGCCTTTGGGCCAGAGAGCAACAACTCCAGGCTGTCGCCCGGACCCCCCATCACATCGCCCACCAGGTATTTGTTCTGGCGGCGCTTGCCCGAGGGCCAGATATCCGCACTCAGGAGGGCCAGTTGGTCATTCAGGGCCGTGCGGATTTCGGATTTCTCTCGATTGGCATCGGCGCCATCACCCACTGCTTTGCGCGTGTTAGATGTTGGTGCATCGTTGAAATCAAGCATGCGCACCTCCCCCTTGGAGCGCCGCGTCTTGTTCTTCAAGCAGCTTGTGGGCATAGGCAATCTGCCACTGGTGCAGCTCACCCAATCTGAAGCGGACCAACCGATTGACGCAGTAAAACGGCAACCCCAGGGCTTTGCGCTTTGCAGTTTTGGTGAAGTAGTACAGCGGCAGGTTCAGTGCCTTGGATGCACGTTTGGCTGTGAGCAGCGGCTCATCGCTGAAGTCGTTATCGCCTGCTGCTTTCAGGCTCAATGGCGAAGCCAAAGATTCAGGTTCGTTCATGAAATAGTCTCCCCTGCAGGTGATCTGTTTCACCCGCATTAGTTGGTAGAAGTTGGAATCCGCAGGACGCTGCGTCCTGCGGTGGATTCAGGGCAATCGACTCAGAGTCGTCTCTATGGCGATTGATCCAGTTGCATGCGAACAGGTGGGTACTTGCTGCGCTCGTGTTCCTGCACCATGGCCTCGACATAGGTCGTGACCACGGCATTGATCAGTGCCAGGGCCTCTTGCTGGGTGTAGCTCGACAGTGGTCGGTCCATACCGATTTCACCGGCGGCTTCGCCCAGCGGCTTGAGGCACTGCTGCATGGCGGCCAATTCGGCATCAGTCGGATCAATCACGCCTACTCCTGTCGACAACGTGCCCTCGCGCTCGAGTTCCCGCACACCGGTCGCGTACAGCCGGTGGAAACAGTCCTGGCAGCGCCGCGAGCAAAAGATACAGTAGATGGGGTACCGCTTGGGGTGCCCCACCTTGAAGCGCAGATCCACATGACCGAAGCCTTTGGCTTGACGGGAACACACCCAGCATTTCATGCACGGCCGCCATCACTGCGCCCATGCCGGACGACTCTGCGCATTGCCAGGACGAGGGGAGTAAGAGGACCCCGGCTGGGGGGCTGGTGGCGCCGATGCGGGAGAGGCCATTGCCGGGACACCGCCGGAGCCATTGCCTCCACCAGAACCACCGTCGCGTTGCAGCTTCGCCTGCATCAGGTCTGCGTATTCCTTGTGATCAGGCTCAATCACCAGCCGGATGATGTTGCGGTACTCGCCCTGGCCATCCTTTTCAATGCCGATCCGGGCGGCGAATTCGGCACCATCGAGGTCACCGAAACTGCGGATCTGGCGGGCACGCTGAGTCTCTGGAGAGTCGTCATCGGGGTGGATGTTTCGCGAGCTGTTGAGCACGGCCTTGATGAAGCTGCGACCCATCTGCGCCCAGGTCGGCCCCTTGTTGGAGTGCAGACCGACATTGCTCCAAATCTTGCGTTTGGCAAACGGCCCGGTGAGCAGCACAAACTCGCAGGACAGGAACACCGCACCGGTTTCATCCGATGCCGTGGCGTAGCCGCCCGTCCAGCCCCGGCTGGCATCGTCATAGCCGCCGGGTTTGATGGCCATGCGAACCAGCGCCTGGGTGCCTTTAGGGATCAGGTTGAATTCGCCTTGCTGGGCATCGGCGTCATTGAAGTCACACCATGCACCCGGGGCGCCGTGGGACGAGGATTGGCCATAGGTTGCGGCCTGGTTGTAGCTGTCGTGGTTCATTGAAGATTTTCCTGTTGTGTGGGGTTGTGCTCTGGTTTGTTCGAAGGGTCGTCCGCTCAAAGCTGAACTTCGCCGACCCAGCGGATCTGGAAGGTGGGCTCGGTGATGAGTTCCTTGCGGGCTGGCTGGAAGGCTGCGCGCAGCAGTGGGTGCCAGCGGGCGTAGTCCTGCTCGCTCACCGAGAACTGGACCTGCATGAAGTCCTGCACCCGGTCACCGGCGACGACCATCCGTTCGGCGATCTGGGACAGGTGCTGCTGGTCCCAGACGATTTCTTTGGGTTGCGAGACATCGATCTGCAGGTCACCGTCATCGATGCGGAATCTGGCCGCTTCCTCCTGGCCAAGGTTTTCTGCATGGCGGATCTGGTCGGCATAGCGGATTTCCATGGCACGGTTGATCCGGCCACGCATCTGCAGCGTCCAGTCATGGAGCTGCTGCACCGCGTTGCTGAAATGGGCCAGCTGGTCTTTGGGCAGGCGGCTGATCTGGCTCACGGAGAGGTCTGGCAGCGCAGCTTGCTGCAATTGCAGGTGGTTCATGCGGCACCTGCCTTTCCGGGGAGGCGCCTGGAGGTCGAGACATGCTGGACGCAGTTCTCGAAGGCGATCACGGCGTTGAGGGGGTAGCTCACCCGTTTGCCCAGCTTGAGATAGGTCGGCCCTGTGCCAGTCATACGCCAGCGCTGCAGGGTTTTAGGGCTCATGGCCCAGCGCGAGGCCAAGTCGCCCTCGGTCAGCACCAACTGCTTGGGCATGGTGGATTCAGGGGAAGTGGCGCTCAGGAAGACTGGCGCCTCGAGTGCTGGTGTTGCAAGCAGCATTGGTAACTCCTTTCGAAGAGTTGGGGGACAACCCTGCTATTTCAGGAAATCAATAAAGAACTGATAAGGAACTGAATAAAGAACTTTGGTGAAATCTCCAGTTCTTTAATCCCGGCAAGACCTTTGCCCCGTTCGGCACGTCAGACATGAAATATTGACAATGAGCGAAAAACACGGATAATTTCTGACATGCGCACTTCTGAATTAATACGGCATGCCATCTCAATCCAGCCCCAGGGTTGGGTGTTCTCCAGTGCCGACTTCTTGTCGGCAGGAACGCGTGCAGCCGTTGATCAGGCGCTTTTTCGATTGATGAAGGCCGGAACCATCGTGCGGGTGGCCAGAGGGCTGTACGCCGCCGCTGGTGCGCAGGTGGATGCGCAAACGGTGGCCAGCGCCCTCGCGCAAAAGACCGGCGAGCGCGTGGGGCTTGCACCAGTCGAAGGGCCCGGCAATGTGCTGGTGGTACCCACCTCGGGCTTGTCGCGCACCGTCAAGGCTGCGGGACACACCGTGGAGTTCCGCCGCATGAGTCAAAGGAAAGTCCAGCTTGCCGCCAGCCCCAAGGGCCGGGTGTTACTTGAGCTGTGGACCCGGGGCATGAAAAACCTCACGACGCTGGAGATCCAGCGCGCCACGGGTGACTGGGCCGAAGGTGAAATCGACAGCTACGCAGCGCTGATCCCGGCGTGGCTGCGCACCGCCATCCAGCAAGCCAATGCGCCACGCAAGTCCGTCAAGATCGGTTTGTCGGGTGCGTATGACTGGTCCAACCCGAACATCCGAGACGATGTGCTGATCGGCAAGGTGCTTGAAAAGCACAAATTCGAGGATGTGGCGCGGCTGTGCTTTTACTACGGCGTCCCCAAGGTCAAGCGCGTGTTCAAGCGACGTTCGTTTGAGCCGATGACCAGTGCCAGTGTGACCCGGATGCTGAGCAACATCAGCAAAGGTCTGCGGGCATCACAGGAGCTAACTCATGCATGAGCTCAAGCTGGAATTCATGCCAGAGGCAACGCAAAAGAACTTCGCACGCCTCAAGGACGATCCCAGACTGGCTGGCTTTACCCTGGTCGGCGGCACTGCATTGGCCTTGCAAATTGGGCACAGGATTAGCGAAGACCTGGACTTCAATATCTTTGGTCAGAAATTGCCCATCAAAGCCATCGATGGGCTCCTGGATGAGTTAGCTGCCGGTGGGGCCACGATTGAAAGCTTGATCACATCTGAACAAAAGCTGGGATTCAAAATCAATACGTCAGAGAACCTGGACCATTACATTCAGGACTACCTGATTGATGGTGCCAAGGTGACGTTTCATTCGCGCAATGAAGGTGATCGACCCAAGGCGCAGATTGATTTCCTGAAGTCAACTCCCAAGGTGGTGGTATCCAAGGGAGGCTTCGATGTGCTGGCCATTGATGGGCTACTTGTCATGAAAAGTATCGTCGTCTACGACCGCGTGAAGTCACGCGACATCTACGACTTGATGATCCTCACGAGAGATCATGGCTATACCTTGGGCGATATCTTTGCGGCCATCGATGCCTACCAGCCCATCAGAAACAAAGATCCCGAGCACTTCAAGAGTGTGGTCACTGGCGTGATCGCGCTGGACAAAGACGACGAGGGGTTTTCCAGCATCCATCTGAATGTGAAGATGGATGAGATCTACAAGTACTTCAAGAAACTGATCAACGACTATGAAGTAAGGGTCGTTCAACAGTTGCGGTCTTAATTGCGTATTGCTGCGATGAGGCATCCACATAATCTGAGAACCCAAGACTTTCCTGCAATCAGCGGGGCCTTGTGCATATGAATGCATATCCACCTGCACGGTTACACGCGATCATTGCGATCGATGTTGCTCATGCAGTGCGCTGCCAACATACCGGCTGCGGCCACAAGGTATACGCGGCGGTTCATATTGTTCAAGAAGAAGGTAAGTTTCTAGTCTTGGGGTCTAGCTGCTTTGCAAAGAGGTACGGCAGCGCCAAGGCACTGGGCAGTTCGGTGCACGGAACTGGCGATGGCAGAAGACTGACTGACCAAGAACGGGCATTGCTTGAGGCCAATACTGCAGCCTTGATCGCATATTTCGAGGAACAGGAGCTGGCTCGCCTGGAGCAAGAACAACAACGTCTTGCCGAACAAAAAGCCATCGCGGAACGGGATGCGCAGCAACGGATTGCTCGATACAGACAAGCCGTCTCACTTTCCGGCCGTACCCCGGTCCACAGGCCGACCAACTCTCCATGGCCATGGCAATCTGCCAAGCACACTTCCATCGCAGTGCTCGTTTCACCGGATTCCCAGGTCTGGGTACGTGTTGAACACCAAAACGGCTCTCAAAAGCTGCTACCTTGGCCAGCCTTTGTTGGCTGGGAGAACGCCCTACCGGTAGAAATTGGCGATCCAGATCCTGAAGTTCAGGGGTATGCGAGCAGAGACATCGTCCAAGCGATGCGTCTGTTGGCCAGCCTGGGGTATTCCGAACCGAAGGTCGGAGGCTGGCGGGATGTATTACCAAAACAGCATTAATACTTTGCAACGCGACCGCCACTATCAGAAGCCATCCTTTTCCGTATGTCGGAATGCATGACTCATGAGCTCTCAGTACCTGTCGGGCAGGCATGAAGCAGTGACAGGTCAAAAGTGCGTGCAAAAACAGTACTATTCAATTCAAACCAAAAGCAGAGGAGAGCAGTGATGGCAGTTACGGGCACGGAGATCGAAACCGCCTATCGCAAATTAAAAAGTTACGTCTATTACGACAAGACCGATCTGCGCCTGCGCGAGCGTCTTGCCAAGTTTGAATGTTCTGACAAATTCGAGACTAATCTCCAGGTTGTGCAAGAGGTTGCCGACTCTGCAAATCCTGCGTCGAATCCACAATTCAAAAGATGGCTGCGGAATATCGGTTGTCGTGTCGTTCCAAAGAAGCTCCAACCTTCACAAACCGAAAAACGTTCCGTCAATAACGATGATGGCAAGTTCATCACCAACGTCACTTCGGCCCCATCGATCGACGTAGAGTCGGTTAACTATTTCTTTGATGGCCCCATCCAGCTGCACCTGATAGCCGTTCTCTGGCTTATGCGGGAAGGTCGGCACCTTGATTCAAGACTTCTTTCCGAATGCTGCGGATCTCGACTGTCGCCGAAGCTCCACGAGGAAAATGACGACTCGCTTCAATTATTTACGAAGTACCACGAGCAATACTCGCGCTGGCGTGACACGGGCATACACAAGGCAAAGCATTTACTTGCAGAAGAAAAACGCAGCGTCGCGATACTCGGTCTTGATCTGAGGGAGTACTTTTATCGGATTGATCTTGACTTCGAAGATGTACGAGAAGCGCTTCGGTCAACAGACGATTCAGGAAACGACAATGGTTCCCTGCTCAATTGCATCGAAGCAATAAGTAAGGCATATCGCGCTTTCATCACGCCTCTCTTGGCACAAACTCATCCCGACCTTGCCAAGTTCGATGGTGGGCTACCAATCGGCCTGTGCTCTTCTCTGGTGCTCGCGAACTGGTATCTGCGGGATTTCGATGAGACGGTACTGAAGTCTGTGAGGCCTGCCTACTACGGGCGCTACGTCGATGACATCCTGTTGGTGGTGTCGGTCAGCCAGGATCCGAGCCTAGGCGAAGTAAATCCGGTTACGGCGTTCATGGACGAGCTTTTAGTCCGTCCGCGACTGCTCGCCCCGCCGGTTGACGGCACCTATCACCTCAGAAATCGCCCCACGTTGCAACTGCAGCAGTCGAAGTGCATCCTGCAATACTTCGATGCACGTCATTCGATTGCTGGGTTGGAGAAATTCAAGAAAAAGCTGGAGCAAAACGGTAGTGACTTCCTACTCCTACCAGTCGACGAGGCCGATAACTCAATGGAGGATGTGGCCTACGAGCTTCTTTACGAGGGCTCAGTCAACAAGTTCAGAAGCGTCAAGGGAGTTGCCGAAAATCGCTACGAACTTGCGAAGCACCTGGCGCGCCAAACAATTCTTCACTTGGTGACTGATGATCCCCCGGATCGCAAGGTGAGTCAGGGCTTGCAAAATTTCTTTAAAGGGCGTTGTGCAATTGAGTACTTCGACTTATGGGAGCGTGTTTTCACGCTGTTAGGTATCGCAGGAGACAAGGTCATAGCGAAGGCGTTCTGCAAGCAGTTGAAGAACGAGATTCGCAGGGTAAGGCACCGAGAAGATCGAATAACGCAGGAGCTTGTTGCGAGCCTAGATCACCATCTGAAGCTGGCTCTGGCACTTTCAGACTCTGTTTGCAAGGAAGACATTGGGCTGTGTGAACTTCTCGAAGATGTGCCCTCAGAGGAGTTTCGACGTGCAAATCTGCTTCGTCACCACTTCGTCAGGGCGCCACTGCTGAACTTCACCACATACACAGGGCCTTTGAGTGAGCGAACGCTGAATACTCCAGCGAAACACGATCCGCACAAACTGGAGCGGACACCGAGATTTCTGAACTTTGACGAGTGCATGCTGCTAGCCTACAGCGGCAATGTTCGGTTAGGCAAAGCGACACCTTTTGAATTTGCCAGCACCATCTTCACGGCTGCCAATCGACATGCGCCTACTGGAGTCACATGGTTTGAAGGTGCAGTTACAGCCGAGTTAGGCAAACAGGGGGAAAAAGACTGATGTATGTCCACCAGTTTGACGAGGTGACGGTTGGCGTTGGAGATACCGACCTGCACGACACAATTCAGATTGCATTGGCAAACGTGCCGGTCGACGAGCAAAACGTCGAAGCGAGTTACTTGGGTTCGCCCAAGCTCGGCCGAGCACGTCTGAAGCCGTTCACTACATTGTTGAACGAAGTCTCCCAGTACCGCAGTGTGGCCAATCGGCGGGTTGATCTAATTGTCTTCCCAGAGGTGAGCGTACCGCACGCATGGGAAAGCATGTTGGCTGCTTGGGTACGAAGGCATCGGATTGGCGTAGTTTGTGGCCTTGAGCACCGTATCGACCACAAGGGCCAAGCGCTCAACGAGGTGCTTGCACTGCTGCCGTATCAAGCTGGCAGTGGACACTGGGCATGCGTTCCAGTCCGGCGCCTAAAGCGCTTCTATTCACCAGCGGAAGAATTCATCCTTAAAAACGAACACTTGGTCGTGCCGAAGCCGAAAAGCAGTCGATACCACCTGTTCAGATGGCGTGGCGCAAGCTTTGCCATCTACAACTGCTTCGAGCTTGCATCCATTGAGGATCGATCGATCTTCAAGGGGCATGTTGATTTCATCGTAGCCACAGAGTTCAATCGCGATACGAGCTACTTCTCCAACATTGTCGAAGCGGCAGCCCGCGACCTACACTGTTACATCATCCAAGTCAATGACTCCGGTTTTGGCGACTCGCGGATCGTCTCCCCGTCGAAGTCTGACTTCATGAATCCCGTGCGCATCAAGGGTGGAGACAATCTCACGTTCGTCACCATGCCCTTGAACCTCTCGGCATTGCGATCACACCAGCGCAAGGGCTACGGTCTGCAAAAGGAGGCGAAGGATTTCAAGCCAACACCGCCTGATTTTCCAATGTCGGCCTTGAAAAAGCGTATCGCACTTGGGAAGTAGCGTTCGTGAACGGCCGCAACTGTTGCGATAGGAGCATCTGCCGCTGGAGTTCGAAGGAACATACCCTGCTCCATTCGAGCTATTTGTCCTCCTAATCATGTTGGTCGTCGTCCGTATCCTCATCCTCGTCGTAGCCCAGCCCTCTGAAAATTTCCCAGCTTGGTAGGAACGGGCTCAGCGTTTTGTACGCGAATTTTGGAAGGTCATCGCTGTAGTAAATCTCGTCGACCTTCTTGTCATAGATGTATTCGATATATTCAAGATAAATATCCCGAAGCAGGCCGGTCCGATGCAGATTGAGGTTATGCGTGGTGACCGCATCAACGATGCTTGTTTTGAATCCGTACCAATTTGGTAGCGAAATTTCCGGTCGAATCGTGCCAGTCTTGCTCAAGAAGCAAAATTCGAACTGCTCGCGCGAAACCCGGATAAGTTTGTCGTGGAAATTGCTCTCCAAGGTGTCGACCCAATAGTCTTTTCCATCGTCTGTGAGTTGATCGTAAATTGCCTGAACCTGCGCAAGCCGCCCTTCATCCGAACGGCCATAGACAACACCCTCATGGACTGATGTGCGGTACGAGCAGAAGGGATTCATCGCCGCGATGACGATGGTATTTGGATTGGGAATGAGCGTCGCAAGCTCTCCCCATTTCTGGTTTGCATATATGAGAGCATGGAAGCCTTCGGCCTCCAGCTTTTGAGCAATCGAGTTACTGATGACATTAAGAGCATTTAGGGTATAGCTTGGCGGGGAGCTTCCGTTGCCTTTATCAGGATCGATCCAGCCTTTGATCATCGGGAACGAAAGGGCAACGCAAATCATCGAGTTGTCGTTCAAGATGTTCTGCTCGAAGGTCTCGTAATACTCTTCGCTAGGGTAGTACACCTCCAGCGTGTATTTTCCAGCGTCTTCGTGTGGGATCAGCGCGATGATGTTTTTTTCGTTGGAGACAAGCTCCTGAACAAACGCATCCTTTACGGTTCGGCCTTTCATCGGCGCTACAAGAACTGACGTCACTGCCTGCTCTTTGAGACCAGGGAAGAGGGAGCAAAAGTAGTTGGAATACGCCAACAACTCTGTGAAGGCCTGGCGCTCTGTCTGATTTGATTTCTTCAGTTCGATGATGGTCAAGCCCGTGGATACCGAATTTCCAAGTAAGTCAACCCGAGTCGGATGTGACCCACCGCGGTCAAGCTGTAGTTCCTTCGATGTCAGAACGAGGGTCTGCAAATTGTCGAGAATCTCATTGATCTTGCGTTCTGTGCGCTGCCGCAGCAGAAACCGAATGGGTGGAAAAGAGTTTCCGGTCCATTTCACCGGCTCACGCCGACCGATGATGAGGGTAGACAAATCGTCCTTGTGATGACGAAACAAATAGTCCCTGAAATCATTTTCACTGATGGTCAACATATGTGGCGCGTGATGGTTAAATTCGTGACCATATCGCAATTAAGCCAACCACGTAAGGTTACCGCCGACCGCGCTTCGCATGGCCGCTTTGAAGTAAATCAGTGACCCTCGCATTATTTATTAGAAATGCCAAAATAGTTTGAGAGCGTCTTTTCGCAAAATGACGGTCAACAAATCTTCTATATGCAGGCGTGCTGCACACAGGCCATCTGCCAACGATTACCTGCTTCAGGCTGAGAGCGGACGATCACTGCAGCCATGTGGATGCCCTTGCATTTCAAACAATTCACAAGACCAACCGATACAAACCTTGACGGCGCTGACGCATAACCAGTTTTTCATATGCATGCAATGGCCCCTCATACCGATAATCACCACGGTTGGTAGCTTTCAACTTGAAAACGTCTATCGGCCGCTCACTGCCAAGTCCAGCTTCTCTCATGAGGAACTCAGCAGACTGGGGCTGATTGCGGTGCCTCCAAAGTGCCGAAAAAAGATGCGCCTGGGCTTCGGTCAAACGAATAGGGCCGTGCAGCCAGTCCTCCAGATGCACCCAGGCGAAATCTTCACTGAACGGTCCATGGACAGCCACGCTTGGGATGCTTTCATGCAAGACGTCCGCGTTTTCACCTTGATCCGGATCGAGCAGCCGCAATGACAAGCCGTGGAGGGCAAACCGGTCTTCCAGTTGCCACCACGTGGCTGTTCCAGCCAGCGGCTCCAGTGGTGCCCGCACCAAAGGCCGGGGCGTGATCACCCAGCTTTGGCTTCGAGGTTCGGGCCCATGAAAAATCCGCAGACCATGGCGCTCCACCAGGTCGATGCGGCGAGCCAGCACCACCGGCCGCTTCTTGTACCGCCCAATGTCCCACACCCCATCGACGATCTGAGTCGTCGTGGCGTGTGCTGAGATGTCGAGTGCGCCTCGCAACTTGCGGATCAACCACTCGTCGTCCAACCTCCAACTGCGCTGACTGGCCGGATCCAGCGCAAACGGGCCGCAGTCCGGACACTGAACCATGAGCCCCTCATCACTCCTGAAGATCGGGCCACTGTACATACCGCAGAAAGCACAGACTGCATCGCGGCTGTTGACCACACCAGGCACAACCGCCTTCGCTTGCTGGAGAACATGCAGCGCAGCCCTTTCTTCATCATGCAGACTGCTCTCGAAAGATGCACCGCCCCGAACGAACATCAAAGCGGCCAAGCTGATGGCTTGCTGATTGGGTGTCAACTCCATTCACACCTCACTCGAACAAGCTGGTAGCCACGGCCTGGGGCTGTTCCTGCTCCCGGTCGGGTTTGAGCACCTGCTGCGCCTTCAGGATGCCCAGCTGAACCAAATAGCCCTCGAGTTGGGCGCGCAGCTTCTCATCGAACTTGTGCAGGTTCAGTCGCCCCTTGCTGGTGATTTCCACGCTGACCACCTGACAGCGGCTCTTGCCCTGCATCGGTGCAAGGTAGAAATTCAGCACGGCAGCCTGGATGGTCCAGCCGCGTGCGAGCGGGTTTTCTGCGCCAAAGTAGTCCTGCAGCAGGTCCGTCACGCAGCGCTGATCACTGGCGGCACTGGCCGTGCATTCCATTTTGAGTTGCCCGCAACCGCTGACCACGGTCACGCTCTTGACCTGCAAGCCAACAAATCCGTCGTCAATCGCTTGCGGGATGTTCAGCCCCAAGCGCAGCGTGGACAGGTTCAGGCGTGGCGTCTGGATCCGCTGCGCATCCGCATCCACACCCAGCAGGTGCCTGGCAAAGGCTTCACACAGCATGGCGTGGTACTTGGCCCCGCCACGGATGATGGTGCGAGCCACACCGGTGGCCTGTGCGTACTCGAGCACCATGTGGATGTTTGGGCTGCCCACCCGCCGCTGCAGCTGGCTGCCCTCAAACTCCAACTTGGCCGTGGCCAGGTCCTTGGCATGGATGGAGATCAGCTGCGTGCCGCGCGCACGGTCCAGCACATTGACCACGCATACCTCGCCGCACCCCAGCTCCCGCTGGTAGAAGCCTTTGATGGCGTCACCGAATGCGGCGATCGACACCTCGTCGCGCTTGATGGTTCGCTTGAGGCCCAAGTCATGCTGCTGGGCTTGCTGGCCATGGTGGTCCAGGTATTCGATTTCCGCTGCGGCTTCGAACAATGCCGGGTGGTGGACATACAACCAGAAGGCACGGTGCAGATCGCTCTTGCAGGCAATGAGGCCCACCAGTTCGGCCGGTCGGTCATGGGCAGCCTGAAACATGGCCTGTTTGCCCAGCGGGTGGGCCAGCAGCGTGCAGGCATGCACCCCAGCCACGATGCGGTCACGCTGGGCCGCCACGGGGTGCGCCTGAATCAGTCCGATCAGGCGTCTTGAGGTCTGGACCGTGTCGCTCCATGCCCAGCCCTCGGGCATGGGCAAGGCGTGGCGCTCGATAAAGGTTTTGAGGGTGTCGTCGACAGGCAGGTTCAGCAATATGTCGGCGTAGGTTTGGTTACGGCTCACGAATATCTCCTTGTTGTTTTTCGTTGGGCAATGAGGCGTCTGAACCCCTGGTCCTTCGTCCTGGGGCTTTTGGTGGTTTTTGCCGGATTGCTGGATAAATATACAGCTTTTCAGAAATCTGTCAAAACCGTCGCTCCAGGCCGCATGGTTGCTCGGAGGTCTCAGAAAAAGCCAGGATTCATGCGGGTTTGTGCTCTCAAGCGCGCTGATGGGCCTCTAAAACAACGACTCGAATTTGGGTGTTTTGGCTACGATTTCTGAGGTCAGATTTGATCAATCAAAGCCCCTCGATGAACCACTTTCAAACCCCAGTCCAAGGCAATCCGGCCGAGAAAAGTGGGTACCTCTCCCTCTCGCAAATCGCTCACCTGATCGCACAGGCGGTTGTCGATCAACACCAGGCCCTCACGCAAGCGCACAGCAGTTGGGTATATGCGACTGATCGAGACAAGTTCCTCGACTTCCATGCCTACCAGAGCGTCAATGCAAACCCGTCTACACACATGGAATCACCGCCTTGAAAAACACCGCCCCGCCGATGCGCGACATCCTGCGCGCCGGCCAAATATCCGAACAACTCCACGCGCTCCCGAATATGAAAATGCCCGAGCTCTGGGCCCTGTGGGATCAATTCTTTGTGCACCGGCCTGCCCGGCCCAATCGCACACACATCGAGTCACGCTTGATCTACAAGTTGCAAGAGCAGGCCTATGGCGCCCTGCCCAGCAGTACCCGCGACATGCTGGCTGATTACGGCGCCCGGTTCTCGAAAATCAAGACCGCTGCACCAACCACCCGGACCTTGCTCCCGGGCACCACGCTCTTGCGTGAATTTGATGGCCGCAACTACAAGGTCACGGTGCTCCCCACGGGTGGCTATGAATTTGACGGCCAACGGTACAAGAGCCTGTCGGCCATCGCCAAATTGATCACGGGCACGCAATGGTCCGGACCGGCCTTCTTTGGCTTGAAAGGCAAGAAGGCATGAGCGAGACGCAACAAGTTACTCCCAAGCGCTGCGCGGTGTATTGCCGCGTCTCTTCAGACGAACGGCTGGATCAAACCTTCAACTCCATCGATGCACAGCGTGAAGCTGGCGCGGCATTCATCGCCAGTCAGCGCGCCGAGGGCTGGGAGCAAGTCGAGGACAACTACGAAGACCCGGGTTTCACCGGCGGCAATATGGACCGCCCCGGTCTCAAGCGCCTGCTGCAAGACATCCAGGAAGGCAAGATCGACATCGTGGTGGTCTACAAGATTGACCGGCTTTCGCGGTCACTCGCTGACTTCGCCAAGATGATTCAGCTCTTTGATCGGTACAAGGCCAGCTTCAGCTCCGTCACCCAGCAGATCAATTCAGCCACGTCCATGGGGCGCCTGATGCTCAACGTCCTGCTGTCCTTCGCTCAATTCGAGCGCGAGGTGACTGGCGAGCGCATTCGCGACAAATTCGCCGCCTCCAAGCGCAAAGGCATGTGGATGGGCGGACAAGTGCCGATGGGCTACTGCGTAGACAACCGAAAGTTGGTGGTGGTGCCAGAGGAGGCCGAAGTGGTGCGGCAAATCTTTGACTCTTTTGTCGCCACACGTTCGACCACCCTCATGGTCAAGCAGCTCGTAGAGCAAGGCGTCACGAGCAAGAACGGCAAGCCACTGAGCAAGCAGGCTCTCTACACCATCCTGCACAACCGACTGTATATGGGTGATATTGGACACAAGGGCGACTTTTATCCGGGCCAACACGAGGCCCTGATTGACCAGTCGCAGTGGGACCGTGTGCAAGAAATCATGGCCCAGAACAGCCGAGACCGGGCTCGCGACACCTTCGGTCAGAAATGCAGGCACGGCTTTTTGCTGCGCGGGATGATGTTCACGGCCGATGGGGACCTCTACCTGCCGATGGCCACCCGCAAGACCAGCGGCAAGCTGTACCGCTACTACGTGGTCAACAAGAACCAAAAAATGGGGGCTGGCACCGTGGAATTTGCCAATCTGCCTGCGGCGGGCATAGAGAAATCCGTGATGGAAAAGATGCTCGAGGTGTTGCGATCCGGTCAGATGGTCCACAAATGCTGGGAACAGGTGTGCCGCCTCAACCCCAAGCTGACCGAACCTGAAGCCATGGTGCTGTTCTTCAAAAACACGGCTGGCATATGGGACCAGTTGGCCACGCAAGCCAAACAGGACATCGTGCGCACGCTGATCAAGCGCATCACCGTCGCCCCGGAAGGCCTGCATGTGGATTGGCGATTTGAGGCCTGGGGCGCACTGATTGGCCTTCCGCCCAAGAACCTGGCCGGATATGAACAACTGGAATATGACCTGCGCGAATTGGAGATCGCATGAATAACGCACTGTCGGTGGGCAACAGCTTGGCCAGCACCCCAAATCAAGTGGAGTTCAGCACCTTCATCCCACTGAAATTCGTCAGACGCGGTGGGCGCAGCGTTGTTGAGCCCCCGGAAAACGCCTCCCAGGTGATCAAAGACCACGCCCAGCTACCGGACACCAAACTGGTTGAAGGGCTCACACGGGCCTTTTACTGGCAGCGGCTGATCGACGAGGGCATCGTGCGCAGTGGCGTCGAAATTGCCAGGCAGGAGGGCCTGGATCAGGCCACGGTCAACGAATGCATGCGCCTGACGCTACTGGATCCCAAAATCATCGACAGCATCCTTCAAGGCACCCAGCCCAAGGGGCTGAACCTGCACTGGTTCACAAAACACACCATTCCGGCCCTGTGGAGTGAGCAGCTCGCAAAGTTTCAGGCCATCGCTGATAGCCAATGAGTCGGTGAGCTGGTGGGCTTGGGATCCGGACCACGCCTTGCACCTTCAACTTCACGTGCAAAGCGAGTGCACCAGTAAAAACGGCCCCGAAGGGCCGCACATCTGAGCAAGTCAGATCACTTCTTTTTGTTCACGGCAGCTTTGAAGGCTGCACCTGCGCTGAACTTGGGCACGGTGGCAGCTGCAATCTTGAGCTTCTCGCCAGTGCGGGGGCTCTTGCCAGTGCGGGCGGCGCGCTTGGCGGCCTTGAAGGTGCCAAAGCCAATCAGTTGCACATCTTGCTTCTTGGCCACAGTCTTGACGATGGTGTCGATCACGGCATTGAGGGCGCGGGTGGCACCAGCCTTGGACATTTCGGTTTCTTTGACCAATGCTTCGATCAATTCGGCCTTGTTCATTCAGTTTTTCCTCGGTATTGAATTAACACTTTTGACAAATCAAGCTTCAGCAGGCTCGCCCAGCTTGGCGACGACTGCACGCTTGCCCAATTTTCGTACTGCAGCAATGGCTGCCAGCTGGCTGGCCCGAGGCTTTGTTTTGCCCGTTTCCCAGTGATACACGCTCTGGGCGGACACGCCCAACAGCTTGCCCATTTCAGCGGCGCTGATGTTCAGTTTTTTGCGCAGTGCAGCAAAACCCGCCACACGGAAACGATGTGAAGTGCCAGACTCCTCATCGGTTTTCTCTACAGCTTTGACACGACCAGCGCCCTTGCCCTGTTTCTTGATCTGCGCTTCCAGAGCGGCAATGCGGCGCTTGAGGGCAGCAATTTCGCTGCGGTACTGTGCTGATGCCTTCTTCAAGGCTTGGGTTTCGGCCCGGACTTCCTTCTTGGCAAGTCGGCTGATTTCGCTTTTAAGTTGATTGGCGAAGGTGGACATATGCGAGTACTTTGTCGAGATGGAAAGGTCGATTGGGAAAAAGCGCTAGCAACAGCACGCACCGTTCAATTGGCACATTGCCTACACTTTGAGCTCATCACGGAGCCTTTTATACAAAGCAGTTTCTCCGGATGTTCCGGGTGCAAACGTATTACTGTTGAAGTCCGCATCTGTGAGACTTGATTTCCTTAGGTACGATTGGAATTGCTCAGCCCTCACAACAGGGTCAGCTTCATCGCGCGAAGGCTTTTCTTTTAGATAAATGTTTTTGAAGAGGCGAATAAAGGCACGAAAACCATTTGTTCTCGCCAGGATCTGCCCCTTGTCACGCGACTCCCATGCCTGAGGCCAAGTTGCTTTGATTGCCAGAAAATATTGCAAAAGTATTTGCGCAATATCACCATCCTTATTGGCAAGCCAGAGATGTCGCAAAGGAGCTTCGTCATAAGGAGTATCAGCAACATCAATACGCCGACCTTTTGCTAAGTTGTATCGATCTTGCTCAGGTTTCTTACTGATTAATGGCAGTATTCCATTTACCACCGTCGCTTGAGCAAGTGTTTCTCCAGTACGTCCTGGAGTAGCCGCACCTAAACGCTTAATAGTTTTGAAGAAAGGACTCTTCTCATACTTATCCAACGCAACCACTATATCATGCGAACTCTTCTGAGGGCTTCGCGCCTTTGCATAGTCGAGCAAGTCATACACGAGACTCTTATTAACTTTTGTCTGGGCCAGATTGACAGTTGCAAAAATATATGCCTGATCTGCAATATCAGCATCCACAAAAATCGAAACGGGCACTTGGAAATCATCAAGTCTTCCCGACTCTTTTAATCCCTCAACTCGATGCTGTCCATCAAGAATGTTCGCCGTAGCGCTAAGTAAAATTTTCTCTCCGGTCTCTGAATTTATTCCTTCAAAAATTCGAAGTTTGTTGACCCCATCATCTTCAACAAGTTCTGCACATTCTCCTTTTACAGCAAGAACTACTGACGTCGGAAATGTCGCATCAATTGACTTGATGAATTCTGCGATCTCTTTGACTCTTTTGGGACTAAGCATTCTTTGAATACCTACGTACTGGTCCAGATCACTTTCTATCGCTCGCATATCCGTATATGACACAGCAAGCAAGTCACGTGCACTCATTACACCCACGTAGAAGCGCCCAATCGGCTGGTCAACTCCCAGCACAGGAAAAACGACTTCGAGTTTCTTGTCCATCATTGACTCCTCAGCGCTGCCAGTACATCAGACCCACTTTCTTTGCCTGGTTTGGGTCTTTCAAGCTTATCCCCGGCGCTCTCGATGACCTTCTTTTGATATACGAGAGTTGAATACCACACACAAAGGGCAGCAACAAGGCACAAATTAGCCCAAAAGCTTGCAAGGTCTGTATTTTTAAGAGTATCCGTTATCGACATCGCAAAGATGATGCCTGTGCTCATTACAACGAATGCTTGGATTAAAAGCAGCAAAATCCAGAAAACAGTGTGGCGCCACAAACGAAAATGTTTGAACATGATCCACATGGCAGGAGCGATAAGGCCAAGAATAAAAACAATAATTTCTGTTGATTTTATGTTCTTATGAACTACTGCAGCAAAGGTAGCCCAGAATGCGTTATCTGTTTCCGACGACTGTCCGAGCAGATAAACGAAGACAGCAATAAGAATTGCGAAGTTTGAAACAAGCAGTGTGAATGCAACTTCAATTATGGATGCAGTCCATGGATTGGACCATAGCTTTGTCCAAAGCTTTGCTAAAAAGCCGGTTTTCTTTTCAACGGATATGTGATCGTTTGTTAGTACCATCGTGCCACCAATTCTTGATACCTTCCCCGCATTGATGCGTCTCCAGCAATTACGCCGGCCCGATCAACAATGACTTGCTCAAAATCCTTGTATAAAGACATAACCGACTTGTGTGCAGCGTTCGTAACGAGGACCTTAACTCCGCGGCTTGCAGCACGAGCAACCGCATCCCTTAGTCGTATCTGATCATCCCAGCTAAAGAGATTTTGGTTGTATTTGACAAAACCATTGTTATTGTGAGCAACCGTATAAGGTGGGTCTATGAAAGCGAAATCCCCCTGCTTTGCCGAATCAATGGTTTGCTCGAAGTCTTGGCAAATGATTGTTGCTTTCTTTAGCAAAATTGCCAGATGGTCAAAGTTATCTGTTGCAAGTACAACTCGGTCTTTTGTTCCCTTTGGGACATTGAATTCGCCTTGCAAATTCACTCTGTACAGACCATTCCAGCAAGTCCGATTGAGGTAAAGAGTTCGAGCCGCTTTGTTCAACGCTGTGCGAGGCCGAGTCCGCCGCACTTCATAGTAAAAATCAGTGCAATGACGCCGTTGGTACTCTGCTAACTTAATTTCCAAAGCCTCTGGGGTATCCCGAATCACTTCGTATAGATTGATCAATTCGCCATTGATATCTGAAATGATGGCTTGATCAGGCTGCAAACTGAAGAAAAGGGCCCCTGACCCCATGAAAGGCTCAATGTAAGTGCCAAAGTTGTCAGGGAGTAGCTTCAAATGTTTCGCGGCAAACCACCGCTTGCCTCCAGCCCACTTTAAGGGCGGGACAACAGCGATGTCATTTTTACCCGGGTCTTTCGGTAGCTGCAGACCAGCCATAAGAAAATTGAATCCCCTCTGATTATTCCTTTTGGGTAAGGCTACATGCCATCCCTTCGCTAATGATAACAATACAAGATTAGTAAATCAGCGAGTCTGATGACCTCCCCCATGTTACTGCAGCATCCTACTTTTGGGGAGGGCGTTCTGCTATCAAGCATTGGGAGACCATCTCGCTAATGGGCAACTTGATGACCGGTTCTCCTGCCTTCACCCCGAACGTGTGACGCACATCACCTTCACTGACGAGACTGTCTCAGCCAGCAGCATTCAGCCTAGACCGGGTTCCGCCGTCCCTCGAATCAGCACTCGATGTTCGGCCTTAGTCAATCAAAGCAAGCAAGATTCACATCAAATTCCTCAGCCCGAACCCGCATGAATCATAGGCCGTCCCCTTGGACACGACCAAGAGAGAACAGAGAAAGAGATAGATTTGGGCACAAAAAAATGGACCATCCCCGATTTCTTGACCGTCCACGGCCAAGAGACCTTTTCAGGAATGGCACCATTACAGGGCCGCAACGAGATAAATGAACGGTTTAGAGAACAGTTCATGGGTGAGATTTGGTAGGGCGTGACAGACTTGAACTGTCGACCAAAGGATTCTGGTTTGTGTGACTTTCGCCACTCCCTGGACTATGCCTTCACCATAGCTTTCGCTTTAGGTGGGCGCCGTCTAGTCTCTACACCTTCAACGATGCTTTCACATCGAAGCTTGGCTCGGCATTGCCTTATGTGTTGCCACACTTAGGTTTCACCGAATTTGACGCCATTCACACGAGGAGTTTCCTGCCTCGGTGCACAATTTCTATGAGTCCTCTGCTCTAACCAACTGAGCTAACGCCCCTCAAAAAACGATTGTACGTGGACGGGTTTTTGAACGAAAAACAGCCCAAAAAGCTGGCTCAAATCAGTCAAAAAGTGTGTAGGCGGTGTGTAGTGTTTTTTGCACCGCCAAATCGCACGTAACCTATTGATTTATATAGGTATTTTTCGATTATGAGAACTTTTTTAATAGATTATGAGTCCCCTGCTCTAACCAACTGAGCTAACGGCCCACACACCCAAGCGGTGAAGCATGGATTGTAGTGGCCTGGCTTGCCCGCTCATTTGTTCTGGCTGAGGGCATTGCCAACCAGACGT
>JACCDV011155509.1_pt1 | contig 22898 bp, 25 predicted proteins | sample 7446131 | NCBI WGS metagenome assembly JACCDV01 (sample SAMN15323448, study PRJNA562643) | freshwater metagenome | isolation source: river surface water | place: USA:Blue River Watershed | collected 2017-08-17
AGTTTGTCTCGGCCTAGGTAGTGGTATACAGGGAGTCTTGAGGTTCGAAGTACCTCTATCAAGGATAGAGTCTTCATCCTCGCTTCGCGCCCAAGGTGAATGAGGTAGAACTTGGACCTAGGAGCTTCTTTGTAAGTTTTTACCTCTTTGGCTTTCTTTTCTCCATATATAGTTGCACCGATGAGAGAGAGCTCGCGCTTGAAGCCGAAGCGCTTAGAAAGGCGGGAGTATCGGTACCCACCAGCTAGGAGCTTGCTCTCCTCGCCTCTTATTGTGAAGAGGGCTTCGGAGCAGAAGTTCTTGTGCCCCACGAGCTCTGGAGCGAAGCGGTACTCTATGCCAAGGGCGTCTAGGTAGTCTAGGATTTCCTTTAGATTGCTTCTGCTTTGAGAGGTTAGACTGGCGATGGAAGCTGGCGCGTCTTTCTTCAACAGCTCTGCTTCTTCATGGTTTAGTTTGTGTAGGGAGAAGACGTCTTCTTTGAGAACCTTCTTCGTCTCAGCTCCTATAGGGTGGCAACTCTTGGACAAGAAGTTCTTGAGCTCTCGCTCATAGGAGGCGATGGAGTCCTTGTCGCCAATGGAGTTTATCTCTACCACAAGATCTTTATAGCCTTCTTCAGAAAGGATGGAGAGGGAGGTTCGGATGAGCTTGGCTTCAGCTACTCCTATAGGGTACCCCACAAGTTCGAGAGAGTAGTCTCTACCCCTCTTCCATGAGAGAGCGAGAGGGTGGGGTAGAGAGCCCATCTTCCTGTCTATGTAGTGTCGGATGAAGGCTGCCTTCTCCGGAGCGTTGCAGATGAGTCGGCCAGAACTCTTCTCAACATTTTCCTCGCAATCCTTTGTCATCTTGATATCAATCTCACCAACCGAAGGCGTCTCTATCGGGGTGAAGCCGAAATGTGCTGCAATCCAAAGCGGTTTATCAAACTCAATTTTCTTCTTCATTCTTTTCTACAAACTTTTCTAATGCTCCGGGCCAGAGAGTAAGTGGCCAAGCTCTAAGTATCGGTCGGCCGATTATATTGTCCTCCGGCACTCCGCCCCAGTAGCGTGAGTCAGAGCTCCCAGCTCGGTTGTCGCCCATTACGAAGTACTCCTTCTCTCCCATCTTGTATGTAGCGTTGTCATCCTTGCTGTAGATGATGTAAGACTCATCTAAGGCGAAGCCTTCGGGGTTCTCGGTGTTTGTAATAGTCACCTTGCCCTTGTTGATTGTAATCTGCTCATTAGGTAGCCCTATTACTCTCTTGATGTAGTACTTCTTGGGGTTGTTGGGGTACCTGAAGATGAGTACCGAGCCACGCTCTGGTGTGTTGAAGTGGTATGTGAGCTCGTCTACGACGAGGTACTCCCCATTTTTGAAGGTTGGATCCATTGAAGCGCCGTCCACGATGAAGGGTTGAGCGATGAAGAGGCGGAAGGGGATGACGAAGATGACGGCGATGAGTATGAGCTTACCTAATTCCTTCCAAAAACTTTGTTTCGTATCTGGAGTAATTAGGTTTGGTTCCATAATTTTCGGACATTGTATTACAATACTTAGATGTACACAATAATTGGTCTAGGAAATCCGGGTGAGGAGTACGAAAAGACTCGCCACAACACTGGCAAAATGGCTGTAGAAGAGCTAGAGAAGGCCGGAGTTGGTGCAAAGTTGATACACCAAGACACCTTTATGAACAAATCGGGTAGTGCAGTGGCTAAGGTAATCAAGAGTAAGGCCTCAGCGAAGAAGCTTATCGTAATATATGACGATTTAGACCTTCCTCTTGGGGCCATAAGAATCTCTTACAACCGTGGATCTGGCGGACACAAGGGTCTTGAGTCAGTAGCTAGGGCAGTGAAGACCAAGGAGTTTATACGGATTCGTATAGGTATAGGCAAGAAGGGAGATATAGAGAAGTACATCTTGGGCAAATTTACTCCAAAGGAGTTAGAGGTGTTGAAGAAGACGTTTAAAAGTGTGGTGACAGCTGTTGAGACCATCATCGAAGATGGTTACGAGCGTGCAATGACAGAGTTTAATAAATAAAAACTGCAACCAACCAGTCATGGTTAGTTGCAGCCGAACTGCTCTTGAATCACAGTCGCCTTGTAGAACTGGGCTCCGCTCTTTGCGAGGTCGGTGAGGAAGGCTTCATCGCCCTTGCCCCTGAGCCTCTCCCAGACCTCGTTGGCTTGACCAAACAAGTGGTCCTCGCCCTCGAGCGTGTACTTGAGAACTCGAGAGTTGCCTCGGTTCTCGCTGTAGTAGGTCTCGAAGAGACCCTTCAACGTCTTGTCCTTCTCGAGTTCGTTGAAGAATTTCTCAAGCTCTACGAAGAAGTCGGTACTGAAGTCGTTTGCGACGAACTCCTTGTGCTTCTTCTTCATAACGATCGACTGCATCCACCTGACTGACCGATGGAGGATCGAGATGTACAACTCTCCTGGCCCACGAGCTCTTTCCAGAGCTCTGATGAGCAGGAAGAACATCATCACGCTCATCGGCATGAGGTTCTCCTCGTTGGGGATGTTTCTGACCTCTATATAGCCACATTTGGAATAAAATATCAAATAAAGAAAAGCCCGAGTCAATTACTGACTCGGGGGGTAAAGCTCAAGCGATGAAGTAGTCCCTCACGAACTCTCGGAAGTCCTTCTCCACAGCTTTGAATATTTTCTTGGACGCAGCCCTGAAGACCTTCTTGCCACCATCTTCTAGGTTGAGGATGATACGTCCTCGACCGATAGGGAGTGCCATCCTAAGGACTTTTTCTTTGATGAGGGAGAGTATCGTCTCATCGAGCATCTTCCAGCGTCCGGTGTTCGGGTGTGGGGTCTGCCAGTTGGCAGATACTTGTCTACTCTCAAGACGGGAGACGAAGCCGCCCCAACAACGGTGCAGGACGTTTACCCTGACTTCGTGAGAGAAGAGAGTCACGTCGTTGCTGAAGCAGACCATGAGAGCCAACAGTGAGTACTCACGAATCTGCTGGTCATCTAGTGGGTGAGCGACCCGCTTCCTTTTCTCGGGTTTCGTTTGTGTTCCCACGAAGAACTCCATTTCTAAAGGTTCGGAAATCTAACAAAACTTTAACACCAAATTATTTCTACAAGCAACAAAAAACCTCCGAATCCGGAGGTTTTTTGTATTCTTAGAATTATTTCTTGCTCTTGTCTACGTAGGTGAGAGCCATCTTCTGCTCTTTGGGGTCAAAGAGAGTAATCTTGAAGGAGTAAGACTTACCCATCTCAAGAGTGCTTCTCAAGTTCTCCTCGCTACCAAACTCAGAGACGTGTACAAGTCCTGCCACACCTTCCTCAATAGAGGCCAAAGCACCATGCTTGTTGTACTTGATAATGACACCTTCTACCACATCGTCCTTCTTGTAGTTCTTAGAGGCATCCTTCCAAGGGTTCTCCTTCAAGGCCTTGATGGAGAGAGAGATCTTCTCATCCTTGATCTCAATAATCTTAACCTTCACCTTCTCGCCAATCTTAAACATAGCCTTTGGGTTCTCTACCAAGCCCCAGTCAATCTCCGAGATGTGCACGAGTCCTTCTAGTCCCTCCTCAAGTTTGATGAAGACGCCGAAGTCTACAAGTCCTGTAACCTCGCCTGTTAGCTCGTCACCCAAGGCATACTTGGCTAGGATACTCTCCTTGCTCTTGGTCTCTGGTGACTTCTCGCTAAAGATTAACTTACCCTCCTTAGGTTGTGCACCGATGATGGTGACAGAGAGCTTCTCACCCACGAGCTTCCTTAGCTCGTCTAGGATCTTGTCCTTGTCGCCGTCATTTACTCTTGGATAATGCTCAGGCTTGAGTTGAGAAGCAGGGAGGAAGCCTTGGATGCTCTGCCAGCTGAGTATTAGTCCACCCTTATTGGCATCAGTTACAGCAATGTCGAAGACCCTCTTCTCTCTTATAGCCTCTTCAGCCTCGCTCCAGATGAGTGCTTGGCGGGCCTCCTTAAGTGAGATCTCTATGTAGCCTTCCTTGCCACCAATACCCACAACCTTACCAGCGACAGTGTCGCCTATGTTTATCTTCTTTATAATGTCGCGAGCGTTCATGAACTCACGACCGAAGATGATACCGGTACCAAAAGGAGGGAGGTCTATGTAGACAGCTCCCTTATCGATACTTATCACCGCACCCTCTACTACGTCATCTATATTTGGAGGAAGAGGGGATCCTTCCGAAAGTTTGCCCATAAGTGAGTTGTCGGGGACGACAACGTCACTATCTTTAGTTTTTGATTTAAACAATTTAATTGGTCTCGTCCGGTTCTTCTAGATTTAGAATGTGTGCCGATCTAGAAGGGGTTACGAATCGAGAGGGCAAAACTTTAACACAAAAAAAGAAACCACGCAATTTGTGGTTTCTGGGGTGGTCCCGTGGGCGCCGACATCTGTGGCCGGCGCCCACGAAACCTTCTCTCATTGTCTTTGCTTCGGTGAGCAGATACTTGCTCGGCTCTATGTCCGAACGTTCATGCTCCTAGTGGCGTTGGTTGCCAACCTTTGCATCAACTGAGCCGCATATTCTGTCCCTCCGGACTGTCGGCGATTCGAGAGTGGGCGAGTAGTCCGCGACATACGCGCCCTGGGATCGGGTGGGCCACTCGTCAGCGGCCCCGTGAGCCCCGCCAGACGCATCTGACGGGGCCAATCAGTTCTACCTATATCTTAGCACACGCTAGTCAGGCTGTCAAGCCCCGACAAGGCAACGCCTTGTCGGGGGGGGGTTAGGGGAGTTGGTGCAACACCCCGCGGGCTTCGATCTTCATCGTGGTCTTGGCGTAGTTCGGGAGCTTGCCGGTCAGGGTGTACCTGACTTCGGAGTAGATGATGATGGCCAAGATGAGAGCGATGCCCTTCGAGATCTTGTGTGCGTTGGTCTTGGACAAGGCAGAATCCTCAAGTGTTCGGGTGTCTACAATTAAAGTAACGTAAAATACAATAAAAGTCAAGTTTTGGGTAACAAATTTGCTGGCAATCGAAGCTCAAAAATGTTAAAATAGACTCATGATTATCACTTATCAGGGTGGCAACTCTTTCAAAGTCTCTCAAGGAGAGCTCGCACTCGTCGTAAACCCAAAGTCCAAGACTTCGGCCGACATCACCCTTTTTAGCGTCGGCAAGGAGGACACTTCGGAGAAGTCGGGCTTCGTTATCACAGGTCCAGGTGAGTATGAGGTTAAGGACATCTCTGTTAAGGGTCTACAGTCCGAAGGAAGCCAGGGCAAGATAAACACTATATATGTAGTTGGCTTTGAGGGAGTTAACCTTTGCTTCTTGGGGGACCTTGATACCGACGAACTCAAGAGTGACACTCTTGAGAACTTGGAGGACATAGATATCCTCTTCGCTCCTGTCTCAAGACAAAAGCTGGCCGTCTCTCTTGAGCCGTCGCTCATTATCCCTGCGAACTATACACCAGAGACCCTCAAGAAGTTCTTTAAGGAGTCTGGAGAGGATGATGTGAAGAGCGAGGACAAGCTCGTGATAAAGAAGAAGGACCTAGAGGGCAAGGAGGGAGAGATAGTGGTATTGAAAGAGGAGTAAAAAGGGAGAATAATAAACATATGAAGAAATATCTAAGCACACTCCACGAGAGACCTCATCATCACAAGAAGCGCTTTGCCTTCTTGGCTTCGGGTATCGTTACTCTATCTATCTTTGCTGTTTGGTCTCTTGTGCGCTTTAGTGATAAGCCTATAGTGGTTAAGCAAAATACTGGCCCAGTGGATTTAGCCGCAGCTATCGAGAGCACAAACGGTCTTACAGAAGTGGTGAAGGACATCAAATCAGCCTGGCAGACACTTACAGATGACAAATAATCCGGAACACGACAAGATTGTCTCTCGCTCTATTGTGAGTGAGATGAAGGACTCCTTCATCGACTATGCGATGTCGGTCATTACCGACCGCGCTCTTCCTGATGTTCGTGACGGACTCAAACCCGTGCATCGTCGCATCCTCTATGCGATGAACCAGATTGGTCTCTCGGCTTCTGCCAAGACTCGTAAGAGTGCGACCGTAGTCGGAGAGGTGCTAGGTAGTTACCACCCGCACGGTGACTCCTCTGTATACGACGCGATGGTCAAGCTCGCGCAGGACTTCTCTACTCGCTACCCACTTGTTATAGGTCAGGGTAACTTCGGCTCTATAGACGGAGACGGAGCCGCTGCCTACAGGTACACCGAGGCCAAGATGAGTCGTCTTGCTGGCGAGCTCTTGCAAGATATTGAGAAGGGGACGGTAGACTTCCGCCCCAACTACGATGGCACCAAGAAGGAGCCTGTAGTCTTGCCGAGCGCCGCGCCGAACCTACTTCTGAACGGTACTCTTGGTATTGCTGTTGGTATGGCCACCAACATCCCTCCTCATAACTTAAACGAGGTTGTAGATGCGACAGTGATGCTTATCAACGACCCCGAGGCCACGACAGAGGATCTCTTAGAGTTTGTGAAGGGGCCTGACTTCCCCACTGGTGGAGTTATTTATAACCAGAAGGACATCGCTCACGCATACGCTACCGGCCGTGGAGGCATCCTCATGCGAGGAGTATGCGAGATAGTAGAAGAAGGGAAGAACGGCAATCAAATCATAGTCACCGAGATACCTTACAGGGTCAACAAGGCCGACCTCATAGAGAAGATAGCCGACCTCGTGCGCGAGAAGAAGATAGAGGGTATCAAGGGTCTTAGGGATGAGTCGACCAAAGATATTCGAATTGCTATAGACCTAAAGCAGGGTAGCCAACCGCAGAAGGTCTTGAACGCTCTCTACAAGCACACCCAACTTGAGGAGACCTTCCACGTCAACCTCGTGGCTCTAGTAGACGGTGTACCACAGACAATGTCGCTTAAGAGCATGCTCGAGAGCTTCGTAAAGCACAGAGAGGAGGTGGTGAAGAGGAGGAGTGCCTTCGACCTAGCACAAGCTGAGGCCCGTGAGCACATCCTCCTAGGTCTCAAGAAGGCGCTAGACCACATAGACGAGATAGTGAAGCTCATACGTGCCTCAAAGACTGTGGACGACGCAAGAGCTGGGCTTATGAAGACCTTCAAGTTCTCCGAGCTTCAGGCCAATGCTATCCTCGAGATGAGACTCCAGAAGCTAGCAGGGCTTGAGAGGAAGAAGGTGGAAGACGAACTCAAGGAGGTGCAGACTCTCATAGATTATCTCAAGGATCTTCTAAGCTCACAAAAGAAGATAAGAAATTTGATAAAGGAAGAGCTTCTAGAGATAGAGAAGAAGTATGGCGATGAGCGTCGCACCAAGGTTATTAAGGGTGGGGCCAAGATTATCTCTGTGGAAGACATGATACCCGACGAGGAGCAGGCGCTTGTCTTAACAGCTGGCGGATATGTGAAGCGCACTGACCCACACGAGTACAAGAGACAGAAGCGTGGAGGAGTTGGAGTAGTAGACCTCGATACTAAGGAGGAGGACTTCGTCACCATCTTCCTCACCGCATCGACTCACTCGGACCTGCTCTTCTTTACTGACAAGGGTAAGGCCTATCAGATCAAGATGTACGACATCCCAGAGGGTAAGCGTGCCACCAAGGGTAAGTCTATTATGAACTTCATCTCGCTTAGTGATGATGAGAAGGTCACCTCTATCCTCGCGATGCCAAAGGAGCTCAAGAACATCGAGGGCTCACTCGTGTTTATCACTAAGGATGGTCAGGGGAAGCGTGTCTCGGCTAAGAGCTTCGCTGATGTGCGTGCGAGTGGCATCATCGCTATTAGACTTGATGCTAGTGATAAGCTCATAGCAGTAACTCACGCAGAGAAGGGTGACACTATTTCGCTTGTAACCAAGGAGGGTATGTCTATCCGCTTTAAGGACTCTGATATCCGTGAGATGGGTAGGACTGCAGGTGGTGTGAGAGCTATTAGCTTAGACAAGAAGGACGAGGTCATAGGTGCTCATGTCATCAAGAGTAAGTGGAAGGATGCATATCTACTCACTGTATCTGCCAATGGTTATGGCAAGAGGACAGAGTTGGATGAGTACAAGGTCCAAGGCCGAGGTGGAAGCGGGATACTTACTTCTAAGGTCACAGATAAGACGGGTAGCGTTATGGCAAGTCAGATAGTGACAGAAGAAGAGTCAGAGCTTGTGGCAATATCTAAGAAGAGTCAGGTTGTGAGAGTGGATCTCTTGGAGATTCCGGTGCTTGGACGCTCGACACAGGGAGTGAGGATAATGAAGCTCCGTGATGGTGACTCCCTTGCTTCGCTTATCTGTCTATAAATTTCTAAAAGTTTTATATAAAAGATGAAGGGCCTCGACTACGCTATGCGTTGTCGAGGCCCTTTTGCCTCACCTAGGTGAGGACTTGTTCATCCTGTGGAGCTCCGGCGCCGAGCTACTTGTGCTCGTGGCCGGCCGACTGGCGACAGAGGAGGTTGTACTCCGGGGCGTTCGTCGGTTCGCCGCAGTTGACGTGATCGTCGGCGGTCGCGCTGCTACTTCGCATGAAGTTCTTGCTGATCGCGAGCTTCGTCGTGTTCTTCGCGTAAAGCATGCCGGGAGACGCCTCGATCTTGTCGGGCGGCCCAGCCGGCACCACGTCGCCCGTGTTGGGCGGCGAGCTGCCGATCGTCGTGCGGTCGATGTCGCTGTTCCTACTCGCGCCGAGGTAGAAGTCGCCGATGGCGAGGTCCTGGTCGGTGCGGGTGATCGCCACGTCGGGGATCGCCGGCGTGCCGATGGTCTGCTGCGGAGCGATGCTACTGATGTCGTTCGCGCTCGTGCTGGGCGGGCTCGTCGCGGTCGCCGGCGGGGCGAGGGCGAGGAGCGCAGTCAGCATGAAGCCGAGGCGGATCTGCAGATGCATGCGGTCTCCTTGGATGGGAAGGTGCATTGGTAGGAGGGTCGAGGATTTCTCAACCATTACCACCCTCGAGCATACCCACAAACAAAATATTTGTCAAGTCAAGATTTAACCCTTTTGATAGGCGAGTTATCCACAGCTCTCCTCCAAGGACGGTCCTTGGAGGAGATACGTTGAAGGCCCTACCGTGTGGTAGGGCCTGTTGCTTGGGGCTCTTAGGAAGAACTAGTCGTCCTTGCGAGCGTAGAGGATGATGTGTGTGGTGCCGATCTCCTTGGCAGCGACGAGAGGCAGGATCTTTGAGGGGATCTCGCCAATCGGGATGATGCCGAGGTGTCTCGGGTCGAGGTCGTCAGCCCTCACCCTGTGGGCAGGCTTCTTGCCTTGCTCACCGGGGATGAGGTAGTAGAGTCGCTTGCACACACAGGTCGTGACCTGCGGGATGGGGGAGAAGCTGGTGCTAGGCGGAAGGACCTTCTTGTCGGTCTTCGCGGATGCCCGGACGTCCGTTGGAGCTCGCATCAATTACATTCCTCTATGAAGATTAAAAAGGTACAACGGGGAACTGCCGGATTTAATACTAACCTATCCCCAGCAAAATGTCAAGTTGGGGATAATTCGTTGTATAATAATCAGATGTTTACTGACCCAAAGAAGAATGTTTTGGAATTTGGCTTCATCCCTGGGCAAAAGGTGGTAGACCTTGGTAGCGGTTCTGGTCACTACTCTTCGGCTCTCTCCCAAGCTTTGGGCTCTTCTGGTAAGGTGGTGGCTATAGACCTAGACAAGGACCTCTTGGTCAAGCTTAAGAACGAGCTTACTGGCACAACTCGCGATAACATTGAGATTCTAAACGGAGATGTGGAGAAGGTCGGAGGGACCAAGCTTCGTGATGCTTATGCAGACGGTGTCGTCTTCTCCAACATCTTGTACCAACTAAGTAGCATCTCTGGGGCACTAGAGGAGGCCAAGAGGATTCTGAAGCCGGGAGGCAAGGCTTGCGTGGTGGAGTGGAGAGATCTCAAGTTTATGACTGGAGAGAAAATTCAAAATACCAAGCATGCAGTGCCCGAGGTTGATGTGAAGAGCTTCTTCGAGAAGGCGGGCTTCATCTTTGAGAGGAGCTTCTTCGCTGGGGAGAGTCATTATGGTTTAATCTTTAAGAAACCTCTACAATAGTAAGTAAATGTCCAAATTTCAGATAATCCTGCTCGTAGTCTTTGGGGCCTTTATTGTTCTTGCAGTTGTCCTCTTCTCACAAAGCCGTGGAGGTGGAGGTGCACAGGTTAACCTCACTGTCTGGGGTACGTTGCCTGGCTACGACTTCAGCAACATGCTAACTGCGGGCGGTCTCACACAGAGTGAGTCCATCTCTTTTGCTTATGAGGAGAAGAAGGCATCCACTATCGGAGTGGAGTTCACCGAAGCCTTGGCCGTAGGTAGAGGCCCTGACCTCATAATACTTTCGGCAGACACCATCTTGAGAGAGAAGGACAAGCTCATACTTATACCGAGCGACAGCGTCAGGCAAGCCGACTTCTCTAACGCCTTCGTGAAGCAGGGAGAGCTCTTCCTCACCTCACTCGGTGCTTATGCACTACCTATGTACGTAGATCCGATGGTCTTGTATTGGAACAGAGACACCTTGTCCAAGGCCTCTCTTGCAGTGCCTCCTATGTACTGGGACCAAATATACTCATATATCACCAAGCTCAACACCAAGGATGGAGCAGGGAACATCACCCAGTCTGCATTAGCCCTTGGAGAGGCGAGGAACATCCCGCACGCTAAGGACATCCTAGCCCTCTTGATGCTCCAAGCTGGTACACCTATCACCAATTACTCTGGCGACAGACTTCGCTCATCACTTCTTGAGGGTACTGGAGGAGCACAGTTGCCAGCGGTAGCTGCGCTTGAGTTTTATACACAATTTGCTAACCCGCAGAAGTCCTATTTCTCTTGGAACCGCTCTCAAGTCTCTGCAGACACGCACTTCACTAGTGGTAAGTCGGCGATGTACTTGGGCTTCGCTAGTGAGTTGCCCACACTCAAGGCCAAGAACCCAACTATGGATATAGGTGTCGCTCCAGTGCCCCAGTCTCGTGTCTCTGGCAAGAGCATTACTGTAGGCAGGCTATACGGTGTGGCTATAGCTAGGAGCGCCAAGGACGGAGCAGGAGCTCTTATGGGGGCACTCACCCTAGTGTCCAAGAGTTCTAACCTCGCACTCTCGCAAGTCTCATCTCTTGTACCGGTCAGGCGCGACATCCTCTCGGAGCCTCCCACAGACCCTGCAGGATTTACCTTCTATGGAGCAGCACTTCAGTCAACGGGTTGGCTTGACCCAGAGCCAGCAGAGACGAAGAAGATCTTCGTCGAGATGATAGAGTCCGTCACCTCCGGTCGCGCTAGGGTAGAGGAGGCGGTGAACACGGCCAGCGGTGCGCTTAACACTCTTATAGAAAAGTAATGAACCTCGCACAAGTTGATCAAGGTTTGTGGCAGGACCTCATCGTCTGTAATGGTCCTGATTGTAACTTCGGCCATCTCATACAGCTTGTGAGGGTGATAATGAACAACCTCATCGTAGTGGCCTTGGTGGCCTCCACCATAGCCTTCGTTTGGGTGGGCTTTACCCTTCTTACCTCTCAGGGTGACCCAGGTGCGATGAAGGAGGCCAAGGAGATAGGCAGGAAGGTGGTCTTGGGGCTAATCTTTGTACTCGCGGGGTGGCTTATCGTTTATACTATTACCAGCGTGCTCTTAAGTAGGGATCCTGGCTTTACCTTATTAGAAAGTATTCAAAGATGAAAAAATTTTATACACACCTCTTCGCCTTCACTACAGTTTTTGCTTTAGGGGTGTCCTTGGTTGGGGCAACAAGTCATCAAGGAGGAGGTAATACTGTTGGTGGATCTTCTGGGGGTAATACTGTTGGCGGTTCGGGTCCATCTACCAACATAAGCACCTCCATACCGAACCCATTCAACTGCGGTGGAGCAGGTGGCGGGTGCAACCTCATCACCTTCATTAATGTCATAGTAGACAGAGTAGTCTTGCCTATAGGAGGTATAGTGGCAGTACTTGCCTTCATCTGGTCTGGCTTTATGTTTGTTACTGCCCAAGGTGATGAGAAGAAGATAGGAGAAGCGCGCACAGCCCTTCTCTACACAGCCGTGGGCACAGCGATACTTCTTGGAGCTCGAGTACTTACTGAGGTACTTGAGAACACTATTAACTCTGTAAGAGCATCGTAATGCCAGACAACTTATCAGATCTAGTGGTTATCTTCCTGAGGATAATTAATCTTCTAGTCACACTTATCTTTGCGCTGTCTATCCTAGTCTTCTTTTGGGGGTTGGTTAAGTTTATTCTAAACGCTGGTGACTCCAAGTCTCACGAAGAAGGTAAGGAGCTTATCATCTGGGGGCTCATATCACTTTTCGTGATGGTGTCCATTTGGGGGATACTTAGATTCGTATATAATGATTTAGGGTTGAGCTCTACTGGTTTCGGCTTACCCCTCCTACCAACTTGATAAAAATATGAAAAAATACATTCCATTATTTGCATTAACACTCGTTGCTCCACTTCTTGCTTCAGCACAGCTTACTCGTACAGAAGACCTCATTCTTGCTGTTATGAACATCGTCGAGTTTCTAATTATTCTTGTGGTTGCTGTTGCCTTACTTGCCTTTATGTGGGGTTTGGCCAAGTTCATCTTCAAGGTTGGAGGAGATGAGGGTGCTATTGAGGAGGGTAAGAATTTAATGAAGTGGGGCCTCATAGCTCTCTTCGTGATGCTTTCTGTCTGGGGGATTATAAGGTTCTTTCAAGGTGAGTTGGGCATAACCAACAATTCTCCAATAGACATCACCAATATCCTTACAGATTAGGATTCTTTGAGGATAGCTGGCTTGTTATTGCTTGGTACTCTTGTATCATTAGGGTATACCAAAAGGTATATTACAAATAATATTCAAGCTTAAAGCTTTCATGAAAAAGTTACTTTACACTGCTCTAGCTCTAGCCCCAAGTCTTGCCTTTGCTCAGACTTTGGGTAACGTCAACACTCTTCTAAACTCAATTAGAGGACTTGTTAACGGAGCTCTACCTGTGGTTGTTGGTCTTGCACTTCTTGGGTTCTTCTGGGGTTTGATGAAGTTTATCTTCGCTGCAGGAGATGAGGAGAAGAAGGAGGAGGGTAAGAGAGTTATGATCTACGGTGTCATCGCGCTCTTCGTGATGGTGGCTGTATGGGGTCTCGTAGGCTTTATCGCGAGCGCACTCAACGTACAGACTGGCGGTAGCATCAACCTTCCTACTGTTCCTGGAGTTTAGTTCTTGATAGATGGATACCTTCCTAAGGTCTGTTAGTGCTAATATTCTAAATCCGCTTATTGTTCTTGTCTTTGCGATAGCTTTCCTTGTCTTCTTTTACGGAATCTTTCAGTTTGTCTCTAAGGCAGGAGAGAGCAGTGAGCGTGAGTCTGGCAAAAAAAAGATTATCTACGGCCTTATAGGGATGTTCATTATGTTTAGTGCTTACGGGCTTATCAGATTGGTCTTGGGGACATTTGGTGTTAGTCCTCCGCAGTACATAAATAGGTAGTATAGAAAAGAAAGAAGCCCCTGCAGTACGCAGGGGCTTCGAGTTTTCCTCAGGAGGCTTGCTCTCCGGCTCGATCGTGGGACATGCTGTCTTCACGTTCTTGCCGTTTTGCAAGATCTCGTAGAAGCGGATACCCATCTCAATCGAACCACTCTCTCTCGAGATGAGTTTGAAGGAGGATATCCGTTCGGGCAACCACTTGGGTTCGTGGTTGGTCTTCGGCATCTCGAGGATACCGACGACGCCACTTACGGTGGTGTACTCGATGGCGTAGGAGTGGTCTCCCAACGGCTCGACCTTGAAGTCGACGTCGTTCGGAAGCCGTACAACATCGCTCCCGTTGACACCAACCTCGATCTTCGCGTATGCGATGCAGACCTCACTCGTCCGTTTGACGGGCTCCACCTTGCTCGGTCCTCCGAAGGCCAAGAAGGCCTCGAAGATGGGGTTGGCGTTACGCCAGACCCAAGGAGCTCCGAAGTAGATGAGGAGTGCACCGGCGACGATGCCGACAGGCCACCGCAGGAACTTCCACGACTTCCTGTTCTTACTCTTCTCGGTCTTGCTTGGTGGGGTAGAGGATTTGAGCTCCTTTCCCATTTCTGACACTTTTTCCATCTTTCCTCCGAATGTGTGATGGTGCTTCTACTTTAATCTTATCATAATATATGGATTTGTCAAGTTTATTCCTAACAAAAAGGACCAAGCAGATATTGCTTGGTCCAACAAACTGTTCTCCACTACTACTTACTGATATCAATGAGATTGTTCCCGCCGAGAGCCTTGAGAGGGGTCTTCTCTAGCGCTTCGGCCATACGGAAGGTTCCAGCGTGCTGGCCTCCAGTTCCGATTCGAGCAGCATACTCGATCTTGATCGCTTCGGCTCGATGAGTAGCGGCTTCCTTCTCCGCCTTGGCTGCCTCAACCTGAGCCTCACCTTGTAATCTGGCTCGCTCCTTGGCCTTGATGGCGTCAGAGTCTGCCTTGTCCGCTGAGGTGTCGTCGAAGTCGATGAAGACCGCGTCGATGATGGTGATACCGAACTTATCGAGAAGGGTCTGGTTTAGTGCTCCGCCCTTAGCAGAGATAGCGGTCGCCAGACCACTTGTCTGCCCGTTCTCCTTCTCGGTTCGAAGATCTTCCACGTTCTTGGTGCTGACGTAGTGACGAATAACGGAGAGCACCGCGGCCACCACCTGATCTTCCCATCCGCCAGTTAGGAAGAGGGCACGTCTTGGCTTGGTGAGCTCGACCGTCATGTTGACGGTGACCGAAACGGGGAAGTTACCACGGGTCTCGGCCTTCTCAAGCCTTGCCGCTATGTTGAAGATGAAGTAGATAGAGGGTCCAGTGCGGACCTTCTCAACGAGTCCAAAATTCGAGGAGTTGTCGAGCTTCTCGAACTTCGTGTACTTGAACTTCCTCACTGCGACGTAGCGGTTGAAGCCTGTGTAAGCGAGGCCGTGTTTGGCGAGATACCCCTTGGGCTCGACGATGATTGTCTTACCAGTATTGGGGTTTTTGTTCTCTACGAACTCGTCCTCCTTCTTGTTGTACTCATGTGTGGGTACAGATTCAAGAAGAGCGGCGAAGGGGCCATCCTTGTTACCTCGGGCGATGAGTCGAAGCTCTCCTTCGAGAGGAAGAGCCTTAAAGGGGCTCCACCATTCGTTGAAGTCAGCGATCCAGTTCAGAACCTTCGGAAGCCAGATGAACCATCCTGTTAAGCTCAGGATGATGAACGCCATGATGAGTGTCCACCAGTACCATGCGATTCCTAGCATTTGTGTCTCCCGCGGATTTTCCGCAAGAAAGGGTTGTGTAGTAGTTACAACGTGCGTGTCCTGTGAGAATGTATCACAGAAATATCAAAAAGTCAAGTTTGTGGTCAGAACTTTTATGGTTGTGGGCGGGAGAGGACTTGAACCTCCACACCTTGCGGTACTTGGTCCTAAGCCAAGCGTGTCTACCATTTCACCACCCGCCCAATGTGCACCCTGAAGGGATCGAACCTTCGACCTTATCCTTAAGAGGGATCTGCTCTACCAGCTGAGCTAAGGGTGCAGGTAAAGGAAACTATAGCTAAAATATGAGCACATTTCAATACTACTTTTCCTGCAAGATGTACTCGTACCTAAATTTGTTGTTTCGGTTGTAGACTCTAAAGATTCTCAAATCAAGATCTTTGCCATCTAGGGTCTTAAGTCCTACTCTTGCTACCGCTTGTGGGTCGACACCAGATAAGGGCTCTCCTTTAAATATTATGTCCAGCTTGCTCATCTTCTCTTCGTCCAAAAGTAAGCCAAACCCATTCACAAACACATGACTTTTTTTGTTCATCCATGCGTCTCTAATTTTTTTTACTATCTCTATATCAGCATCCCTGTTTCTTGATCCATATTTTTCTAGTACACCATTTTCGTCAATTACATCTACTGCAGAACTAAGATCCCAAGACCTAGTCATGCCCATCTCTATCTCAGAGATCTCAGATCTTTTAGACATGTGGTATTTCTGAGTCAGAAGCTCTATCAACTCTTCTTCTGATTCAAAGGCTGTGTTGTGGAGAAACTCGGTTAGTTTGTCTATGTTTAAATCAGAGGACTCAAATCGCCAATAATGAGTCTCTTCCTCTGGAGCTGGTTCTGGTATTAGGGGGTATTCTCCCGATTCTCTCATTTTTACATCTTACCACTTAGTGCGAGATGGGAGAATCGAACTCCCGCCCGATGCTTGGGAAGCACCAGTTCTACCACTAAACTAATCTCGCGGGTGCCCGAGGTGGGGGTCGAACCCACATCCCTTGCGAGACACGATTTTAAGTCGTGCGCGTATACCAATTCCGCCACTCGGGCATTGTCCCGTAAGAACGGGATGGAGGCCTAGGGCGGAATCGCACCGCCGTATAACTCTTTTGCAGAGAGTTGCCTTACTACTTGGCGACTAGGCCGTAGACACTACATTATCATACCTCTGACTACCGGCTAATCTCATCTAGCCTTTGGCGGTTCCTCTCGCCATAGTCAATTTTGAAGCGAAGGTGGGGGATAATACCCATTCTACTCTTCTTCATCATGTGCTCCTTGAACTCTGGAGCCTTCCTCTCTAAGAATTTCAGGGCTGTATCCTCCTCCGACTCTGGAAGCGTGGTGAAGAAGATGACAGCATCCTTGCCAGATGGGTTGAGTACCACACGAGTAACAGTGATGAGAGAGGACTTGCCCGACTCATCACGGATAAACTCTGCTGCGTTCCTGTGGATGATCTCCTCTACCTTGTTGTGCTTTATCTCGCGCATAATTACTTAGTTACAGTGACCACTCTCTCAAGATAGTCTCCCGGAGCTATCTCTACCTTAGACTCAACCATACCTCCAAATTCATTACCTTCTCCAATATTGTCTACCGCTACCTTAGACTGTTGAAGCTCTTTAACTTTGCCTCTACCTACTTCCTCCTCTCTTCTTATCACTCGAACTACAGAGCCTCTCTCTATGAGTCCGTTCTCCACTCTCGCTCCTATGACCTGCTTGTCCTTGGTCTTGGAGAAGCACTTAAGGACCTTGGCCCTACCCATCACTTCTTCAACTTCTATCTTGGGAGCCTTCTCGTTTAGAAGTTCTTCCACTCTCTCTTTGAGCTTGTAGATGATGTCGTAGAGCTCTATAGAGACGCCCTCTGTCCTCTCGGCTAGAGCACCTGCCTGAGCATCTATCTTAGTGTTGAAGCCGAAGATGGTTGTCCCAGCCCTCGTCATGGCACTCTTCACATCACCTTCGCTTATGGTGCCCACATCAGCGTCAACAATCTTTATACAAATACCTTCTTTAGAAATTTTCTCAAGTTCGTGTTTGATAGCCTCAAGACTTCCCATAGCATCTGCCTTGATGATGATGGGTAGAGAGGCTAGGCTCTCGTCTGTGCTGGCTTGAGCTTGGCTCTTGGGGACACGAGCCTTCACCTCCTCGGAATCCGCATAGAATTGAGCCGCCTTCTTGTCATCAAATATCTCGAAGACTGTACCAACTATAGGAAGTTTGTCCCAACCAATTATTTGGATAGGTGAGGAGAAGGTGAGCTCCTCTATCTTCTCTCCCTCGGCGTTAAGGATGTATCTTAGTGGAGCGATGGTGCCTATAGAAGCAGCTATTTGTCCGACCTTCACTGAGCCGTCCTTGATGATACCAACAGCAGTAATACCCTTCTTCGGGTCTAGTCTACTCTCGATGATGATGCCTGAGCCCAAGCGAGTGCTCTCTCCTGTGTGATGTTCAACTTCGGACAAGAGTATCACTAGGTCCAAGAAGTCCTTAACTCCGACTCCAGTCTTGGCTGATATGTTCACTACAGGCACATCTCCTCCGTATCCCTCCACAAACACATCGTTCTCTGCGAGAGACTGCTTGGCCATCTCTATATTTGCTGAAGGCTTGTCTATCTTTGTAATAGCTACAAGCATTGGGGCCTTGGCTTCGCGTATTCTCTTTAGAGCCTCGATAGTCTGAGGCTTCACTCCATCTTCGGCAGAGATGACGAGTACAGCGATGTCGGCCGCGCGAGCTCCGCGAGCGCGTATAGACTCGAAGGCTTCGTGCCCCGGAGTGTCTAGGAAGGTTATCTTTTTCTCCTCTCCCTCATCTGTCTTGTGTATTATTTCGTATGCACTGACGTGCTGGGTGATGCCACCCGCCTCGCCAGCTACGACATTCGACTTCCTGATATAGTCAAGAAGTGTCGACTTGCCGTGGTCGATGTGCCCCATAATAGCTACAACTGGAGGTCTGGAAGACTTCATAGTTTGCGTACTTTATCACAAAAGGGTTGCAAAATCACGCTTTATTTCTAGAATGAGTCAATGGGTATATTTAAAAGAGCTAGGATTTTCTTGGATTTCGCCGGAGGTGAGAGCAACCCTTCAGCCATACACTCTGAAGGTAAAGGCGTCAGAGCCCGACTAAACGAGGCTAGGCTTCAGGTCTCTCGGCTTTTGGCTTGCCAAGCCAGAGACATAGTCTTTACCAGCGGGGGTACAGAAGCCGATAACTTGGCAATAATTGGAGTTGTAGAAAAGGCCAAAGCGAAGATTGAGAGGCCTCACATCATCATCTCTTCTCTGGAGCACCCAGCTGTGTATGAGAGTGCTAAGCAGTTAGAGAGTTGGGGTGTTGAGGTCACCACAATAGAGCCAGAGGGGGGAGTCATAAACCCTCAAACAGTTTTGAAGAATATTAGAGAGAGCACTGTGCTGGTGTCTATCGTCTATGGAGCAGGCGAGACAGGGGCGATAAACCCTGTACCGAAGATTGCTCGACTTATAAAGGACCTTAGAAACAAAAGAGGTACAGAGTACCCATACATCCATACCGACGCCTCACAGGCTTACGAGTTCTTACCGGTAGATATTGGTAGGCTTCCAGTAGATTTGATAACTCTAGACAGAGTGTTGGTGGTGAGACCCAATGTTTCGATAAGCCCGATCATTGTTGGTGGCGGGCAAGAGAGAGGTCTTCGTAGCGGGACGGAGGATGTTGTAGCAATAGAGAAGTTTGTAAAGAGTTTTAAGTTGTCGGTAATGAGGCAAGACTCTTATGCAAAGAAGATGAACAGGCTTAAAAAGCTTTTTGTAGAAGAGCTTGAGGCTAATGTACCAGCGGCAAGGATAAATACTCCCAAGGAGAGCCTACCAAACATCGTGAGTATCACGATACCCAACAAGCTTCATGAGTTTCTGGCAATAAAACTCGATGAGAGGGGCGTGGCGGTGTCTACGGGGAGCTCTTGTGACTCGACTAAAAACGAGAGAGACAAGGAGGCACTCAGGTTCTCTTTCGGAGAGAAAACTAAAGAAAGTGAGATAAAAAAAGCTATTAGAATTTTGAAAGACGTTGTGATATAGTGGCTCTATGACAACGATGGAAGATCTTACAAAGACTCAAATCGTTCTCCTCACCTTGCTTGTGAGCTTCATCACCTCGATTGCTACCGGCATTATTACCACCTCGCTCTTGGCAGAAGCTCCACAAGCGGTGACGCAGACGATAGATAGGGTTGTTGAGCGTACCATTGAGCAGGTTGTCCCAGGCACAACCGTCAAGGAAGTGACGATTGTCAAAGAGGGAGACGCTATAGTCTCTTCTATTGAGTCTACAGCAAAGTCTATTGTGAGAGTTATGACTCCTCCTGACGGTGGTGGAGTCTCGCGCTTCTATGCTCTTGGAGTTATCGTCGGCAAGCAAGGCTACATCCTCTCCGACAAGAGAGATGTGCAAGGTGGCACTTACACAGTGGTCTTCTCGGACGGGTCTAGCTCCAATGCATATATGCATAAGATGAGTGAGAGTGGCAGTATGGTTGTCTTCAAGCTTCAGGCAGATGATGCAAAGATAAGAAGCCTCACCCCCATAAAGCTTTCTTCAGTAGATCCCAAGCTTGGCCAGACGGTTGTGGCTATAGAGGGTGACGAGAAGCGCTCTGTAGCAGTCGGTCGAGTATCATCACTGGACGTAAATGCGGGCTCTGTTTTGACCGATGTAAATCCTTCCAACGAAACAGAGGGTGGGCCACTCCTAAACCTCTCCGGAGAGCTTGTGGGCCTCAAGACTTCGAACTCTGACCTAACCCTTCCACAAAGTTCTTACACTGTAGTATCATCTCTTTTCAAATTTATCAGCAATGCTTCCATTCAATAACTTCACAACTAAGGCGAAAGAAGCGGTAAGGAAGGCTCACGAGCTCGCTATTGAGCGTGGACAGAACCACGTTAACCCCATCCACCTTCTGGCCGCACTCATCCTCCAAGAGGAGAGCATGGTTATCTCTATGCTAGACAAGCTTGAGGTGGACTCCATCCTTCTTACAGATTCCGTCCTTGAGGCGATGGAGAGTTCGGAGACATCTCAAACTCTATCTCCATCCTTCCAGATATATCTCACTCCAGAGTTGGCTCACATCATTGAGTCATCCTCGAAGATTGCTCACAGCCTAAACGACGAGTTCGTCTCCACCGAGCACCTCTTCCTTTCGGTCTTAGAAACTCCAGGTGAGGCTAAAGAACTTCTTACAAAGTTTAAGATTTCTAAGGAGCCAGTACTTAGAGTAATAGAGGAGCTCAAGACCTCTGGTCCAGCCGAGCCAAAGGTGGAGAAGAAGTTTAAGTCTCTAAACAAGTACACAAGGAGCCTCACCAAACTCGCCAAGCAAAACAAACTCGACCCAGTTATAGGTCGCGACCAAGAGATCTCGCGTATTATCCAGATTCTATCCCGCCGTACTAAGAACAACCCGATACTCATCGGTGAGGCTGGTGTGGGCAAGACCGCTATTGCCGAAGGTTTGGCTATCAGGATGGCGAACGGCAATGTGCCTGAGTCACTCCGCGACAAGGAGTTGGTCTCGCTAGACCTCGGGCTTCTTATTGCCGGTACTAAGTACAGAGGAGAGTTCGAAGAGAGGTTGAAGAACATTATCAAAGAGATAGAGAAATCGGAGGGTAAGATTATCCTCTTTATAGACGAGATACACACCATCGTAGGTGCTGGCGCCGCTGAGGGCTCTATAGATGCATCCAACATGATGAAGCCCCCACTTGCTCGTGGTGAGCTTAGAGCAATAGGTGCCACGACTCTAAGAGAGTACCAGAAGCATATTGAGAAGGATCCTGCTCTCACACGACGCTTCCAGCCAGTACACGTCAACGAGCCTTCTGTAGAAGATGCCATGACCATCCTTCGTGGACTTAAGGAGCGCTACGAGCTCTACCACGGTGTCCATATTACTGACGATGCTATCAAGGCCGCGGTGAACCTCTCTTCTCGCTACATCACCGACCGCTTCCTCCCTGACAAAGCGGTGGACCTCATAGATGAAGCAGCTTCCTTCCTCAAGATTTCGCTTGAGAACATGCCTCCCGTACTTCAAGAGACTCACTCCAAGGTGGTGAAGCTTGAGATCGAGCGTGAGGCTCTTAAGAAGGAGACCAAGAACCCCAAGGTCACCTCACGCCTCAAAGCTATAGATAAGGAGATAGCAGACCTAAGGGAGAAGACTTCCGAGATAGAGCTCAAGTGGAAGAACGAGAAGGAGACTGTGGGCGAGATCAAGGAGATTAAGAAGAGCCTTGAGACCACTCGTCTTGAGGCCGAAGCAGCAGAGGCAAGAGCCGACCTAGGTAAGGCCGCCGAGCTTCGCTATGGCAAGATACCCAACCTTGAGAAGGAGCTGGAGACTAAGTCTAAGAGACTTAAGAAGCTCCAGAGTTCAAGAAGGATACTCAAAGAGGAGATCACCGAGGAGGATATAGCCGACGTGGTGAGTCGCTGGACCAATATCCCTGTATCTAGAATGCTTGAGGAGGAAGCCGAGAAGTTAAGCAGGATGGAGGAGTACTTGAAGAGAAGAATTGTCGGCCAAGACGAAGCCGTGAGGAAAATATCTGATACAGTAAAGAGGAGTCGTGCAGGGATCTCTGACCCACAGCGCCCTATTGGCTCCTTTATGTTCTTGGGTCCTACTGGAGTGGGCAAGACCGAGCTGACCAAAGCCTTGGCCGAGTTTATGTTTGATGACGAGAAGGCCTTGATACGAGTAGACATGAGTGAGTTTATGGAGAAGCACTCAGTTTCTAAGCTTATAGGCGCTCCTCCGGGGTATGTGGGCTTCGACGAAGGGGGAACCTTCACCGAGACGGTGCGACATAGACCATACTCTGTCATCCTCTTTGACGAGATAGAGAAGGCACATCCAGATGTCTTCAATATTCTTCTCCAAGTTTTGGACAACGGTCGTCTGACTGACGCTAAGGGTAGAGTAATAAACTTCAAGAATGCTATCATCATACTCACCTCAAACGTTGGAGCCCAATACATCGACAAGATGCAGACTATCGGCTTCTCTAAGGGCGAGCAGGAGAATTATGAGAGCGTAAAGGACAAGGTCCTAGATGCGCTTAAGGACCACTTCCGCCCAGAGTTCTTGAACCGCTTGGACGATATCATCGTCTTCGATGTCTTGGCTCGTGAGGCTATCAAGAACATTGTGAACATCCAAGTTGAGTTAGTAAAGAAGCGCTTGAGTGAGAAGGAGATAGAGCTTGTCGTGTCAGATGCGGTGCTTGAGGAGCTTGCTCGCGAGGGTTACAACCCACAGTATGGGGCGAGACCTCTTAAGCGTTTGATACAGACTAAGATTCTAAATCCTGTGGCCACTATGATGATAGGGAACAAGGTTCTCTCTGGAGGCACCGTGCTTGTAGACAAGAAGAATGGCGAATTTACCTTCGAGGTGAAGAAGGGTAGGAGAAGTGGCTCCGTCAGTACCTTGGTTGATAAACAGCGAACAACTCGCTAATATAGGCCTATTGCGTCGGTGGTAGAGTGGTCAATTACAACAGACTGTAAATCTGTCGGCCTTAGGCCTACGAAGGTTCGAATCCTTCCCGGCGCACAA